>ERZ791915.1978-NODE-1978-length-13989-cov-4.956366_pt1 | contig 13989 bp, 12 predicted proteins | sample MGYA00510139_ERZ791915 | MGnify/ENA primary metagenome ERZ791915 (study PRJEB30046, sample SAMN00792117) | human gut metagenome | study: EMG produced TPA metagenomics assembly of the A metagenome-wide association study of gut microbiota in type 2... | reverse complement strand
TTCTGCCTATAACTTTTCTTTTAATTAGGGCTTGACTTTTTAGCAGGTTTACAGCAGCGCAGGATGTGAGGATTGTGAATGTACTCACTCAGTTTTGAGTTCCTCATGCTTCCCTCGTCGGAGAGGGAAGCCATACCATGTTCTGGAACAAATTAGTCATTGACTGGCTGGGCAGGTCCTGACAAAAATACGGGGTGGAGCATTGCTCCACCCCGCTTCGGAAGTCATTGCTTACTTCGGTGAAAGTTTTACCTGTATCCATTGCTCGCTTGTGTAATCTCTTGTGGTTGCTGTGAAATGATAAGAAGGCAAGCTCTTTTTGCAAATATTTAGTTTCCACCGTTGTTCCTATGGTGTCCCATGGACATTGCTCTCATTAAGAGCCCTGAAGTTTGATTTCAATAATTTCTTTTTGCGTCTCCTTATCTGTTGCGATTTTGAAATCATCATCGAGTGTAATAGAAAAATCGAAGCTCTTGTCTTCGGTAGTAACCGACCCTGTCCCATTTTCTATTGCTTCCGCATCTCCTTGTTGAAGCTTCAGCGTTGCAGAAAACCACCCTCGCAGCGTGATTTTTCCTTTTTCTACTTTCCAATCAGACAGTACCATCTTCGGAAAATCCAGGAGTTCTACATGATCTGCCAAAGGATCAAAGCACTCTGATTTGTGTTTTTCTGCATACTCAAAAACGGCATTTTCTTGTGTCTGAGGGAATTCCTCTATCTGAGAAATACAGGAGATGCAAATATCAGAGACTTGTTTTAGTAGTAAGTAGGCAGATTTGAAAATAGCTTGCCACTCTTCATCCAATGGGCTGATTATTTCATGGAACAAAGCATTTCTCAATGCATATACATAGTTAGCAAACCACTCCACGGCCTTCGTTGCCATTAGCGGTGCATATTCACCTCTGCGTGTTGCGTAGAGGTTCTCCCGATCTAAACGGTCAAAACCATTGAAGGGAACTTGATAGATGATCGCATAAGAGTTCGATGCTGCCAGCGGGTCTACTTCGTGAGGATATCTGTAGTTGTACTCAAATCGGAGTCGGAGTGCCGTGTCCAATCGCAAACAGGCATCTTTGATTTTTCCGGTTACGGTTTGATTGAAACCTTTCTTCGGAAGTGTTATATCAATATAATTTCGAAGCTTTTCCGAAATCTCTCTCATCACGGCATCATAAAAATCATGCACAAATTGGGTTTCATTAATAATGAGATTTTGATAACGATGCTTCTCCACAACTGCACGGATGATCGGCCGCAGATCAATTTCTTTTTTGATGCTCTCGTTATACTTTGTTGCGCGGAACTGACCGGATATGCCCAAGTAGAATTTTAGAATGTGCTTATCAACAATATGTAAATTTGCTTGATACCTTTCCTTCAAGTTTCCATCCTTATCCAAATCAATCGTCTTTTCCTCATAAGAGAACTCACGATTGATTTGGAAAAAAGTCTGAAAGAAATACTGAGGAAAAACATCCATTACTTTTCGCATACTGATGGGGTACATCGCAAAGAGTTCTTGGGCAAAATCATCCGCATTGACATTCTTTTGCACGATGGGCATTATGCCTTCTTTGTAAGCGTTCAAGAAGGGTTTGTCTCCTCGGGGCATGCCATCTTCAGTAAAAACGTCGACATCAGGATTCAATTCTCTCAATACGGCAATAAACGTAAACCATGTTTTGATGAAAAGTGTAACAAAATCAGACTCGGTGATTGCTTTCCATTGCTCGTGTTTTCTTTCTACCTGCATACTGTTATTCCACCTTGTCTTTCAACCATGCCAGCGCAGCATCTTCTCCTTGCTCAATGGCCATTTCAACAGCCTGTTTTGCATATTCAAGTAGTTGCTTAGATTGACGGCGAAGAGCAAAGGAGTTCTGCACTTTCTCGGCAATATCTTTCTGAATTTCTCCATCCAGAATAGGGATAGGAATCTTGGCAATATCATCGTCGTAGATGTTGATGATGCCAGTACTCCCGACAACATACCGATAGATAAGTTCTTGACCGATTGCAGACTGTAGGAATATGCACAACACCTCAGGTAGAACATGTGTGTGTTTTTTAGCTCTGTAGATTCTCAAAGTAGAATCGGTTACAAACGGCTTATCGCCATCATAAGAGAACAAACTAACCTTTCCAAGTGAACCAACACCCATAGAAGCAAATACGACGTCGTTATTGACAACAAGTGTGCTCTTGTTTTCGATACATGTTTCATGGGTAAAATAGCTTTCAATGCCATCGGTATTAACCCCAGAATTGGTAAGCTGCTTAGTTTTAATTACACCAACGTCACTGACCCCTTCTGCATAATTCGTTCCAGAGTTTTTCAGAACATCAAATTCGTTAGGAATCTTTGTGGTTTCAAACTGTTCAAGAGCAGAAAGATAGCCATCGTATTTTGGCTGGTAGTATTCCGCATCCAAACGGCCTGATACTTTAAAAGAGGTCGATAAATACTTGGTTGTATAGGAATCACTCGTTATTCCCTCTGTGCAAACCTTTAATTCTTTTATCAAGATCTGTTTTGCCTCAGAATACAGGATTTGAGCTTGATGGTTGAGCTTTTCCAAAGTTGTAAAGTACTTCTCGACCTTATCTTTAAATGAATTAGAATAATTGCAAACCAACAAATCCCTGATAAGCGTAATTGTAAGATGGGGTTGCGCCGTCATTGAACTTGATCTAACCATTTGCTTATATGCAAAACTGCTGGAAAAAAACAAGTATAACACAATGTAATCCTTGCGACTAAGAGCAGAAGCGTTTATGAAGATTAAATCTCTTGTCACGTAACTGGGCTGAGTAATTAAACCTGCTGTTCCTACTCGACCTCCCTTTGTCAACACCACATCGCCTGGATAGCACATATGAAGAGTTCTAAATTCTTCGCCCATCTCGGGGATATTAACACAGGCATTGTACTCTATTTGATCTTTGACATCTGCGACCCGAACAAAGGGAATAGTGCCAGTGTTATAATAGGGTTCAAGCGATGGATAGAAGGCACTTGCATCTACCTGTAATCCTTGAGATTCAATTGTTACAAATTTATCCCTATTTTTGCATATGAACTGTTCAATTTCTAAATATTCTTTTTTGTAATAGTCGCTATCAAATCTCAGAGTTGTTGTATCACAAACGTCAGACATTCTAATTTCGCTACATTCCAGCCCATCCATCAAAGCCTTGTACTTGGCTTCATCGAAAGGTTCAACGGATGGGCTTATTGAAAAAAACTTAAACCTTCCTTCTTAGCAAACTCAATAAATGCTTCTGCAATGCCGTCCGGGGTCAAACCGTCGTGACTATACAAATCATGGTCAACAATCAAGTGTCCGTGGCGATCAAGTACATTTTCCCCGGTAATGGGGTCTTTTACATAGATCTTCTCTCCGGAGTTATCTTTACTCGGCTTTTGCATGGTAGCAAAGAAAATGGGGTAATCTTCCTTCTTCGGGCACAGCTCATCATCCCATTTCTGAACAAATAGAACGGAGGTCTTGGTTCCTGTGTGGGGTTTGAACACATTGCCATGCAAGCCTACAACGGCAAGGATACGGCAACGCTCAGCAATAAATTCACGAATGTACTTATCGCTGGAGTTGTTGAAGCGGCCCTGCGGCAAAACGATAGCCATACGACCGCCAGGTTTAAGGAAGTTCAGGTTACGCTCGATAAACAGCACATCACGGCCAACCTTATTCTGCCATTTGCCGGCACTGTTTTTGCCAAGCTCATAATGAGAAATAATTGTGTTTTCCTTGATATCACCAGCAAACGGAGGATTTGCCATCACGAGGTCAAACTGGAACTGGCTATAATCCTTCACACCAGCAGGCTGAAGCTTTTTCAGTTTCTTAAAGCCCTCGTTATAGGTATCAATCCAATCTTCCTGCTTAGTAGTCTCGCCCCAACGGGAATAGTCCAGTGTATTCAGATGAAGCACGTTAGTCTGACCGTCACCGGCGATCAGGTTCAGCGTGCGAGCAACACGAACGGTTTTTTCATCAAAGTCAATGGCAAAGACGTTGTCTCTGACAAAATTAGTTTCCTCAGGAATGCGCTCCGCAGCAGTGAATCCATCACCTTCGGGAAGTCCTTTTTCTCTGCGGATATCTTTCCAAACCTTGAAAATACTATGGACTGTAAAGCCAGAGCTGCCGCAGGCGGTGTCGATGATTTTGTCCTTGGTAGTGGGATTCATCATCTTGACGCACATATCAATGACATATCGAGGAGTAAAATACTGACCCTTTTCACCCTTCTGCGCTTTGCTCATCAGATATTCAAACGCATCATCCACAACATCAAGATTGTTATTGAAGAGCTTAATGTCCTGCAGAGAAGCTACGCAGACTGCGAGATGAGAAGGGGAAAGTAGGATTTTGCTTTCGTCGGTGAAGATGCCTTCCCATTTCTTTTTAGCGTCATCAAACAGACCCTGAATTTTTTCCTTCAGTTCATAGTCAGTATTTCCGTTGTTACGGAACTGCAGATAAGCGGTGGGGTCATTGGCACAGATCAGCTCATCATACAGTTTAGCGAAAATCAGTTTAAAGATTTCTTCAAAGGAATCTACACCAGCACTGGCCAGAACTTCATCTTCCATCTCTTTAATCAGGGAACGAAGGGACTTCTTCTGGGTGCTGATTTTATCTTTACGCTTCAGATCTTCATAGGTAAACTTTTCGTTGATGATATCAGAAAGCTTCTGCGTAGCTTTGGGAATGTCACTGATTTCCTCAAAGAAATTGGGATCTTTTCGATTGTAGCAGGAAATTTGTTCGCCGTTTGTCCAAACGCCAATAGGTGCACCGGTGGCATTACAGTAGGATTTCAGCTGCTCCTTGCCATCAGTAAGTTTCGGCTTTTTCAACTCAACGATGATATACGGCACCATAGGACGATTTTTGTCCATAATGGCGATATCTGCTCGCTTTACCTCACGGCCAAAGTGAATTGGAGTTTCCAACTGAATGCGGCTGGCGGCATATCCGTATTCGTTCATCAGCTTGTAAATATAGAGCTGACGAACAGCTTCTTCGGGAGTAAGCTTGATTTCTTTGTCACGGATTGCGCAAGTAATATAAGGCACCTTGCTACCACGGACAGCCTTCATGAAAATGCGAGCACTCACCGCAGATTTGGCTTCAACAGAGAATAGCGTATCATCATATGTAGTATTTTTGAAAAGTTCATTCAATGTCATTTGTTGTTCCTCCTGATGCGGAAATGCCCGCATAAATAAGTTGCTCGATTTGTGTAATTTGTTCTTCTGATGGATCAACTGCAATTAGTTGTCTTATCAGACCCCATAGTTTCGGGTTCTTACTGAGTTCTGCGTTTATGTCTGGTGGCGATGTCTCTTTGGCTTTTGCGAAAAGGACCAACATTTTTTCACGCAGTTCAGGAGGTGGCTGGAGTTGTTCTATTAGTCTTAGTAGCAACTCTTCAGAAGGGAAGATCATTCCGCTTTCAATCGAGCTGAGAGAAGCGTTTGTGATATCTACAGCCAGTGCTAACTGCCGCTGAGAAAGATGCGGTTGTTTCTTTTCTCTCGATTGCTTGATCCATTTGCCAAGTTTCTTCTTGTCAGCAGCTGAAACGGCCATTGACTTTCCTCCCTTCTTGTTGTTAGCTGTTAACTAACAGCTAACAACAAGATAGCATATTTACTCAAAGATGTCAATGTTGAGAACTGCTGCAAACTCTCACTTAGAATTACATTTGCTCAGAAGAAACGTAACCGTCAAAACTGAGCCCGACTTGAAAGGCACTCTCCAATATGAAACAATACTCTCATATAGTAGCGGATAGTATATGCGACTATCATATAGTCGGTGGTAGTCTCACGCATCCGGCACATATGGGGGTATTTTTCATGGGCAGTCAATTACAGGCAATGAATGGTCAGAATAAGCTGGCACTCTGGGCAGAGCGTGTATCGGCCTGCCGGAGCAGTGATCTGAGCGTACGAGACTGGTGCAAAGAAATAATATCAGTGAGCCAACCTATTACCGGTGGCAGAAAAAGCTTTACGGAATCGCAAAAGCGCAGCAGGAACAGCCCCGCTTTGCAGAGATAACACCCACGCAGATAACTTCCAGCCCGGCAGCGGTTACTGTGCGGTTCGCCGGAGCGGAAATCGATATTCAAAACGGTGCAGATGAGGAGACCGTGGGCATGGTGCTGCGGCTGCTGAAGTCATGCTGAACGATTTTAGCGGAGCTGAAAGGGTGTTCTTAGCGACTGGTTTTACCGATTTACGCAGAGGAATTGACGGCCTGGCTGCCATTGCTCAGCAGCAGTTTGAACTGGATCCCTTTACCAACACCCTGTTTCTTTTCTGTGGCAGACGCTGGGGCCGAATCAAGGCGCTGTACTGGGAGGGTGACGGATTTGTGCTGCTTTACAAACGGCTGGAGTCCGGTTCCTTCCAATGGCCACGATCTGAAACGGAAGCCAGAGCACTCACGGCCCAGCAATACCGCTGGCTGATGGAGGGGTTGAGTATTGACCAGCCTAAGGCACATAAGGCCGTAAATGCTTTGGAAATAGTTTGAAAAAGGATAAGTTTTTTGTACTTTTATGTAGAAATATGGTATACTGACAACAATAAGTAAAGCAACTTGCAGGGAGGGATTGCCGTGGCAGACCACAACCACATCGACTCCCAGATGAAGGCCGAACCGTGGCAGTTCATCCTTGCAGAGTATATTCGTGAGGGAGAGCCGGCACGCATCGAAAAAAGCTATCTCTAACAGGCCGTCATCGGCTTGCAGGTGGTGGACGGGCTAAAGACCTCCGATTATCTGCTACAAACGGATGTATAACCGCACATAACGGTTGCAATTGTGCAGAAAAATCTTGCTGTGACGAGACAGATGAATTGAGGAGGTGTGACAACAAAGTGGACAAGAAATCCAGAAAAAAAGAATTGGCGCTTCGCAGTTCTGCCGCAGAATATCTGACCTTTGTGGCCTCCACCGGCGACAGTGACGAAAGTTTTGAGATGCGTTATGAGGATGAGAATATCTGGCTGACGCAGAAGATGATGGCGGCGCTTTACGATGTTGACATTCGCACAATTAATGAGCACATTAAGAAAATATATGACGACCACGAACTGTCGGAGGAAGCAACTATCCGGAATTTCCGGATAGTTCAAGCCGAGGGGGGACGGCAGGTCAACAGAGAACTGAAGCATTACACGCTTCAAATGATCATTGCTGTTGGATTTAAGGTCAACAATCCCCGTGCGGTACAGTTTCGCAAATGGGCGGGGCAGATCGTGAAAGACCATACCATCCAAGGCTGGACCATGGATAAAGAACGCCTGAAAAAAGGACATATGTTTACGGATGAATACTTTGAGCGTCAGCTCCAGTACATCCGTGAAATTCGGCTGTCTGAGCGGAAATTCTATCAAAAGGTCACGGACCTCTACGCCACAGCTTTCGACTACGACAAGGATGCAAGGACCACTCGTCTGTTTTTCCAGACCGTGCAGAACAAGCTGCATTATGCCGTTCATCGCCACACAGCGGCAGAACTGATCGTGGAGCGGGCTGATGCGGCGAAAGAACACATGGGGCTGGCAACCTGGGAAGATGCACCAGACGGAAAAATCGTAAAGGCTGATGTGACCGTAGCCAAGAATTATTTGAGCGAAAAGGAAATGTCATATCTGGAGCGGATCGTGTCTCTCTATTTGGACTATGCCGAGCTTCAGGCTGAACGCAAAATTCCTATGAGTATGGAGGATTGGGCGAAGCGTCTGGACGGGTTCTTGGAGTTTAACGGAAACGAACTGCTGACGGGACCCGGTAAAATCAGTGCGGAGCAGGCAAAGCTTCATGCCGAAACAGAGTTTGAGAAATATCGAATTATTCAAGATCGGCTCTACGAGAGCGACTTCGATCGATTTCTTATGTTGGAGCAGTCGGCGGAGAATTCTGCGATGGAGAACTAACTCTTATTGACTACAGCGGCCCAAAATATGGATGGGCTATTACGCCTGCTTTGGCAAAGATGTTGGTATCAAATTATGAAGCCAACATCGTGATGACCAGATTGATTCTCAAGGAAAGAGTACAATTCTCTGCTGTACTTGCCGATGAGATTTGTGGAGATGCAAATCGCTGGTTGACCACAGTTTCACCACAGACAGGCGCGGAAACAACGGAGACTGCGCCCTGCGAAAGTTCTGGAAACAACATTGTTCGGAACAAAAACGACTAAAACAAACGGAAATTATTGTAAAAATCATCAAAAATCGGTTGGTAAGGATGAGGTCGGCAGTTCGAATCTGCCCAGCAGCTCCAACTGAATGACCCCACCCAATTCGAACAAGTCGATGAGACTTGCGAATTTGGTGGGGCTGTTTTATACTCTGAAAGCCTTGACATGACAGCGTTTTGGGGGATTGACGCACCATGAAAAATCTGAGATGAAAAGGCTCAAACCACTTCAAATTGAAGTAGAAAACATAAAAGTCAGGCGATTCGAACCCCACTATCTCATTTGGCGTTCTTGTTGAAGTTTTCTTCCGCCTGGCAAGGCGTTAAATTCTTCAGTGTGCAATGAGGTCGTTTGGTATTGTAAAACTCAATATAGGAAGCGACACTTGCTTGAAATTTGCCAGAACGCATCTTTTCTGTCAACACCCGACAAATTAGACAAAAGCTGTGTATAACTTATGTTATACACAGCTTTTGCTCTTTTGACAGGGCAAACACACAAATTTAGCCTGCAAACTGTGCAAAATAACGGCACGGGAGAAAATGAAATAACCTATATTCCTATGTTTTATCTCTTGAATGGGGTAACACATGGGAATTTTTGCTTTTAGGAGGAATAAAGATGAGAATACCATATGGTTTTGAGTTGATCAGCGGTGGGACACTTGAAGTCAACAAAGATGAAGCAAATATCGTATCAATGATTTTTGATTTCTATATGGCAGGAGCAAGCTTGGGAAAAGTGGTGGATATGCTTCATTCAAGACAGATATCTTCTCCAACCGGAAAGTTGAAATGGACCCGCGCTACGGTAGATCACCTTCTTTCTAATGGCAAATATGTGGCTGTTGTCGGGTTGGAGAAATTCTTGGATGTGCAATTTGAGAAGGCGGCTCGCTGTAATATTGACTACGACAAGGATGGGGCACCGAGGAAAGATACGCGTTATGTGTCTCCTGCTGTGGTTCAGATTTAATTTGCCTTTTACAACTCTGAAAGTTATGGCCTGCATCTTTTCTCATTGTAAGACGCGTCATATAGCTTTACTTCTGCTCCAAGTAGCGGGATTCTGTGACAATGAGGATACTTGTTCCAATGAAATTCCGCGCTGTTAGCGCCTTTGGCTAACATGCACAAAAATATTTTATTGAAATAATTTTTTTGAGGGGGAGGTAATTTCTCCAAATCCATCCTCAAAAGAGCCTACGCACTTCGCAGGTCGTCCCACCTCCCGTTCCACGTTCTGCGTTCCACCCTCAAAAACCCTTATTTTCTTGATAGAAAAAAGAACGTAGATCATGATCTGCGTGACGGCGGCGCTGAATATGGACATCCGACCCGGACGTTCGAGTGCAGAGTGCGCGCTGCGCCGCTTTCCCTGCGGGCCGCGCAGAAGCTCGTAAAGACGGAATGATCTGCTCTTTACAGGGCCGCGGAGCACGCTTACAGGCTGAAAAGCAAAAATAGAGAGTTCTGTCACAGGACAGACCTCTCTATTTTTTGTTATTCCCTCTCGGAGAGCAAAGCCATCAGGTTTGTGCGGCCCACAGCCTGCACCGACAGGGCGCGGCCGATGAGACAGCCAGTGAGGCACAGTAGCGCCTGCTCTAAGAAGAACGAGGCGCCCCTCTGCTTCTGTGAGGCGCACAGACCCCACATGACGGCAAATTCCATCCGCTTGACCATGAGCCGCGAGATGAGAAAGCCCATCAGACCTACCATCTCAGTAACAAGGCAGGGAAGAGAATGCGGCTGAACGTAATGTAGCGCCTGAGCGCGCTCATGGTCTCGGTAAAGCACTGATCCAGCAGGAGCAGTGCGGTCTTGCTGCTGTCGGAACGGCCCACCACGCGTGGAGCAGCCCCATGTCAAAACGGTGGCTGATGCCCTTCAGGGCGTCCACCTTCTGGTATTACGTCTGATAGTAGGTTACATTCCGAAGCGCAAGCGTACTCATAGCCATCTCTCCTCACATGCCGCAGCACGATATGGGGCGCATTGCGGCGACACTCTCTCATTTCACAGTTTTGGCAAAAATATCCACTATCTACATTATGCAGGAGGACAGAGGCAGGCGAAGGTGCTGGTACGGCGGCCAAGTTTCCGCCGCGCCAGGGATGCTGGAAGCATAGCGCGTCAGAATCGATAAAAGGGAGGGGATGACCGATGGCCATCCCCTCCCCGGCGCTTCCGCGCCTGTGAAAATAATAGAGATGAGGCTTAATGATATTTTTCCGGATGATAGCCGAGGTCCTGACTGTACACATCGATCCTGCGGTTGGCCAGACGGCTGTTTGTCGGGTGGAAGTACTTCCTGCGGCTATCAGCCAGGTCAATGTCAGCATATACGATAGCTTCCTCTTCATCGCTTGCTGGACCGGCAAGCGGTGCACCCCACTGGTTGGCGACCATGCTTTGCCCAGCGAAGCGCGTGCCGTTGCATTCACCTACCGCATCGCAGCAAGCGACAAAAACATGGTTGGACAGCGCATTTGCCATACATAAAACACCTGCCATCGTTGCGTAAGGGTCCGGAAGCCGACGGCTTTCCTTGACGTGGTATGCGTTGAACATCGTGCAGATAATATCTGCGCCCTGAAGTGCACAGATGCGGAAGCACTCCGGATAATAGGCATCCAGACAAATCAGCAGCGCGATCCGGCCGATAGGAGTATGGAAGACAGGGATTCCAAGGTTTCCCGGCTCGGCCCAGTAGACCTCGTCTTCGCACGGGTGGAGTTTGCGGAACTTGCCGACCAGACCATCCGGCCCTGCCAAGACCGCGGTATTATAGAGGTCCGCTCCATCCCGTTCAACAAAGGAACCGGTGATATAAACACCATGCTCGCGTGCTTTTTTCAAAAGAAACTGCGAAGTCCTTCCGTCGGGGATTGCTTCGGCTACGGCGTATGCCTCTGCACGGGTATCAAAGGCAGAGCCGGTTGTAAAGGTCTCCGGCAGGATCAGCAGTGTGGCGCCGTTTGCACAGGCTGCTTCAATCAGACGGTCAGCTTCGGCCAGATTTTCTTCAACACGGCAGTAAGAAATGCGCATCTGGATACAGGCAATTTTCGCGGGGGACTGAATCTTTGACATAGCGACTCCTTATTTTTCGAGGTAAACGGGATTGGTCTTGTCGAGCTTGCTGAAAACGATCATTGCGATGCCGGAGGCAAGGCAGCCCCAGATGACATAGGGAACGACCGAATTGAACTGCATGGAGATGGCACAGACCAGAATACCGCTCAGCATACCGGCGACAATGCCGTTTTTCGTGATGATGCCTTTCTTGCGCAGAATATAGCTCAGGAAAATCGGGCAGACAAGACCGGCTGCGGAGTAGGAATAGGTGATGACCAGAAGGCTCAAAACCTGAGGGAAGAACATCGCGACCAGCGCGGCGGTGAAAACAATGACGACGGACAAAATGCGGGAGACCTTGACCGCTTTCTTGTCCTCCACGTCGGGCTTGACCACGCGATAGATATCGCGGTTGAGGTTAACGACGACGGACTGCACACCGGAACTGATCGTGGAAAGGATCGTGCAGACAACGAGGCCGGAGAACACGGCAACGACCCAGACGGGCATCTGATCCATAAGCCAGCCGGTGGCCATCTCGCCTTCAAGCGAGGGATTCATGGAGCGGACACTCAGACCAACGATAACGGCCCAGACATAAGCAATCATACAGCAGATGGCGGAGATCAGCAAACTTTTTCTCACCTGATTGGTGTCTTTCGCGGCGAGAATGCGCTGATAATACATTTGGTTGGTCATGCCGCCCGGCGTCAGAGAGAAGATCCAGAGAAGAACAGTGGAGAGACCCACACTGAAAAACGCGCCCGGAAACTCAACGATCTCAGAGGGAACGGTCTCAATCACATGCGTCATACCGCCGGCCATGTTTGCCGTGACCACGGCAACGATCACACCAACGACCACCATCAGACAGCCAAAGATAAAATCTGTCCACGCGACCGTTTTCAGACCGGAGGGGATGATGAAGAACAGACTCAGCACGGCCATAATTATAATGAGCGCATTGATCGAAAGGCCAGTGATGGGGGAGTAGAGTTTTGCGAAGGCCGTAAGGTTCGAGCAGCACCAGCCGAAAGGAACAACGATTGTCATCACACCGGCAATGATGCGCACGGCTTTACTTTGGCCGGTATAATGTGTGAGGATCTCCGGAACGGTGGCGAATTGGTGAGAGCGCAGCCATTTTGCAATGAACATGAGCACGATAAAGGCGAGCTGGCAAAGGATACCGTAGAGTAAGCAGGAAAGGCCGTTATTAAAGCCGTTACCCACCTGACCGACCAGAATGCCGCCGCCCATAGCGGTTGCAAACTGCGTGCCGACGACAACGTACAGCGGCAGCTCGCGGCCGCCGACCTCCCAGTCATCTGCGCTGACCGAGCCGCCCGTTTTGGTTTTGCGGCGTGTCAGAAGCAGGCTCAGACCATAGGTCAGGCCAAGCGTGACCAGGATCGCAACGATGATAATTCCTGTTTTTGACATTTTCTTTTCCTCCGTTTTTGATATCTATTTCCTGGCCAGCTGGCCGAGAAACCTGAAAAGTTGTCATCCGCGGTGCAAAAATTCTTTCCAGCGATAGGAATACCTGCTATAATGTCCGCAGAACAATAAAAGCTGCGAAGGAGAACATTTCCCTATGGTGATAAAGAACATAGATGGCCTGCTTACTTTGATCAAGAATTCTTATGAAACACTGGCCCCCGCGCAGAAGTCGGTGGCCCGCTATATTGTCGAGTCCTATCAGAATATCCCGTTTCTCTCTGTTACGGCGATGGCCCGCGAGATCGGCGTGAGCGACACGACCATTATCAAATACTGCATGCAGCTGGGGTTTTCGGGCTACGGTGATTTCAAGCGGCAGGTGACCAATGCCGTTCAGGTGAATGCGGACTGGCATTCGCGCTTTGAAGCGCATCTGGATTCCGTTGGTACGAAGAGCGCCTACTCCACGTATGAAACGGAAGTCAAAAACCTGCAGGGAACGTTTTCCAATCCGATCAATCAGCAGAACTATGAAGTGCTGCTCGACGCTCTGGACCGCGCAGAGACGATTTACATCATGGGCTTTCGCTCCTCATCCGTACTCGCCCGGTTTATGAGCCTTTCTCTTGGCCAGATCGGATATCGCACGCAACTCCTTGCGCCGGAAGCATGCGATCTCTATGAGCTTTCCATGCGCATGACACCGAAGGATTTGTTGATCTCCTTTTCGTTTTCCCGCTATTCTTCTGATGCGGTGCTGATTGCGCAGAATGCAGATATGAGTGGTGTGCCGCACGTCGCTTTTGCCGATACGATGCTCAGCCCGGTCGCCGCAAAGGCAGATCTTACCATGGTCTGCGAGGTGGACTCGTGCAACAACGTCCCCTCGCTTACCGGAGCGGTCGGCTTGATCAGCCTTGTGTTGACCGGATGCGGCCAGCGCCACCGCGAGAAAGCACAAGAACACATGAAACGCGTGGAGGGCTTCCTTTCGGAGACCCATCTGCTCTATACGCCGGATGGGCAGTGCTGAAAAATTCTTCCTGAGTCTGATAGTAATAATAATGTTCTTATAATGACATTATAGTAATAAAAATATATTTTTTCAATTAGCATTGGAAATAAAAATTTTCTATTATTTTGTGCGACTTGCAATAGAGCGTGGCGAAAGGTTTACATAGCCGGAACATACAGTACAAAGCAGCCG
>ERZ791915.1968-NODE-1968-length-14058-cov-46.698565_pt1 | contig 14058 bp, 6 predicted proteins | sample MGYA00510139_ERZ791915 | MGnify/ENA primary metagenome ERZ791915 (study PRJEB30046, sample SAMN00792117) | human gut metagenome | study: EMG produced TPA metagenomics assembly of the A metagenome-wide association study of gut microbiota in type 2... | reverse complement strand
AGCCCGTAATATACTTCGGAAGGGCATTTCCGAATTGGAGAGTATGGGTAATTCCGGTTGCAGAAATGCAGGGGTTCCATACGTTTGCATCCAAGAATCCCGTTTGCTTTAGCTATGGGAGTATGTCAATAAAATATCTCAACTTCTTATCCTTCTGATAAAAATGATGAGTATTCTTATCGTAAAACAGGTTAAAATATCTCAAATTTCCTAAACATTGACCAGCTGGGCAGCGTACCACATTGTACCCTAAATTACTGAAACTATTGTAGATAACTTCTATCGGAGAGACTTGCTCTTTCTTAAAGAGTTCGTCGTGTAACTTGTGAGGATCTATTATTTCGATTAACTTTGTCTCCATAATTATGTTCTTTAGTGCAAAGATATGATTTTTCATCATATGTTCAAATAAGAAAATGCACGGCCTTGTATCCGGTTTGAGAGAAATAGGATACAAGGTTTTTTATTTTATGACGGTTTAGATAAGAGACAAAAGAACGGCTCGAAACGTAACCGACTGACCGTCAGGGGTGGGACAACAAATCTTGAATTAAAACTACGCCTATGAATAGTCTCCGTTTTCCTTAATATTAAGACCATTTTCAATGATCTTACTCATTATATTATTTATATTATTTTATATACTTTACCATTTATTCATATAATTGTTTACAGTGAATGAACTTAACGACCGAAGGGAGTTAAGTGAGTGAACGGATTGACAAATTACTTTTTTCGTCTATTGTATTGTTTGCCTAATTGTGTGAAAAGATTGAGTATCGTGACCGAAGGGAACGATGCGAAAGAACATATAACATTAAAAAAAACGACTGAATCTATCGACTGAAAAGAGATAGGTGATGGAGTGACGTTAATAGTTATATTAGGTAGCCAGTGAAGAATTAGGCAGGCTGGTAGGCGAGACGAGCGCCCATGCCTGTCAGGACAGCGGAAGTACATAGGTCTGTTCTGTTAAACCAAGGCGATGACAGTTCCATCCTTCACGAAATTGCACAAAAAGCCGGATTATTTCGATATCGTTCTTCAACCTTCGGTATCCGCATAACGAGTCTCAAATCCGGCTTCGCTTTATTAATATGAGAAATAAAATAATTGTTCTAATTATCAGTGACGCCTTTAATGCGAAGCTGAATATTGGGAAGCACGGCATTAATCAAAGCCATTTTCTTATCCTCTTCGCTTTCTTTTTCATGCTGTCTATACATCATGCTGTAATCACTGTCATCACCATCCTTTTTCCCGTCTAACGTCAGTAAATGATTTATGATGTCTTTACCATACGTTTCAGTCCATGTACGGAATCTCTCTTCCTCGGACTGTCTCTCCTGGGACTGGACTTCCGGGTTAGGGAGGGCGGCTGCCACTTCTACCTCTGGAAGTGTTACCGATGCTGCTATTTCAGCATCATCTCCGAATCCCATTTGACCATACAAAGATACGGAATTTTCTTCAATTTCCAAACCAAGATTTTTAGCAACTTCCATAGCATAGTCATAACGGTCATCATTTCTTATAACACTCTTATGAGGACGTCCTGCTCCTTGGTTCCAAGCTACTACAGCATCCTTAAGGTTATTGGCGTTCATAAAATCCTGCCGGCTGTAGTTGTAATACCCTGGTCCTTCTTTTCCTTTTCTTGTGTATAAGAAATTAGAATATCCGGTTTTCCCTTCGTATTCGTCAGCCAAGAACTCAAGTTGGTCTTTGAATGTTGGTGTAGAATGACCTTTCTTTTTGGCGTGCTTGAACAACTTATCCATGCGCTCATTATGCCATTGCTGTATGCCGTATGATGTTCTGTTGTCTCCGTATATGTCATCTTTAAGGCCGGATTCAGCCATGAGGTTACCTATGATGGCGAGCGCCTGTATCTTGGACATGCCGCGCTTATTAGTAAAGTATTCATATGCTTCACGCTGCTTGCCAACTACGCCACCTTCTTCGTATTTCCTTACAAACCTTTTAGGTAAAGCCTTGTCATTATTTCGAAGCACACTACCTTTCTTAGGATCGTATTTGATACGTTCCCTTATTCTAAGAGGGACATCCCTTTCCGGTATGATGTCTTCTGCTATCTTCTTTCGGCTAAAATCATAATCATCCTTCACATCCAACATACCAGCATCCGGATCCCATCTTACGCTGAAATTCTTCAACGCACCTAATCCTGAAGCTTCGTTTACTTTTTCAAAATTGTCACCATATACTTCTTCTCTAAACGGACTTACACCTTCATTTACTAAAATCCATTTTCCTGGATTTTCAAATATATTTTTATTTAGTTTATTAAGGACCTTCTTGTAATCTCTTATTTTTCGTTTACTTTTTTCATCAGCATCCTTATATGCTTTGTCAAGCATGTTGTTCATATACTCTTTATCTAATAAAGATTGTATCAAAATAGCTTGTTCTTGAGGCAATCCTACATACTGAGCATCATCATCATCGTCATCAAAACGATACTTGCTTGCCGGTAATCTACTTATATCTCCATCCGTGTAAGCCTTCCACATTTTCTCTTCAAAATCTGTGGCTGTATCTTCCCCTGATCTCTCCCTGTTAGGATCCAACATTCGTTTCACAGTAGGAATAAAATCGGCCATTAAACTAATAGGATCAGTGTCTAATATTGGATTAACGGATTCATACCACTTATTAGGATCAGCGTTATTGGAGATACCAACTGATTTCATATTCGAATCAGATACCCTGACCTTATTTCCGTCATATCCTCTACCTACATAACCTGTATAACCATATTTAGCTTCCACATGGCGAACGTCTTCATACTTTGAGTCATTAGTATCTTTTTCTATAGATTCGTCCTCTACAGGCTTGTCTTCAACCAAGACATAATTACTGTCGTCGTCTACCGTCCAAGGCTGGTCTGTTGGCGTAGAGAACACCCGGCGCTCGAAGGCACGGCGCTTCTTCTGACCGCCCATACCTTTCTCGTTTTCATTGTGGTTTATTTCTTTCACTGCCTTATCATAATCACCTTCTTTAAGGTATTTGAAAAGCATTGGGCTTTTAGAATACTCTGATCCTCCTGTGTTGTAAAACAAACTAAACAAAGCATCTCGCTGATTATTGTTTAGATTTTTGAAATTAGGAGTTCTTCGTATAAATTCCGGAACAAACGTATTAACTACACCTTCAAATTCCTTATCGGCCTCTTCTACTGTTATACCATTCTTGTATTTTTTAAGAAGATGAGGAAGATGAAATCCGTACCCGATTGTTATATTTCCCTTCTTGTCGTCATATAATTCAGGCTCGAACTTTTCCCACGATTTCAAATATTTTAGGATATTTTCTGAGGGCTTCCAATCTGATTTATTCTTCTTTGTCATCTTTTTCCTCCTCCTTCTTAAACTTATGGTAAGCATCACAAACCTTATCAACTAACCATCCCATCAGGAAAGCGGCATGCTCATCTCCTCCGACTTCAAAACTGTAATCCATATTAAGATACTTACAATAAATAGAAAGACCGTGAAGGCATTCATGTCCTATGGTTTTTACATCCATGTCAGACAGCGAATGAAACAAGAAACATATTTCTTTCCTGTGATTGGTTCGGTTTCCCACGAAAATAGTTCTGCCGCCATAATCATCAGTCCATCCATCCCAGCTCTGATCTTCTACTTCTAAGTTGGCAAATGTCTTTATTATATACTCTTCATCTGCTCCAAGCAATACCCTTATGTTGTATGGGTATATATCATTTTTATACGATACCTGTTTCATAATAATCTGTTTTCCAACAAAGATAAACAAAAAAAGCCGAAGATATACTCACGCACTTCCTCGGCTACGCTATTAAAATTGTTACAATGAAAACTACAATTGAAGCGAAATTATTTTAGAGCCATAATTGGATTACCCCATCTCTTTTTCCACTCTTTACCTAAATACATTCTTAATTCCTCGAATGAATGAACAAACTCCCCATCGATTATAGCTCCGACTGCATTCTCTATTGATATTATTTCATTTAACTCATTCTTCGTTGCAAAATTTCTAATCCCATCTTCATGTTTATTGAAAACAATAAAATTTATGGCTTTGGCTACTATTTTTATCTTATCAGATAATTCGATTTTGTTTTTTATTAAAGAAGAAACAGACTTGCACATCTTAATGTAAGCTTCACCAGCTATATTTCTATTTTCTATAAAGTTGTCGGTAAGCCATAATATAACCTTAGCATATATTTCAGGATCTAACTCTAAGGCTATCATGACGAAAAAATACGGATTAACAAACCATTTTTGATCTTTTCCTTTTCCTCTCCTGTATGCCATTCCGTATTTCTTCAAATCAGTTAATTTACTTATATTCAATGAATTATCTTTGAGTGTATGATATCGTACAGTACAAGACAATTCATTGATATTCAATTCTTTAATTAATGCATTCATTTTCTCTTGAAAAGACGACGTAGACATTAAATGGTCGAGTCTTTTAGGCTCCAACCCCATAGCCGCTCTTTTCTGTGACAATACATCCATAACCTCTGTTATACACACAAAACCATCTTTTGACATAACAGAAATGTTTCTACCTAATAATTCTCTACTTTCTGATTGTAATAATACGTTACTTTTCATAATTTTACACCGTTTTATTGTTAATAAATAAGCGCCTACCTGTCCGCGATGGATCGATAGGCGCTACAAATATATTCAACTATTATTAAATCACAAAATAAAAACTACTTATTTTCAACTTGTTAAATATTGTAATTTATCTATTCTTAATCTTATCTTCAGAAATCAACCACTGGAATATGATTTTCCGGTTGCTAATTACTTTCTTTATCCTCATCAGCATCCAACTTCCTCTTAACCTATCCAGCCATGACCGTCTGAAATTAAGAGCATCAGGATTAACTGACTTATTTATATCGTTATCGTCCTTGATCCAAATAGGGGTCTCCGATCGGTCATCGTCAACCCTGTTGAAGAAGTCATTTAACTTATGTCTTCTATATACCTCAGTATCCAGGACCTCAGTATGGTCACCTACGATCTTCGGATATGATATACGTTGTGCTAAATTATTCTTTTCTTCTGGAACAAGATGAATTTCGCCTGAGTTGTTTGTGTCGTTGTAGATAGTTATCGTATCTAAACCTATTTTCCTGTCAAGTGTGTAATTCACATCATCAACGTACTTCCGTGCATCAAGCTCGTATTCTACAGAAGCCAGCGTAGAACCGCTATATTTCTCTTTTATCGGCACTTCTAATATAAATGGATATGTTGCTCCGTAAAATGTCTGAAAGCTCTTATTCGTCAGCAAATGACTCCATAAGCCACCTTCCTCGTCTAATGCCGGGAAGTTTATTCCTGTCTGGAAATATTGTTGCTGTTCTATATAATAATCGGGACAAAACGAATAATAAGAAATCCATTCTTGCTTCAAACAAGAATATCCGATAGTGAATGACACATCCTTGAAATATCGCTCATCCTTTAATGATATCTCTGTATCATTGTACAAAAACCTACCACCATCATATTTATAATATGCCGGATTCTGTACTGGTATATAATCTTTTTTAGTAATAAACACCCTCTTATACCTGTTATCCCATCCAAGAGACAGACCAAGACCAATAAATTTATTATCCGTATCTTCTTCTGTCATCTCCGTACCAGTTAAGATATTAGTTATTCCGTATCTAAGAATCTTAAACGGAAGATGACGCTTAAGCCAATGTCTGATACCTACACTAAGTTCCTTGAGATTGCGTCCATTTGGATCGGTCATAAACACCTGTGCTCTTTTAGTATCTACCCAGAAGTGACCAAATTCTGAACTAATTATTTCAGTGCTCTGGGTTCCAGAATAGCCAAGGTCGGTCGTGTTGTACTCCAGAGGCCGGGACGCGAACAGACCGCCGGTGCCCATCTCGGCCTGCCCTGGGGAGGTGCGCTCCTTGATTACGTCTATGGCGTTATGGAGCGAAACCTGATCCTCGAATCTAACAAGAATCTGATCGGATTCAATACGCTTCATGTGAATAAGCTTCCCGTTGCTGGTTGGGAACTCATGATAGTCCATAGGCTTGTACGTCAGCCACGGATCTGTTTGACTGTTTTCAGATACATCAGCCCTACTCCATATAACACCATTAGGACGCTGGTAAGCACAGTCATAAAAACGTCGTTCGTATGTTGCCGGCAATACATTTGGTGTTAGTGTCATCCTCGACGAATAGATAGGACTTATCTTATAATCATTATCTCTTTGTATAGACACATTCTTCTCCTGTGTCCACCAAACAAAATCTCCCACTTTTGGATAAAACCATTCATGAGGCTGAGGTCCTTCTAATCTGAAATTGCAATTCGTTTCAGATTCTACAAGGAATTGAGGAATACCATAAAACCATGTGTAAAACCTTCCATCAACGTACTTGCCGGCTGTATCACCATTTAACTCATACAAACTTTTCCTATTAGGATAAAACTGATACCTTCCTTTATTGGAAGACGTCCAGCTATTAAAACGTTCGTTATCCGTAACTTCAAGAGCATCTTCTCCAGTGTCATAATTAACAAAATACCGAGGATATCCGACATTTCTATAGTCCATATAAGGGAAAGGTATCATATCTCCGATACCAAATGCACTGTTATAGAAAATAGGAAATTTTCTCTTTAACGAAAATCTGGTTATTACTGTGTCGCCACCAAACATCAATTTCTTTTCATTGGTAAAAAAGCCACACCCGCCTATAGAAACCCATTTTATATCCTCTATCTGACCGTATTGATCCGGCTTATACCGCATAAGCCTCATGTATGGAGAACATATGTATGACATGCTTTTTGGGTGTTCAAAAGTCCTTCCGGCCGTCACATCGCCTCCGGTTATGACAAGATCGTCTATCCTACTATTATCATAATTCCTTATATAAGCAGGATAACTCAACAAATATTTAATATCATTACTTTCCCCAGGATCCCCAAATGACAAAAACAAAGACGCCTCCCTATCTATGTTATTCACAAAAAGAAATTCCCCTTCTGGATTTTCTTTAGAAGAAGCCCATTTTGATACCATACTTGCATCCATCATTGGATATATCCCAGATTTCATATACTTGACAGAAGACAGACCCCTCATGAAATTTCTTTCATATTCATCTTTATCGGTTATCATCATCATAGAATTATACAATCCCACAGACGTATAATACCATGCATTGTTTCTTCTTGGACCGTTATTAATAAATGTAGTAAGCCAATCATATCTGTATTTCCCATACAATACAGGTCTTTTAGCTAATGTCTCACTTATTGTTTGAACCATAGATGAAAATAACATAGCCACACTTAAATTACCAACCAATCCTACATATGCCGACTGAGCACGAACTTGGAGCTCTTCTGCTATCATAGATGCCACTGTAGCTATAGATTCCACATTTGCAAGAGTAGCAGCCATAGAATATGCGGCCGGACCTAAGATAGTCCATTTGGGATGATCTTCTACCTGGGCGAATGTACCTACAGACATACCTCTCTGGAATCCATCTATACAAACTTCATTAGGCAATTCCGGTTTGTTAAAATACAAATCAGGAGAACAAAAAGAATACCATACATTACCAACCTTATCAAATTGATGCGATATAAATGCAGAACGTTTTCCTGTTTCATAATTATACTGATCCGGAGATAGATCATTATAAGGATAATTAGGATAAATATTAATATTGCCATCATCACCCAAGTATCTAATCATATCATACGCCAGACCAGTAGCTACAACAGACCTATTCAACCTCCTATCTCCTCTATATATCTCATATCCAACTACAGTATCTCTTTGAGATTGAGTTATAAATCCAGAGTCTACAGCAAAATCAAGAAATACCTGTATAATATTCTCATCTATCATAATACCTACCGGATATATTTCAGATGCTATATCATATCCGCGCTCATCGCTATTCATAAAAGGAATTATCCTATTATCAGGGAAACGATAATGACGTATGGGTTGTTGGCAAAAAATTGTAGAAGTTTCTACTCCTCCATAAGAATGACCCTTGAAATAAGATAATCCATCTTTATCAGACACAGGAGATCCATAATATTCAGTTAGCTTACTAATAATATTAGAATAAGCATCAGATTTTTTAGAATCAGAATAAGATCTTCCCGTATTTATCTTCATCCTGGTACTATCATACAATTCAAAATTGGCCGGATATTTTTCAGAGGATTCCCAATATGCAAAATCCCCATACTTGTAAGGACGAGGTTTGCAGTTAATAGGTCTATCTCCACATGTCTGACATTTAGACGCAAACACCACTGTAGACCTTAATGTTATAGAATCAACAGACAAATCAACCTTATTTATCTCTTTTTCTCTTACACCGAAAATATAAGGATATATAGTTTTACCTGTAGCAAAGGCAACCCCAAGAATAGCACGAGAAGGCTTCTTTCCTTCCTCCTCCTCTTCTTCGGGAGTGTCATAATTTTTGTAAGAACAAAACTGGATTTGTCTAAATGTCATTATCCAAGGAACCGCTACAACAGGAGACTCTATTGTAACATAAAAATAATTCTGGCCTATAGAATTAAAAAACTCCTCATTCACCTCCCCAAAAGCCGGTCTTGCTATATTAATAATAACAGAATAAGATGATTCATACTCAGGTCTATCGAATGCAACTGGCACCACTCCAAGAGGATCCCATGTTTCAACATCTTTCCAAAAAGAAACACGGACATAATTAGTAGATACAGCATCCATTATACCATCCACTTTTCCAAGAGCTTCAAGATAAAGAACCTTGTTCTCATCTTTATAACCTTCTATGTCCCACTCTTCTGGTCTGTTGATTCTGATAAACCTGGCATTTGTCATTACATTCCTAACAAACTTCCATACTACAAATTCAGATGCAAATCCAATATTAAGCTTATCTCCTGTAGGATTATTAAATGTAGCATTATTAACATATCCCTCAAATTTCCAATCAGTTTCAGCTATACCGGTATCTGAATTTTTATATATCATATCTTGCAACTTCTCAGAAGCTTCAGGCCAGAATTGCTCAATACAATATCTTGGACCATTCTTAGATCTATACTGATTATTTATGACTGTACTGGTAGATCTACCAGCTCTCCAATCCCCCACACTATTTATCTTTTGGCTCCATCCATCTATATGAAGGATATAACTTCCAAGAAGATAATTATAATTCTGGAAGTTGTTATAATCAGTTCTTGACACAGTAGGATCAGAACAATAACTCTCAATATAACACCCACATGTACAAGGCATAGTATCTAATACGTATATAGCATCAGATACGGTTTTTAAAACAGATCCAGGTTGTAAATATGGATAAAACTCAGAACAAAGATGTTGATTTCCATCACCTGATATACTACCAGCGCTATATCCAAAAAATGCTTCCTCCATCCATTCAGATAAAGAATCCATTGTTTCGTAGTTAAACAACACAGAATACTTATTCTGATTTTCTCCTCCTGTGGTATATAGATAATCTGTAGAAACGTGTTCCATTTCACTAAGAACCTTATAGATATAATCTTCTACAAGACCTGTTATCAAAGGAACTGGAGCTGATAATATAGATTCTTGTCTATGAGGCACCTCACAATCACTACCCATTTCAGGAAGTGCTATCCCATCTATGGGCTCCATCACTTCTTGCGTACCATCCGTCTTATAACTATTAGCTATATCGCATATAGCTTTTTCATTAGCTCCATTATCTTTGTTTTCGCAAGCTATTATGCCTATATTTTCAGATAAGTAATTTATCGGAGTTCCTACAATATCATCATAATCGATAATAAATCTTGATTTCCCTTTAAAAGTAGCGAAATTGCTTTCCACTATAACAGTTTGACCTACGGTAGCAGGATTATTACATTCTTTTTGTTCTTCATCTATAACAACCGCATCGTCAATTAATATCCCATCTCCTGCCGTATTGCTATACTGCCATACATATTTTCTTTCCACTCCTGAGCAATCCGGAGCATATGCATTTATAGACTGGTATGGGATACTGTCTTTGTTCATTTCTTCTCTTGCCTTATCAGAAGGAGGTGGAATAAGAACAAATGCTGGAGTTTTATATCCGGTGGATGTCTTAAACGAGATAGAAAACGGATACACTTCATTTCTCATATACCCTACATACAGCGAACAAGCATTTCCATCTTTATACAGATCTTCATGAGCGACAGATGCCTGCCATTGAAGGAAATGTCCCATAAGAGAAACTACAGGCTGCAAATTCCATTCTTTTTCTGCCGTAAGACCATATTGAAGAAGACGGTTTCCAACCGAAACTATTCCTCTTGATGTGTTGTACACAGCCCTTTTCAAGGAAATATGCTCAAATGTAGTTCTTTTATTATTAAGGTCAGAATAATAATATATAGTCTTTTCCGTAATAGGATGAATGCCTTCTATAAAATAATCAACTACCGGCTGCGTTTCCCCATTGTATCCTACTGTATTTTGAATAACGGCTACCTTGTAATGACTGACCTGCCTATCTAAGTTAGACACCTTAAGTCTTATACCAAGATTAGTCCTTTCTCCCCATTTACCATCATTGATTCTAATATATTGTTCATCGAATACATGTACAGGATTAGTCAATGAAGTATAGTTAGTTTTCTCGTTACCAAATTCATCGCACAAGGCCACAGCAAACTGATACACGCCGGCGCGTAGGCTGCCCCCGTACTCTATCTGTACCGGCTCTACGCATGGCTGGTCCAGTAGCGGAAACACCCTAAGTTTCTCACAAGCCAGAAAACATCCATTCTCCTGCATGAATTTATCCCTATCATATTCTTTATCGCATATCTTATACCCATGATAATGATACCAAATATCTCCTTCATCATCCGGAGTCAGAGCCTTGTCTACAATAACATACCTGGGAGGATTGTAATCGTCAGTCCAATAAATGCATTTTCCACATTTCTCTGTCTTTATCTCTATAGTTTTTATAGGATGGTAGATAGAGAATTTAAGACACGGATCCTGCTCATTGTCCTCCAACAAGGTCTTCATGCCCGAACATAATGATTCTGATCCTGATACCATAGATTCTATATCGGAATCAGACAGGATACTTGTATCAGATTCAGGCTTGAAATAAGTTATTTTAGATACGCCCGTCTCTGGATTAGTTATAAAAAAATAGATATTACCAGATGTAAGATCATTCTTGTATCCAATAACTTTAAACCCATCAAAATCTATACACTTAAGATTACTATGTTCATTTGATCTCATGCCAACATTACCATCTTCGGATTCTATGTTGGCATTCAAGGCAAACGTATAATGCTGCTCCGTAAGGCTTGACGGATGCAGATCACGGTTCATACCTGTTTGAGGTATCGCTATGTTTCTGTTATCTTCTGATGCCATTTTAATAACTGTTTGTCACAAAGATAGCAAAATAGAATCAATCATGCATTCTTTAAGGTATCAGCGAAAATAACTATCTTTCGAAAAAAATACATCATCATACAATATGAGAAGAAGATTTAGCAATATTATGTCAGCAAATTGTCTTATCCCAACTTTTGTTGGAACATATGATTTCAATAGATCAAGCATATTAAACAATGTATCACTTTTTAAAATATGCAATAGAGAAGATATGTCCAGTAGCGCAAGTCTTGCTACTTATTTTGCCCAGCAAGCTAATGCAACATACCAATGTACAACCCTTGACCAACCCGAAAAAAAAACGTAAATGCCCTATTTGGATATAATAACAACATTGTATATGTCAACATAAATAATAATAATCAACTTGATTTTAACATGAAATTAAAATTCAGCGTTGATGATATATTCTTCTACTTACTCATTCTAACAAAAAATGGAGGTTCTCCAGATCACCGTTATGCATATATGCAAGAACTAAGTAGAGAAGAATACAGTATAACACAAGTATATGAATATATAGAGTCAAGTTACACCGATTTGCCCTATATTGTTTTATGATTCAACAATGCTAAATGTACTCACATAAACACTTGGATGTTATGAAAAATATTAAATTCAATAAAACTTATTACATTTCTTTATAAGTTTCAAAATGTACTTCTTAGCAAAATACATTCGTAATCCTTACCGGGTTAAACAATAACCCTCTATCGATTATCCTACGAATTGATTCACAGGAATCACCGACTACTTTTCTCATAATGTTTAATGCTCCATTTACGTCTGCATTTATGAGTTTTCCTACCGAGGATTGAAACAATCCTCGGTTCTTCCTTTTTCCTAAATAGTTTTCATGTTTTCCTATCTTCTCAAATGCAAGAAAATCACATTTTGAAGTATATGACTCTTCATGAATAACTATTTCAATACCAGCTAATTCACATTTATATTCTAAGTAACTAACCAATCTCGCAAAAGGGATTTGTGTAAACTTTTGGTTATTCTTTTTACCTATATTTACATTTTGTTTCCATCCCTTGTTGTAGCCTACAATTAATTTTGTTATCTTGGAATCGATAAGTAAATTAACTATCTTTCTACTGATTTTATGAAAGACATCTTCTATGTACTGTTCTCTATCATAATATAATTTCTTTATTCGTCTTGTTGTTCCTTTTATCTTTTGTAAATCTTTGATACTATTTAATTTAGCTAATGTCTTATTGAATAGCTTATTGTATGATTTAACAAATTTACCACTAAATAGAACAGTAAAATCTTCACTGATAAGAGTTGCAAGATTATCAATCCCTAAATCGATTGAAGCAATCTTCTCTTCTCTACCTTTAGATACTTCAGCATCTTTTACCTCATAAATGATTTCTATTTTATATCCACATGCTAATGGTTTTATTCTAATCTGTTTGAAATCTTTTATCAAATCAGAATACTTCTCATATTGAGGAATGGGTATTGAAATATCTTTTGATAGGATTATTTTCCCATCTTTTATTTTGCAACTCTGACTCGTGTAATACAAATTGAACTCATAACCTCTCTTTTTGTAATTTGGAAGACCAGGTTTTTCTTTATACTTAGTTGGATGTTTTTTGTAATCTTGGACCGACTTGTAATAACTTTTAATATTTTTATCAAGAATACGAAGAACTTGTTGAGAACATTGCGCCTTTAGTAATCTGTAATTAATGTATCCATATAAGTTCTTGGTATTCTTCATGATAGCATCAAGTTCAAAATAGGACAACCACTTATCTTCTTTAGAAAGTGTTTCTCTGAAAACATATAACGCCTGATTGTACAAGTTATTGCTAATCTTGCACAAAGATGATATATTTTCATTTTGCCCTATGTTGAACTTATATACTAATCTCATTATTTTTAATACATTAAATGCTATTTACAAACCATATATCTAAGATACATATTTCATTTGGATTATGAAATAGAATTAATTATTTTTTGATATTATTTTGCATCATATGTTACAGTAAATTCCGCTGTTTTTATGCTGGTACATGAAAGGCAACGTTCTGTTACTTTGTACTTTATAATTTTATGGGGGGGGGTGAACCAATATCAAATCTTCTTCTCATACCATAAACTTTTTTAATCTCCAATATTATCTACAACCCCTACATAAAAATCAGGGATAGGATTATCATTGAAATTTCTTATTTGAATATCAATATAATTATAGAAATAATTATCAACTGGATCCATTATCGTCACATTACTTTCTAAAACCCCGTCTTTGTATGAATACAGTTCCTCATGTTCGGAATCAATGTAAAAAATATATCTTGGTAAATCCTGGGTATTAACTGTTAGATGATTATTAAACAAACTTAATTTAGAATGATCAGCAGACAGAAGTAACAATAGAAATGTATATGAAGACTTATCTCTTATTATAATATCACGATTAGATGATACATTAGACAAAACTTTGGATAAATCAAATTCTCCAAAACTTATCTTGAATTTCTTTCTTCTTATTGGAGTTATATATACTGGACTATTAACTAC
>ERZ791915.1965-NODE-1965-length-14072-cov-4.513377_pt1 | contig 14072 bp, 8 predicted proteins | sample MGYA00510139_ERZ791915 | MGnify/ENA primary metagenome ERZ791915 (study PRJEB30046, sample SAMN00792117) | human gut metagenome | study: EMG produced TPA metagenomics assembly of the A metagenome-wide association study of gut microbiota in type 2... | reverse complement strand
CTGCTGCGGGGGAGGGCGCCGCGGGCGCTGTCGTCGCTCAGCCCGCTGCGGCTGCCGGCTCCGATGCTCAGCACGATGAGGCTGCCGCCAAGGCCGCGCTCAAGGCTGCCGAGATGGAGGCAAAGCTCGCCGCCATGGATCCCGAGAAAGCGGCCAAGGTCCGCGCGGCGCTTGCCGCCAAGGCCGCCCGCGACAAGCAGAAAAAGGAGGCGTAAGGTCCATGGCACATCGCTCCGTTATTCCGTTTGGTCCGCAGCACCCTGTGCTGCCCGAGCCGCTTCACCTGGACCTGGTGATCGAGGACGACCGTGTTATCGAGGCAATTCCGCAGATTGGCTTTGTGCACCGCGGCCTTGAGAAGCTCACCGAAAAGCGCGATATGCACCAGTTTGGCTACATCGCCGAGCGCATCTGCGGCATTTGCGCCGTGGGTCACAGCTACGGTTATGCCAGCGCCTGCGAGCGCATGCTCGATATCGAGGTGCCCGGGCGCGTGCAGTATATCCGCACCATTTTGCATGAGCTTTCGCGCATCCACTCGCACCTGCTGTGGCTGGGCCTGCTCGCCGATGCCTTTGGCTTCGAGGCGCTGTTCTATCGTTCGTGGACCCTGCGCGAGCAGATTCTCAAGATCTTTGAGAGCACGTGCGGCGGCCGCGTGATCCTTTCGATTAACGAGGTCGGCGGCCTTAAGCATGATATTGAGGATTCTGAGCTGGCGGGTATTGTCCAAACGCTCGACGCCATGTGCCCCGACTACGAGGCCCTGGTGCATACGTTTTTGGACGACGACAGCTGCGGCGAGCGCCTGCATGGCGTGGGCGTGATCAGCAAGAAGGACGCGCTGGACCTTTCGATGGTCGGTCCGTTTGGGCGCGCCTCGGGCGTGGACTACGACGTGCGCATGTTTGGCGACGGCGCCTATGCGGATCTGGCTGCGTTTGAGCCAATTGTCGCTACCGACGGCGACTGCTATGCCCGCTGCCAAGTGCGTTGTGCCGAGGTCACGCAGGCCATGGACATCATTAAGGAGCTTGTGGGCAAGATTCCGCACGACGGTATCGGCGGGCGCACCAAGCTCACGCCGGCTGACGGCGCGCTCGGCGAGGTTGTGATTGAGCAGCCGCGCGGCGAGGCGTATTACTATGTGCGCGGCAACGGCACCAAGAACCTTGACCGTTTCCGCGTGCGCACGCCGACGTCGCAAAACCTGGCGGGTCTGACGCATGCGCTGCAGGGCGTGCTCATTGCTAACGTGCCTATGATTATCCTGACCATCGACCCCTGCATTAGCTGCACGGAAAGGTAGGCGCGGCATGAGTTTGCTGACATTTGCCAAGACGGCCTTGGGCTCTATGATCAAGCAGCCGGTAACGGTGTGCTATCCGCAGGAGAAGCTCGCGGCACCCGGGCGCCTGCGTGGGCACATCGTCAACGACATGGACGTGTGCATTTGCTGCGGCATGTGCGCGCGCCGTTGCCCGGCGGGCGCGCTTGCGGTCGATCGCAAAGGCGGAACGTGGTCGATTGACCCGTACGCCTGCGTGGTGTGCGGCGAGTGCATCGAGAGCTGCCCCAAGCACTGCCTGACTATGGACACCGCCCGTACTCCGGTTGCGGCGGACAAGATTCTCACGGTAGAAACTAAGCCGGAATAGCGCCGGAATAGAGGCCGGCGGGGCAAAAATGCCCCGCCGGCCCCGCGCTTGAACGCGCGGTTGGGCCGCCGCTAACAAAACTATGCCGGATTACGGGGCTAGATAGCGAACCTACGACCATACAGATAATCGCAAAAACAAAACCGCAGGTAGACAGCTTGTTGTTTTTCAAAAATAGGGTGCATGGATGAGGGTCCCGACTTTGGCCCCGTAAACCGGCATAGTTTTGAAATGGCATTAAATCGGTGACAGCCATTGTGCTATGCCGGGGCGGTTGGCCGTTGGGTGATTACCCTCGCAGGTAGGCGATGGCGATCTGCGTGCGGTTGCGCAGGCCCATTTTGGCAAGGATCGAGCTGATGTGGTTGCGCACGGTGCCTTCGCCCATGTATGCCGTGGCGGCAATCTCCTTGTTGTCGAGACCGCGGGCGATGAGCTCTGCGACTTCGAACTCGCGGTCGGTCAGGCCGGCAAAGGCCGCGGGCCGGCGGGGCGTGCCCGCCGCGATGCCCGCCCCATCAAAATCGATATCCTCGATCGCCTTGCCCTCGAGCACGCGTTTGCCGTCCATGACCTGCGCCAACGCCGGAGGAATGGCGGCGATATCGGTTTTAATCAGGTAGCCGCGGGCGCCCAGCTTGAGCGCTGACACGATGTACTCGTCATCCGAGAATGTCGTCAGAAACACCACGCGTGCCGCGGGGTCGTGCTCAAGGATTTCGCGCGCCGCCGAAAGGCCGTCGCGCCCTGGCATTTGAATGTCGAGCAGCGCGACGTCGGGTGCGTGCTCGGCGCAGAGCGCCACCGCGTCGTCGCCGTCGGCACCGGTGCCCACCACCTCTATCTGCGGCTGAGCGCCCAGGATAATCTTGAGCGAATCGACCACTAGGCGGTCGTCGTCGACAACTATGAGCCTCATCGGCCCTCATCTCCTTGCTGTTTAGGGATGGTGGCAAACACGCGCCAGCCGGGGGCGCCGGCGCGCAGGCCGGCGGTGAAGGTTCCGCCAAGCGCCTCGACGCGCTCGCGCATGGAGACGAGCCCCATACCCCCTGTGGCGCTGTGGGCGCCTGTCCGAACCCCGCCCGTTCCATCGTCGGTAACGATGAGCTGGTAAAACGACGGATGCTCCATGCACCGCACGGTAATGGTTTTGGCATGGGCGTGGCGCATGGCGTTGGAAAGCGCCTCGCGCAGTACCGCCGCAAAGCAGTTGGCGACGTTGGCGGGTGCATGCTCGGCCAAAACCTCAAGCTCAATCTGCGGACCGCTGTCCGAGCGTGCGCCTTCAACGATGCGCTCGAGCTGCACGGAGAGGTTGGCCGCATTGTCGTTGAGCGCGTGGACGCTGGCGCGCACGAGCTGAAGCGCCTCGTCGACGGTGTATTTGACGTCGGCGAAATCGGCGGCGACGCTGGGCTCGTTGGCGTGGACCACGCGCAGAGCTTCGGTTTGAAGCGAAGCGCGCGTGAGCTGGTGGCCCACGTTATCGTGGATCTCGCGCGCGATGCGGGCGCGTTCGGCGAGCGTCGCGAGCTCGACTTCGTAGTCCTGGCGGTCGGCGAGGTCGCGGTTGCGTGCCTCGAGTGCCAGGGCGCGTTCTTGCAGCTTGTCGCGGGTGCGACGCATGCGTTCCTGTTCGCGCTCCAGCTGCGCGGTGCGCAGCGACAGCAACGTGGCAGCGACCGAAAGGATGGCGGTTAGCAGCAGCGTTCGGGTGGTGAGCGCGCCGCCGCGAAGGTCCGCGACAAGCGCGCAGACAAACACGGCGCTAATCGCCGGCGCGGGCCAGATGCGTTCACGGCGCACGCGTCGCGCGATGTCATAGAAGGCAAGGGGTGCGAACGGCATAAATGGCGGCACGAAGACGGCAGCGATGATGTAGGCGTAGCTCGCGGCCTCGCTCGCGCGATGGGCGTGTTCTTCTCGTGCGACTTCCGACGCCGAGGTGGCTATAACGCCAAGGCAAAACGCCGCGACCAAGCGGGCATCCACAGCAAGGCCCAGAGCGGCCGCAATACAGCACGCCAGCACGATTGATTTGTCGAATAGCCTATTCATACGGGTATTGTACGCGATGCCGCGCACGGGGAAGGCGCCGCCCGGGGCAACCGTGACATTCCTCCCGCGCGGCAAAGCGGCGTCGATCGCTTGCGCGAGCGGGGATTTCGCCTCCGCCCCTCGCACTCGTGACAAAGCTCACTGGTGCGCGCCGTCCGCTCCTGCGATGATGCAATCGTACCGGGCCGCAAGCAACAGAAGGGCCGCCTTATGACAGACATCGTCCACGTCGAAAACCTCGTCAAGCGCTATGACGATCTTATTGCGCTCGACCACTTTAACCTGAGTATTGCCCCTGGCGAGATCTTTGGCCTGCTGGGCCCCAACGGCTCGGGCAAGACCACGTCCATCAACTGCATCCTGCAGCTGCTCGCTTACGACAAGGGCACCATCGAGCTGTTCGGCGAGCCCATGACGCCCACGCGTTACGACCTCAAACGCCGCATCGGCGTGGTCCCACAGCAAGTTGCGGTGTTTGACGAGCTTACGGTGCGTGAGAACATCGACTATTTCTGCAGTCTCTACGTCAACGACCGCAAACGTCGCCGCGCGCTGGTGGATGAGGCGATCGACTTTGTCGGTTTGGGCGACTTTACCAAGTTTCGCCCCGGCAAGCTCTCGGGCGGCCTGGCGCGTCGCCTCAACATCGCCTGCGGCATCGCGCACAAGCCCGAGCTGATCTTTTTTGACGAGCCCACGGTGGCGGTCGATCCGCAGAGCCGCAACGCCATCCTGCAGGGCATCTCCCGCCTGCGCGACGAAGGCGCCACGGTGGTGTATACCAGCCATTACATGGAGGAAGTCGAGCAGATCTGCAGCCGCATCATGATCATGGACGGCGGGCGCGTGCTGGCGCAGGGCACCAACGACGAGCTCAAGCGCATGATTCAGATGGGCGAGCGCGTGACCGTCGAGGTCGGCACCGTCGAGGCCGCCACGGTCGAGCGCCTGCGTGCCCTCGAGCACGTGCTCAGCGTTGAGCTTTCCGGCGGCGAACTCGTCTGCACCTGCGAGGCGAGCCCGCACAATCTGGTCGACATCCTCGACACGCTGCGCGTCGCCGACGTGGCGCTCGGCCGCGTGTGGAGCGAGCCGCCGACCCTCAACGACGTGTTCCTCGAGATCACCGGCCGCGAGCTGCGCGACTAGGGGGCAGCCATGTTCAACACCATCATCACCACGGTCAAGACGCTGCTGCGTCGGCCGAGCACATGGGTCTGGGGCGCGATCTTTCCCATTGCGCTTTCAACGATGTTCATGTTTATGTTTGCGAACCTCAGCTCCGACGGCAAAATCGACCCGGTGCCGGTTGCCGTCGTGGCGGACGAGGCCTGGGACGCTTCGACCTTTAAGGGCGTGGCGGCTTCGCTTGCCAAGGAGGGCGACGATCAGCTGCTCGATGTGAGCGAGTGCGAGGATGTGGACGCCGCGAACCGTGCGCTCAAGTCCGGCGAGGTCGTGGGCATCTACACGGTCGATGCCGCGGGCACGCCCAAGCTCACGCTGCTTTCGAGTTATGACAGCTCGCGCGCCTCGTCGGTGCTCACCGACCGCAGCATCCTTGAGACGGTGGCGAGCTCGTATACGCAAAATGCCGAGCTCATGTCCCAGATTGCCCAGGACAACCCGGCGGCGCTCGCCGACCCCGAGGCGGTTGCGCGCGCCCTGTCGCTCGAGGGCGGCGTCCGCCGCGTAAGCCTGACACGCACCACGCCCGATGGCACAGTCATCTACTATTACGCGCTTTTTGGCCTGGTCGCGATGATGTCTGCCGAGTTTGCCGCCTTGAGCGTCGTTGACCTGCAGCCCAATCTGTCGGGCCTTGGCGCGCGCCGCTGCGTGGGCGGCCTTTCCAAGACGGCGTCGCTGGCCGGCATTTTTGTCGGCTCGTGGCTGGTCTCCTTCGCCTCGATGACGATCGCGATCGGCTACGTGCGCCTGGTCGTGGGCGTCGACTTTGGTGGGCGCGAGGGACTGTGTTTGGTGGGCGGCGCCGCTTCCGCGCTTGCCGCCACGGGCTTGGGACTCTTTGTGGGCACGCTTCCCGTTAAGGGTGGCAAGGCATCCAAGTCGGGCATCCTCACGGGTTTCGCTACCACGTGCGCCCTGTTCGCCGGGCTTTACGGCGAGCCGGCGATGGCACTTGCCGACGACGTTGCCCGCGCCTGCCCGGCCGAGTGCTGGCTCAACCCCGTCAAGCTCATCTGCGACATGTTCAACCGCTTATATTTCTTTGAGGACCTGGGTCCCTTTGTCATCCGTGCGGGCGCGCTGGTCCTCATGACGCTGGTGTTTGTTGTCACCGCCACGCTGATTTTTGGAAGGAGCCGCTATGAGCACCTTTAAGACTGCGCTGCGCATGGCGCTCGCGCATCCGTTCTACCTGCTCATCTATACGGTGTTCATATCGCTGATGGGTGTGTTCATCGCGGCATCGGTGAGCTGGAACTCGTCGCAGCTCACCGAATACAAGCCCTACGACGCCAATGTGATTGTGGTCGACCGCGACGACAGCGATCTTTCGCGCGCGCTCACCAAGCACTTGGGCTCGCGCTTTGACCTGGTTACGGGTGTTGGCGACGACACGTACGACCTTGCGGACGCGCTCTCCAAGAGCAATAGCGCCAAGGGCAGCGCCGATTGCGTGTTCTTTATCCCGGAGGGGTTTGAGGACGACCTCGTTGCAGCCGCCCGCGTGGGGGAGTCCCTGCCCAAGCTCGATGTGACCTACGGTGCCGGCACCATGGCGGCGGCGCTTTCGTCTGCCGAGGCCTCGCGCTGGATCTCGCTCGCGGGCGCTGCGGCGGTACTTGAGCCCGCTGCTTCTAACGGCGACGTTGCCAAGGCGGCCGAGCACGCGGCCGCAAAGCGCGCGGAGGTCCAGATCGAGCAGGTCAAGGTCGACTCGACTGCCGCCGCCACGCTCGAGTCGTACTTCAACTTTGGCGCGTACGCGATCATCTCGTCGGTCATCGTGTCGGTGGGATTGGTGCTCTCGGGCATGAACGAGCCCGAACGCGTGCGCCGCATGGATGCCGGCCCGGTCTCCGAGCGCCAGCGTTCGCTCGCCGTGTTCGCGGCAGCCGCCGTGCTCACCGTCTGCATTTGGTTTGTGTCGAGCATGATGGGCGTCGTGGGCTTTGCCGGAGCGGTTGCCGAGGTTGGCGTGGATCGCGTGTGTCTAGCGCTGGCTGCAACGTTTGCCCTGGCGTGCACGCCGCTGGCCGTTGGCTTTACGCTGTCGAGCTTGGGCGCGCGCGAGGAGCTGCTCAACGGCGTGGGCAACTTACTCGGCATGCTCATGACGTTTTTGGGCGGCGCCTGGATGCCGCTGTCGCTCATGGGCTCGGCCGTGCAGACCGCGGCGCATTTTGTGCCGACGTATTGGGTGAACGACGCGATCGGCAAGGCACTTGCCTCGGACCTGACGCCTGCCGTGCTGGGCGACATTGCCTGCGACCTGGGCGTCACGGCGCTCTTTGCCGCCGCCATCGCCGCCGCAGGCCTAGCCCTCGCGCACAACAAATCCCGCGCCTAACCGCCTAGCCATTGGGGACGTTCTTAAACGACTAGCCATGGGGGACAGTCTTTGCCGATGGCCGGCTTGCCGGCCGGGCTGGCAAGGACTGTCCCTAGCTGTCGGCAGGAAAGGAGCGTCCCCAACTGCCGGGTGGCGAAAGGGTGCCCCCAGCGACTAGTCGTTTAAGAATGTCCCCAACGGCTAGGCGCCGCGCTTGACTTCAACCCCGCTTTAACGGGTACCATCCTCTATGTCTGTAACGCCATATAGACCGAGGGGATATATCTATGACCGCAACTGCACCCGCTGCACCTGCCAAGGTGTACTTCACCAACCTGCGCACGCACGGCCGCGAAAGCCAGCTCGACAAGCTCAAGCGCCTGATTCGCCGCGCCGGCATCGAGCAGATCGACTTCGAGAACAAGTTCGTCGCCATCAAGATTCACTTTGGCGAACTGGGCAACCTCTCCTTCCTGCGCCCCAACTACGCGCGCGCCGTCGCGGACGTGGTCAAGGAGCTGGGCGGCAAGCCTTTCCTCACCGACTGCAACACGCTCTACGTGGGCAGTCGCAAAAACGCGCTCGAGCACATCGACTGCGCCTACCAGAACGGTTTCACTCCGTACGCCACCGGCTGCCAGGTGATTATCGCCGACGGCCTCAAGGGCACCGACGAGACGATTGTTCCCGTCAAGAACGGCGAGTACGTGCAGGAGGCAAAGATCGGCCATGCGCTCATGGACGCCGACATCGTAATCAGCCTCACGCACTTCAAGGGCCACGAGGGCGCGGGCTTTGGCGGCTGCATGAAGAACATCGGCATGGGCGGCGGCAGCCGCGCGGGCAAGATGGAGCAGCATGCCTCGGGCAAGCCGAGCGTCGATGCCGAGCATTGCATCGGCTGCCATGCCTGTGAGCGCATCTGCGCCCACGGCGCCATCAGCTTCCCCACTACGCGTGAGCGCACGCTCAAGAACGGCCAGGTTGTGAGCACGCCCATCGCGAGCATCGACCACGATCGCTGCCTAGGCTGCGGCCGCTGCATCGGCGCCTGCAACCAGGACGCCATCGAGGCTGACTATAACGCTGCTGCCGAGGTGCTTAACTACAAGATCGCCGAGTACACACAGGCCATCGTGCAGGACCGTCCGTGCTTCCATATCTCGTTGGCTATGGACATCAGCCCCAACTGCGACTGTCATGCCGAGAACGACACGCCCATCGTGCCCGATATCGGCATGTTCGCGAGTTTTGACCCGGTCGCCATCGACCAGGCCTGCATCGACGCGGCGCTCAAGATGCCGGCGATGCCCAACACCGAGCTCACCGACATGCGCGACAAGCTCGAGGCCTCCGGCGGCATCCCCGAGCACTGCGAGCATGACCACTTCAACATGACGCACCCCGACACCAATTGGCGTGCCATGATCGAGCACGGTGTCAAGATCGGCCTCGGCACCGACCGGTATGAGCTGATCGAGGTCAAGTAGCCAATACGGATGCGTTTAGCAGCGAAGGCCCGCATGACGGTTATGTTGTGCGGGCCTTTTCCGAAACACGGTGTGTTTTCGAGCTTTTACTGCGGAACATGGGCTCGAAATGCCTAAAACTACCGGATCGGCATCTTTGATTCATATGCGAGATGCTTTTGTGTTTACCGCTTGGCGGATTTTATATTAAACGAGGGCCTCCTTCCCGTACTTCCAGTGTTAAGGTAACCGAATTTATATAATGTAATCATTCTGCCGCTATATAGATTCTTACAAATTCGGTTACCAGCGCACGAACGTGTGCAAACGTAGAGGGGAAGCAGGTATGGTTGCGAACGAGAATCTGAACATTTCAGGGGGGGGCCTTCTAAAATGGGGCCTAGAAAGAGCAGAGGTCCCATCAAGGCTCTGTGCGCCATCATAGCCGCCGTCTTCCTGACGGTTGGAACCTGTGCGTGTGCGGGCACGGCCCTTATGCAGCAGGTGGCACAGTTGCACGATTCGCAGCGCGCCCCGCGGACGGGGACCGTGTTCAAGGGCGAAGACACCGACTACACGTTTGCGTCTCAGGATGTCGTGACGCTCAACCTGAACTACCGCTACTCCAACACCGGCGGATTGGCGGGCATCGACGCCGCCGCTCCCCAAACGGTCGAGTTGAAGTTTGAGAAACAGGCCGATGGCACGTATCAGGCCACGTGGAAGTTGCCCACCGTCGAGGGCTTCCGCATCGTGCTGGATGCCACAGAGCTGAACAAATACCTGGTCAACCCGCCGACCGACGGCATGACTGCGGATGAGTTCGCAGAGGCCCTCGAAAGCGGTGACTTCGACGTCGACATCGACCACAAGACCGTCTACTACTACCAGCAGCAAAAGGTCGACAGTGATCACAACCTGCAGAACCCCGCCTATGGCAATCGCTACTCCGATGAATACAACAAGGCATGGAACGCCGCCCGCCGGCTCAGTGCCGATGGCTACTATGCGGAGGCGGTGTGCGGCGACGACGCCACGCATCCCGGCGACACTTCGGGCAACCATGGCGCAAACGCTCTGGTCAATCCCAAGATCGAAGTGACGCTGACCGCAGACCAGCTGGCAAGCGCCCGGAAAAACGAGCTCGATATCACGGTGTACTATCGCCGTAATGCAACTTGGTATCTGGTGAGGCACTGGGTCCCGCGGACGCTGTGCGGTCTGAGCGACGACGAGATCACCGTCCTTCCGCCCGAGGACAAAAAGCAGGTGGGCACCGAGGAATACGTCTGCCTGGACAAGGACACCCAGCAGGGGCGCGTGGGCGCTCAGACTCGCGCGACCGCGCGCACTCATACCGACAATGGAAGCGCTGATGGTAATCCCTACGAGCTGGTTCAGCCAAACGCCTTTGCTCAGAAGCTGATCGAGAATCAAACCACGAATAACGAGACGACGGTTGACATCTTTTATTCAGCAGCGAGCTCCTATCGCGTTATCTTCGATACCGACTACACCTATATTCCCCGTCAGCAGGTCGAGTTAGGCAAAGAAGTCGACTTCACAATTGTTACGGAACCAAAACGTACGGGCTATACGTTTGCCGGTTGGCGCTATCTCGAAAAGAATGCAACGGCCAACGCGGATGGTAGTTACAACGATGATCAATATATCGACCTCGATCAAAACAACCCTTCGCTTGTCATAAATGAGTACACGATTGCACAAGCCAAGCTGCAGGAGAGTGGCGGCGTCCTCGCACTGCATCTGGTGCCCAAGTGGATTCCGGACACAACCCAGGTTCGCGTCATTCTTTGGACCGAGGATTTGACCGGTACCGATGATGTGCAGGCGCTTGCCGAAGGCGGCAACGCGGGTGGGGATAGCTACTACACGCAGAAGTACACTAATTACCAAAAAGCTCCGGTGACTCATAAGCCGCAGCTGGGTACTACCGAGTCTCACTACAGCAACGCCCATAGCTTTACGATGGACGTGGAGACCGATTCTGCGTTGTTGAAGTCTGGTGGCAATAAGGAACTGCTCAATGGCATCCAGTCTAAGGTGGCCGAAGAGTTCAAGACCGCCATGGGCGAAGCGAGTGAGCTCGACGTGGCCGATTTCTACTCCCAGGCGGGTTTCGAGATCGTGCATGAGGACGAGAGCGGAATCAACTACAATGCGACTTCTGCTTCCTCTGATGGCAAAACCACAATCTACGTCTACTTCACGCGCAATGTCTATGAGTTGAAGTTTACTTATTATGGTGAGGCAAGCTTTAACGGCGATTCTTCCCCTTATTGTGTGGCTACCAGCACTAACGGCTACAGCTTCAGCCATGGCGCAGCGGTTCCGGACGGAACCCTCAACTTCGGCTACAGCACACCCCATGACGGCGGAAACGGCACTTACCGCAATGGATGGATGCGCGCCGACGTGGACGCCGACGCGGCTATGCCCGTCCCTCGGACCATCACCATCCGCGCCAAGTACGGCGCGGACCTGCGCGACGTCTGGCCCGTTGCCAGGTCGAGCGAGAGTGTTGTCAGCAGATTGGACAACCCTGGCAATCGTGGCACTACGGCCAGGATGGTCTCGTGGGGGACGACCGATGGCAAGTACTGCGAGGGTGGCTTCTTCAACTCGGGCAAGTACAACCAAGGCGAGCCCACCATTATGGGAACGTACGCGGCCATGGGCTCCGAGATCGTCGCCGACCCGAAGCATCCGGTGACGTTCGACGAGTCTGGCAAAGTCACCGGCTCCGGTCTGCGCCACAACCTGGTGGCCTACTGGTTCAACGGGAGCATCAGCCACTACCGCAACAACCACTGCTTCGAGGTGCCTGATCTAAACGTGACGGGCATGCAGCGGGTCAGCATCAACAACAATAATACGACCAACGAGCGCGACTTCCTGTACCTGGTCCCGACGGACAACCCGACGATCGCCGGGTACGGCTTCAACGACCTGATGAGGGTGTCCTATAACAACGGGCAGATCACGTACGACGACCCGAACGGGGCCTACTACGCGGTGCGCTCGTACGACGGCAAGTACTACGCCGTCGCCCGCCGGGTGGAGACGGTGTCCTCGAACTCTATCGAAAAGCAGAACCCCAGCGCGCGCCTGCACATGACTCGTGCGAACACCCATGCCGACCACAGCACGCGGTATGCCGACGGTGACGGTGCGTGGAACGGGACGACGTGCGGAACGGCGGCGGACCCCTACGACCTGTACTTCTACTACAACAGGGAGCGCTACACCATCACCTACATGGCGCCCTCCAGCAACATCACGACGGGCAGCGAGGTGACGCTCGGCACGGTCAGGCTGCCCTACGGCGCGCAGGTGACCAAGGACGCGTACGGCTACAAGCTGGATTACCAGGACAAGAACGACACGATGGTCGATGGCGCGAGAAAATACGGCTGGGAGCTCACGGATACCAATGGGTCCGCCCTCGGCTCGACCGCCGTGTGCCCCGACCGTGCGGATAACGGCACCAAGCCTTGGACGTTCAAGGGCTGGGCGCTCGGTCCCGCAGGTGTGAACATGCAGTGGACGATGAACGAGGACGCCGGCAGTGAGGCGCAGGCCGGCGATACGTTTGCCATCGAGAGCAACATGCGCCTCTATGCGATTTGGGATGCGCCTTCGTACGAGGTGACGTTCCATCTAAACGGTGGCACGATCGGCAACAGCGGCAACGACGTTGTCGAAAGCGTTCACGCCAATAGGCGCTACACCTCCACCGAGGCGATCATTCCGCGTCCGGTCCGCGCCGGTTACACGCTGAAAGGCTGGTACGCTGCGGACCAAGATGGCAACATCGCGTCTCCCGAGACGGCGTTTGACTTCGACCAGGCCATTGCGGAGGACAAGCATGTTGCGGCGAAATGGTCGGCGAACAGCACGGAAACATTTAGCTACACGATCTACTACGTGACGAAGGACCCGCTTGATGGCGATGAGGACAAAGATACGGTTCTGGTAGACGAGAACGGCAACATCACCTCTAACGGCCGTACGAAGTATTACGTGTTGGAAAAGTCCGAGCAAAAGGACCAGGCGTTCAACCCGGGCTCGACGATGGCCTTCTCCGCAAAGAGTCAGACTGGCTATGTTCCCAACGGGACGAGCAAGGTTCTCAAGCTCGACCAGCCGGACGGCACTTACAATGTTATTTTCTACTACGATCCCATCGTGGTGCGCCAGCATAAAGTGCGCTTCGTGAAGGCCGGCACTGAGACAGGCGACACGCCCAAAGTCATCCGTGAGTTCACGACAAGCCCCTATCAAACGGTGACGACGCCCCGTCCCGCGGATGTGGAAAAGCTTATCGGCATGGGCTATACACTGGTCAATAAGGATGGTAACAAGTATATCTCGGTGAACGATGCCTCCGTTCTGCAGTGGATCGATAAAGACGGCAACGCGCAGTCAGTGTCCGCCCTTGCGGGCGATAAGGTCCCGGACGTCATCACATACCTGGTGCAGCCGATCAACTACACCGTTGCGTACACCAACGCGGATGGTTCGCCTGCCGCCGCCGACGTCGCCCTCAAGGCCGTCACGGCACCGGAGGGGACGTCGGTGAATGAAGCCGCGGGCAAGAACCCGACCCGGTACACGGCCGAGGAGGGCTTCTCGGTGAAGAATCCCGAACGCGTGTGGAACGAGGCGACCAAGAAGTGGTACGTGTTTGACGGCTGGACGTTGGGTGACGGGACTAAAACCAATCCCGAGCAGGGTGACTTCCCCTCGACCAACAGCCTGATCGTCGGCGCCGGGACGGTCGGCAAGCTGACGTTCATCGCCAACTGGCGCGTAGACGACAGCGGTGGGACTCTCGACGGCTCCACGAACCTGATCGTTCAGAAGAGCATCGACGGTCGAGATTGGATTTCCGGCGACTCGTTCTCCTTCTCCCTTGCGTACAAGGACGACGAGACGCAGCGTGCCATTGAAGGTCACGAGGTCCTGCTTCCCGACACAACGAAGGTGACAATCACCAACAAGACTGCCGACCACCAGGCTTCGTTCGGTAACATCACCTTCAATAAGGCTGGCACCTACACGTTTGCCGTGACCGAGGTTTTCCCGACGGATAACGCGAAGATTCCGGGCATCGCCTATGACGATACCGTACGGATCGTCAAGGTCAAGGTGACCTCCGGTGCCGACGGCAAGCTGACCGTGGTACGAGTGGATGAAAATGACGCGCCTACTGCGGCTCCGCTCACGTTCACCAATACGTATGAGACGTCCGGCGCGACGTTCGACACCGATCCCACCGCTGCGGATGCGCTCTTCAACAAGGTGCTCGATGGCCGTGATTGGCTGGCGGGCGACAGCTTC
>ERZ791915.1953-NODE-1953-length-14202-cov-4.788365_pt1 | contig 14202 bp, 19 predicted proteins | sample MGYA00510139_ERZ791915 | MGnify/ENA primary metagenome ERZ791915 (study PRJEB30046, sample SAMN00792117) | human gut metagenome | study: EMG produced TPA metagenomics assembly of the A metagenome-wide association study of gut microbiota in type 2... | reverse complement strand
AATAGCGATGACAACTCCAGCAATTAAAGAAGCAGTAGAATTTGAAGATACATTTTTACAGAATAAAATAGAACGTAGAGCGTATGAACAAAGAGAAAAAGCAATAAGAGACTATTATTCATATATGAGTGCATTTAAAGAAGAAGGTTTACAACAAGGAATACAACAAGGTTTATATCAGCAAGCTATACAAACTGCAAAAAATATGTTAAAAGATAAAGTTGATATAAAGCTTATTTCTAAATATACTAATTTAAGTATAGAAGAAATAAACAAAATAAAAGTAGAATAAAGCTTTGATTTTGAGGAAATAACAATGACAACTTCAGTAATTAAAGAAGTAGTAGAATTTGAAGATACATTTTTACAGAATAAAATAGAACGTAGGGTGTATGAACAAAGAGAAAAAAGCGATAAGAGATTATTATTCTTATATGAATTCATATAAAGAAGAAGGCTTACAACAAGGTTTGCAACAGGGTATTCAAGAAGGTATTAAAAAAGTTGCTATTAATTTATTAAAAGCTAATATGCCTATTGATTTTATAGTTCAAAATACTGGATTGAATGAACAAGAGATATTGCATCTACAACAATTAATGACTAAATAATATAAACAAATTACAGCAGGTATAGCAAATGCTATACCTGCTATTTTTGTATCAGGAGGTTTTATTATGCCAGCAACAAGATTTATTTGTCCTTCAGGTCATGAAGTAAATATCAATCAATGTCTAAAAAAATGTATATATACTCAAAGGTGTATGTTCTTACCAACATTACGAGCAGTTGCCAATTCTTTAAATAGGAAACTACAAAATGCAACTGTTACAGAGTTATTAGCAGGAACAATGGAAACCTTTTTAAAGAAAACGACAAATTATGCTGTTGATCCAATAAATCAAATGTATGCTCTTCATGGAAGTGCTGTTCATACCTTAAATGAAAATTACACTGAAGGTAATATGCTAAGTGAAGAAAGATTGCATGATGAAATTACTAGTGGAAAGTTTGATTTATTTGGTCAAATCCTTGATAAAGAAGATAATACACTCGGAGATTATAAAATTACTTCTTCATATAAGCTGATGAAAGCATTGGGCTACTATAAAGTTGATGTACCAACTGGAGAAGTTTATAAAACAGGAGCAAAAAAAGGTCAGCTAAAAACTAAGAAAGAATGGAGAACTGATGGAGTTAAACATGTTCTAGATTGGGCTATTCAGCTTAATTATTATCGAATTTTACTTGAAGAAAGAGGTTTTAAAGTAAATCGAATGGAGATTCAAGCATTATGTAGAGATTTTAATTTAAGAGTAGCTAGTGAACGTAATATTATAAGTCCTGTATATATAATTCATATCAATAAAATTTCTGATGTATGGATAAAAAGATATATGAAAGCTAAAGCAAAAAGACTAAATGAAGCATTAATAAAAGGTCAAACATCTCATATTTGTAATAGCAAAGAGCGTTGGAATGATCGTAAATGTAAAGATTATTGCAGTGTTGCCAGCTTTTGTCCATATGGTAAGCAATTTAAAAAATTAGAAAAAATAGCGTAAAGGAGAATTTTATCATGAATAAAGAAATTATCTTATTAATATTACAAGTTATTAGCATGATTTTAAATAATAATGGCAATAATAAAAAATAAAGAAAATAAGCCAAAGGTTAAATACCTTTGGCTTTAGTTTTTTAGGAGTGAAATATATGTATAATCCATTTTTCAAAGCAAATTTTTATCAGACAAGAACAATTGCTCAAAATATTAAAGAAGATCCTAAATATAGATTAGAGATAAATAAGTGTATTGAAAGATTTATTTCCAAAGATTGGGGCGATTTAACAACTGATGATATTAAATCTAATAATGAAGCGATAGTTTATAACGATAGAATTTTAGCTAGTTATAAGACTTCAAAGGGCAAAATATATATTATAGCTGATGCTACAGATAAAAATTATTATGAAATTGTAACTGTATTATTTGCAGATGAATATTAAGGAGTGTATATATTATGGAAAATACAAAAATTGCTAAAAAGTTAGTTAATGTAATGAATGAATGTGGTCATATTGCTAAAAATGGTTTGAACTCGTACCATCAATATAAATATGCTACAGCTGAAGATGTGCTTTTAAAAGTTAATTCTGCTTTAACTAAGAATAAGATTGCAAGTGTTGTTATACCAGAAATTGCTTCAATGGTTGATGTTATCAATCTAAAGGGAAATACAGAACATCTGGTAACTGTTAATGTCCAAATTAAATTAATTGATAGTGAAAGCGGAGAATGTGTTGATTTATTTGGTATAGGTAGTGGTCAAGATGCAGGAGATAAAGCTGTTATGAAGGCACAGACAGCGGCTATAAAATATGCGTATATGATGAGTTTGTGTATTGCGACAGGTGATGATCCTGAAGCAGATACTAAAACAGATGAAAACTCATCAATGGGTAATAAAGGCTCTAAAGCAGTTAATAATGTAAAGAAAATATCTGCTATTAAAAAATCTATAACTGTTTGTGCTAATTGTGGTGAAGAAATAACAAGTGATAGAGTGGTGCAATTTTCTATGGCTCGATATAATAAACCACTATGTATGGATTGTCAAAAACAAATGATTAAGACAGCATAATAATAAATAATGGTTGGAGTTTATGAAATTTTATTATCTACCTTAAGAAATATCATTTCTTAAGGTAGATAATAAAATTGAAGAAAGTTCAACCATTATTTATTATGCTCATATTTTTTTACTAGGTTATAAAATGTGGATTTTGTTAATTTAAGATAAGTAAAAGCTGCAACAGCTGTTATTTCTTTAGCCTTCCATTTATCATAAATGATTTTCCATTCCACAGGATATTTAGCTTTAGGACGACCTAAGTGTTTACCTCTAGCTTTAGCAGCCGCAATACCTTCTTGTTGTCTTTTTTTTATAAGTAATCTTTCATTTTCGGCTTGAGTGCTTAAAACTTCAATAAGAATACTGTTTATCATATCCATAATAGATTTTTGCATAGAGCCAAATGTAGAAAAATCTGTCATTGTTGTAGGAATATCTAAAAAATGAACAGTAATCTGTTTCTGTCTAAAGTATTCTAGTTCAGATTTTATTTCGTTTTTATTTCTACCTAAACGATCTAATTCTGTGAGATATAATTCGTCTCCTTCACGTAACATCAAACGAAGTTGTTGATATTTAGGACGATTAAAATCTTTTCCACTTTGTTTATCATAGAATATATCCTGAGAGTTAGGAACATATTTTTTTAAAGCATCAAGTTGACGATCCAAATTCTGGTCTTTACTACTGACACGGGCATATCCAAAGATTTTTTTCATAATAAATCCTTTCTTGTGTAATGTGTAATATGTATTGTGTATTAAGATATGTGTATAATTAAATTGTGTATATAAATATTATAGTCTATAAAGGTTTATATGTAAATAAACGTTTATAAAAGTATTGATAAGTTTGTTTTATAGACTGATTAGAGTAAAAAATTATTAATGTCTTTAAAGTAGACCTTGTTGGACATGGATTTTTTCCGTATCTGGAAATTTTTCGTAGGTATAATAATAAAACGAGATATACTATCGTTAAGTATATCTCGTTGTGCATTAATATTCTTTTTTAACGTTGATATTTTAACGTTAGTAATAGAGTAATGACTTTGAGAACATCGTCCCAATTGTACAACAAAACACCGATTCCCATGGATACGTTATCTAGAACAGCATCAGATGTACAAAGATCATAAATATCGGAGCCGATAGATGCGACAAATATAAGGCAAAGAATGAAAGTGGAATATTCTCCATCATCTATAAGTGTTGCAATAAGACCAGCAAAAAAATATGCGACAAAAATTATGATAAGCATAACAATGCCTTTATAATAATGACCATTAAGAAAAAGAGACGGCACTTTATCAAAGTCGTAAAAAATTTCACCACCTATCCATGAAAAAGCTTCGATAAGAACAAAATATAAAATGACAGATACTAATAGTGATTTTAAAGAAAAATCATTGCTCATAAACATCCTCCTATATTTTAAAGTGTTTTATCAATAATTTTTCATTTTATCATAATTATCAGAAAAAAAACAAATTATTAAGTGGGCTTTTTATGTATAATAAAAGTTATTTGACAATTAAATTAATTTTAGATAATATATAATTATGAATTGTAACAAGAGAATATAAATACCTTTAGAAATAAAAAAGACTAATTGTGCGCCAACACAATTAGTCTCGCCGAACAACCTACCACGAATAAGTTGCTCAGTAATATTCTAAATTCATTATACTTACGTATTTGTGAAATGTCAACACATGTCAAGAAAATTTAATGATTTTAGGTAGGTTAAGTAGGCACATTATAAACAAAAAGTTTATGATGTGTTTTTTTAGTATCTAAAATCAGATATGGGATTAAACCATATCAGCACGCTCTGAGGCTTAATCAGAGAGGGGAAACCACACTTGGCAAGGTGTATAAACTAAGGTATGAAAGAAATTCATGCTAACTGTGTTGCGAGCGGATGCGATAAATTTGCACGGTATAGATAATGTGCTTAACCATTATCTATTGACGTAAGTGGGTAAAGTGCTGACAAACTCCCATAAATGCCTAAATACATATAAAAATATGAGCCGTTTTGACGGCTTTTTTTTATACTTGAATATAAAAGTATGTATGTACATGGTTAAATAAGTCAGCGGGGGCTAAGTATCGGGTGCGAAAGTACCGTATAAAAGTTACTAAAGAAATTTAGTGCAGTGAGGGCGATAAGACCACTGTTATAACTTTTGCTGTGTAGAAGCAGCGGCTAGTTAAGATTATTAAAGAAACTTCAACGACCGATGGGTGTATAATAAAGATAATAATAGCTATATTGTAGTATAATTAAACTACAGGTATAGCTATTATCTAATTTCTTAACTCTCTCAAGGTGTACTATTTTAAATTCTTGTTGTCAATAGATTTTTTGAGAGAGTTAAGAAATATCCTTATTAGATTGAAATGAGGTGTGTTAGTATGGCGATTTTACTTAATCAGCTTTTTAATCTAACTAATGAAGAAATATGCAATAGTAAAATTGAGTTTAATATGCAAGCTGGTAGTGGTGGATCTACTTTTATTGATCAATGGTTAATTTCTTCTGAAGCAGATAAATTAGCAGGAGCTTGTAAGGAGTGTTCATTTTGGGGTTGGTATGGAAATCAACGAAATTATCTTCCCAATCAATGGGCATTTAGTTTTGTTCGTTTGAAAAGTGATGAATGGCTTTTTGTTTCTGCGGCTAGAATAATTGATGTGCCTGAAAAGTCTTGGGCAAAAACAGAAATATTAATGAGATTTGCTCCTTTTTTTGGACGATTGATTATAAAATGTTCAAAAGGAGATACTTTTGCTAGATATGTATTTCATTTAAATAAATATTTAAACACTGCTGTAGTAAAAGAAATTTTACCATGTCTTTATAGTGGAGAAAAATTTGAAGGTTATGATAAAGTAAATTTATCATATAAAACGTTAAAAAGTATTTTTTCTGGTAAAATATTACCTACTTATTATGAAGCGTTACAGAAAGTTACTGGTGTTTATTGTTTAACTGATACTTTTAATGGAAAACATTATATCGGTTCTGCGACAGGCTTAGATGGGATTGCTCAAAGATGGACTAATTATTTAGATAGCAAACACGGTGGCAATAAAAAATTAATTAAACTTTATAATGAGAAAGGTGATGCATATTTTGAACAATATTTTACCTTTACTTTATTAGAATATTTTAGTTTATCTTATGATCCATTAAAAATATTAGAACGTGAACAATATTGGAAAAAGTGCTTGGATACTATTAAAAATGGTTATAATGATAATTAAAATATTCTTATTAATGAATATTTTAGCTTTTTAAGATTATAGAGTTTTTTTATTTTTTTAGGCATAATATTGGATATAGAGAGATTTTAAAAATATTAAAGGTGGTTTTAAAATGAAGAAAATTATTTTAGGTGTGATGTTAGCAGTTTTTGTTAGTGTTTTAAATGTTTATTCATCAGTTACAGAAGCAGGTCCAAATTATCATCCTACATCATATTGGTGTGATAATACAAATTATCCAGAAGTATTTTATAAAGGTAATGTACATTATTATGTAGATTTATCTTCAGCTTTTATAAAGGATCAGGATACAAGTTATAGTGGTATGAAGACAATAGTTTGTTATAATATGGTGATTGTAGATCCAGAAAGCACAACAACAAAAACAAAATATACATTGATAGTTACAGGTGAAGATGGATATAACATATATGACTGGAATGATAAATGGCAATTAAATACAGGTACTTTTGGATTTCAGTTAGCAAATTTTAATGCAGGTCGTTTATTAATGGGTTATTTTGGGTTATGATAATTTTATATAGAGAATAGAAAAGAATAAGCAGGACTTTAATCCTGCTTATTCTTTTTGTTTATGGAAATAGTTTTCTATTAAAGTATTAATGAAATCATTTACACTGATATTGTTTCGTTGGCAATGTTCTTTCATTTGATTAAATTTACTTGGCTGCATAACTAATTGGACTCGTTTAGTACGTTTTTCACGAAATATGTTATTGATTGTTGTTCCTTCAGGAAGTTGTATTTGAGTAACATTTCCTTTATCATCAATAACTTTGAATTGTGTATTTTTTATTTGTGTAGTTTTATATTGTGTATCTTTTTGTTGTGTATTAATAAATCCGAAAGCTGGATTTATTGCATCTTCTAATTTATCAAATTTTTTCATAGTTATTCCTCTAAGTATTCATTTATAAAGTTTTGTAAATCTAAACCAGCTGTAGAGTATTTTTTATAGTCAAAGATATTAGATCTTTCAGCTTGAGCTTCTTTTATAGCATTGCATTCTCTAATTTTTGTATTGAAAAGTTTTGTATTTAGCTGAGTGGCTGTTTCTTCTAACATATTAGCTACACTTTTTGCTAATACAGTTCGATTGTTATATCTTGTTAATAGAATACCTTTTACTGTTAGATTAGTATTTGTATATTCTTTTACGGCTTGAATGGTTTGGGCTAATTGACCAATACCTTTTAGACTTAATATATCTGCTTGGGAAGCTATAATAATTTCATCTGATGCTGTTAGAGCATTGATTGTTAGGTCCGATAAAGCTGGTGGTGTATCAATGATAATATAATCATAATCATAAATAATATTTGCTAAAGCTGATTTAAGTAAGTATTCTTTGTTTTGTTTTGCTTTAAAATTAATGCTAGATAATAAGGGTGAACCAGCTAAGAAATCATTTTCAATAGCTTCATTAATATTTTGTTTAGGATTATTGATGATATCATATATTGAGAATTTATTTTTTATATTAAAAGCAAAAGATAGATCGCATTGAGTGTCAAAGTCTATAGCTAAGACACGGAAATTTTTCTTTCTTAAACCGACTATTAAATGTTGGCTAATAGTAGTTTTTCCTACACCGCCTTTTTGGTTGATGATAGATATGATTTTAGTCATAATGATATCCTTTCAATTAAGATTATTTTATAAATAATATACACAATTATTATAGCATATATTAAATATGATTAATTTTATTTGTGTATATGAAATTGTGTAATATAAATTGTGTAACTAGAATCATGTAATAAAATGTTGTATACTAAGTATAGATTTTTATAAAAGGAGTATGAAAATGCCAACAATAAAAGATATTAAATCTATTGCTAAAGAAAGAAATATTGAGTTTCCTAAAAAGATAAGAAAAGCGGAAATGGTACATATCCTACAAGAAAAAGAAGGAAACAATCCATGCTATGCACAATATAGTTGTACAAATAATGAATGTTTATGGATTAAAGATTGTCAAAAAGAATATAAGAAAAAGAGCTAAGAATGAATTACTTCTTAGCTCTTTTTCTTTATAGTATATGATACAAAAATATTGTGTATATTTTTATTGTGTAAATAATAATGTGTAATTATTATTGTGTAATTGTTTCACGTGAAACATTATTCTGATTTCAAGATAAGCCAATAGGTTTGTTTATCTGTAGTAGTCTGCTCTGAAATTATTTCAAATGGTATATTTTGTTCAGAAAAGAAGTCATTTATTTTTTTTGTAGTTTTAAAATCACCTTTACCTTTAAGGTTAGTAATTAATTCTTGAATTTTTTGGTAGATAGATATTTGGTTCTGTTGCAAAGTTTCCGATAAGCTCATTTTGAGGTAAAATAATTGAAAAAGATAGCTTGGAGGAATGAAGATGACTCAGTTCAAAGGAAAACAATTTCAGCAGGATGTGATTATTGTAGCCGTGGGCTACTATCTTCGTTATAACCTTAGCTATCGTGAAGTTCAAGAAATCTTATATGATCGTGGCATTAACGTTTCTCATACGACGATTTATCGTTGGGTGCAAGAATATGGCAAACTACTCTATCAAATTTGGAAAAAGAAAAATAAAAAATCCTTTTATTCATGGAAAATGGATGAAACGTACATCAAAATTAAAGGAAAATGGCATTATTTGTATCGAGCCATCGATGCAGATGGTTTAACCTTGGATATTTGGTTACGTAAAAAACGGGACACACAAGCAGCCTATGCTTTTCTTAAGCGGTTAGTGAAGCAGTTTGATGAACCGAAGGTTGTAGTCACAGATAAAGCCCCCTCTATTACAAGTGCCTTTAAGAAACTAAAAGAATACGGCTTTTATCAAGGGACAGAACATCGTACCATTAAATACCTGAATAATTTGATTGAACAAGACCATCGTCCAGTAAAGAGACGCAATAAATTCTATCGAAGTTTACGCACTGCCTCTACCACGATTAAAGGCATGGAAGCCATTCGAGGATTATATAAGAAAACCCGAAAAGAAGGCACTCTCTTCGGGTTTTCGGTCTGTACTGAAATCAAGGTATTATTGGGAATCCCAGCTTAAATCATAGATACCGTAAGGGATTTTATTCTTTATTTAAAACTTTGCAACAGAACCAATTAAAGTATAGCATAAAATTTTAAGAGAAACTTTGGTTTTATGAAGAAAATCCATAAATGGATATTTTTCTATCTTGATGAATGGACAGGTTGAATTTAAGGATTAGGAAAAGTCTAAGCTTTTATGAGCTTAGGCTGAAATTTGTCTTTATGGAAAAAATCCATAGGTGGAAGTTTTTTGGAGATGTTAATATAAGAATAGGAAAATTTCCACGTAAGGATTTTTTCCATGTATTGATATAAGGAGCGAAAGTATGGATTTAGAAAGATTTAATCAGTTCAAACGGTGGGCAATAATCGCACTGTTTTCTGATGATGAATTAGCTGAAAAATTTGTTTTGAAAGGTGGAACAGCTCTACAGTTACGGAAGCTATCTTCAAGAGCATCTATGGATATTGACGTATCAATGATGGATGATTTTCCGAAAGAAGAACTGCCTTATATTGAGGAACGGTTGAAGAATAATATTTAAACATTTTTACAGAATGATAAAGTAAGATATTTCAGTTGCATACTATATAGATGAAAACATTCAGCCAAAGTGGAATTTCACTTTGGCTTTTTTCATATCTAAATTTAGGAGGAATATATTATGAAACAAGGTTTAAAATCAATTGAAAGTCTTTATGGAGAACTTATGCGTCAACGTGAAATGAGAAAGGATTTGATAGCAGATACAAGAAGTTTGACAGCAAATACAGAAAAAGGAAAAACTATAATCACTGTAAATACAGGAACAGACCTTTTAGATTATCAAGTAACAGAAATTGCTCACCGCCAAATTGCAGAACGCTTGAATATTCCGTTTAAGTATTATGAAAGAATGAGAACAGATTTTCCAATGCTTTTAGATGCTAATATCAATGGTTGGTTAAAACTAAAAAGTGAAAAACGTATGCTTCGTACATTAGATGGTAACTTACGAGCTTTTCTATCTAATCGTTATCGTAGATTAGATAATCTTGAACTTGTAGACCATATCTTACCAGTTATTGCCCAAATGAAAAATTGTACTATAGCAAGCTGTGATATCACAGAAACTCATTTGTATTTAAAGGTAATCAATAAATCAATGAAGGCAGAAATTACAAAGGGAGATATTGTACAAGCTGGTTTTGTGGTAAGTAATAGTGAGATTGGTCTTGGGGCTTTAAAAGTTGAGCCACTTGTTTATCGTTTAGTATGTAAAAATGGCATGATTAGTAGAGATTATGCTCATAAAAAATATCATACAGGAAGAAATGTTGAAGATACAGATAATGCATATGAACTATATTCTGATGAAACATTGGAAGCTGATGACAAAGCATATTTCATGAAAGTACAAGATATTGTAAGTGCAGCTGTTGATGAAACTAAGTTTTTATTGACAGTAGATAAAATGCGTCAGGCAAAAACTATTTCTACAGGAAATAATCCAGTGGAAACAGTAGAAGTTTTAGGAGATAAATATATCTTAAATAAAGTAGAAAGAGCTTCTGTACTTAGACATTTTATTATGGATAATGATTTCAGTCAGTTTGGTTTAGTTAATGCAGTAACAAGAGCTTCTCAAGATGTAGATAATTATAATCGTGCTACAGAACTTGAAAGAATTGGTGGAACAATTTTAGAAGATAGCATAAAATCTATAAAACAAAATAATTTAGTGCTATTACCAAGAGATTTAAACCAAGATTTAGGCATAGCTTAATTGCTATGCCTATTATTTTTATGAAGGAGAATTTACTATGAACCTACAAAATTTATCTGATGAAGAATTATTAAGTAACTTTATGCCCATTAAGAGTGCTGAAAATTTGCTCAGAGAATATAACAGCATTTATGATGTAATGCTAAATACTACTAAGGCTGAATTAAAGTCTATAAATGGCATGACTGAAAATAGACTAAATAAAATCTTATCAATACGAGAAATCTTAAAACGTATGCAGGATTATAGAACAAAAGAATTGTCTTTAATAAGAACAACAAATGATGCCATAAATTACTTTGAATTTCTGCAAGATAAACAAGTTGAGGAATTATGGATTGCTGTCTTAAATACAAAAAACAATGTTGTTCTAAGTCGCTGTATAAGTAGAGGTACAGTAAATATGTCTGTAGTTAATCCAAGAGAAATATTTAATGTAGCTATAAAGAATATGGCTTCAGCAATAATAATTGCACACAATCACCCATCAGGAGATTCAATGCCTAGTAATGAAGATATAAGTCTTACTAAAAAAGTAATGAATTTATCTAAAATGCTAGGTATTGATTTTTTAGACCATGTAATTATTGCCAAAAGAGGCAGTATAAGCTTAAGAAAAGAAGGATATGTAAAATTTGATTAAGGAGAGATGACTATGTCAAATTATTTGATTTGTATGGGTTTTGATAACTTAAATGGAGATATTCATTATGATGAAAAGCTAGGTCTTGTGAATATAAATCTAGATACAGAAGATACCCATAGCAGTTTAAATTTCAGTCTAAATTTATCACAAGCAAAAGTTTTTAATGAATTTTTAGCAAATGTTATAGCTTCAGCTAATATACAAAATATAAATGAAAATAATTTATTTGGTGATTTAAAAATAGATGTAGAGGAGTAAATATCATGGCAAATTATAGTGATAATCAAGTAGTGTTTTTCAGTGAGAATAAAAAAGCTGTGTATGATTTATGGCAAAAAATTAATGATTATATAAACAACAGCAAAACCAATTCAATATGTGGCTTTTTAGAAAGTCTAGGTTATAGTGAGTATGAATCAAGGAATATGTCTGATCTTAGAAATAGCTTTGTCGGCTGTGATGATGAAGTTACTGATGATGAATCTGTGAGCTTTTTCTATATTAAAACTGAAACAGCATGGACAGGTAATATAGAAGTATTCTATAGAGTTATTGAAGATAAATATAATAATGAGATAGAGCTATATGCACTGATTGAAGAATCAGGATTTAATATTTTTATTAATACTGATGAAGAAGGTGTATATTTCTATCCTAAATATAAAATAGATGCTTTCATAAATGATGAGCAAATAGTAGAATACTTTGAAAGTTTTAATCAAGTTTTAGATTTCATCAAGAAAAAGTTTCCTAAAGTGAAATTATCTTCAAAAGATACGATAGCAAGACTTAAAAAGAAAATAACAAAAGTCTATAAAGTAAATGATGATGAAGATTTTTATTTAAATATACATAGATTCAGTTCTATGTATCCGTTTTGATATAAATATATATAAATATAAGCTTGTATAAGGTATAATAAATATATATTTATTATAGGTGGTGGAATTATGTTACCTAATCCATATAGACCTGGAGCTGGAATGTCGCCAGCTTATTTAGCAGGTAGAGATAATACAATAAATGAAGCTCAAAATATATTACAAGCCATAAATTATGGATATTCTGCACGTTCAGTCGTATATTATGGTCTTAGAGGTGTTGGAAAAACAGTTTTATTAAATTATATAGAAAATCTAGCTGATGAAATGGATTTACCTTCTGAATATATGGAAATAGCAGAAAGAGATAGAAGCTTTCAATATCAAATGGCTTTGCATATCTATAAATTAATCAATAGATTAAGTTTATTAAAGAACATAGAAAGTCATATAAAAAAAGCGTTAAGTATCTTAAAAGCTTTTACCATAAAATATGGTTGTGATGATATTAGTATAGAAGTAAATCCAGCTAATGGTATATCAGATACTGGTAATTTAGCAAATGATATGACAGAGTTGTTTTTGGCTTTAGGTGTGATTGCCCAAAAACAAAATAAAGGTGTTGTATTATTTATTGATGAGATTCAGTATATTAAAGATAGTGAATTTGAAGCACTAATGGAAGCAATTCACAGAACTAATCAAAAAAATTATCCTATCGTTATCTTTTCAGCTGGATTGCCTAAAATAGCTAAAATTGCTGGAGATGTAAAATCTTATGCTGAAAGGCTATTTGATTTTATTGAAATAGATTCTTTAAATAATGAAGAAGCAAAGCTTGCTCTTATTGAACCAGCTAAAAGATTTCAAATAAATTATACAGATGAAGCTGTTAATAAAATCATAGAAATAACTCAAGGATATCCATACTTTTTGCAAGAATATGGTAAATGGGTATGGGAATGTAAAAAAGAAGAAAGTATTATTGATATAAAAATAGTCAATAAAGCTTATGACAAGTTTGAACAAAGCTTGGATAAAGCTTTCTTTAAAGTTAGACATGATAGAGCTACTGCAAGAGAAATAGAATTTATGACAGCAATGGTAGCTTGTGAAAAATTACCATGTTCAACAAAAGAAATTGCCAATATCATGGGTGAATCAATACAAGCAATATCTCCTCTTAGGGCTCAATTAATTCATAAAGGATTTATTTATGCAGCTAAACGAGGAGAGGTAGACTTTACTGTTCCGCAGTTTGATAAATATTTAAAACGTGTTTATAACAGTTAAAATGAAATATAAAACAGGTATAGCCAATGCTATACCTGTTATTTTATATTGTAGTTATTTGTCTTAATGTTTTGATATAATATAAGGTAAGGAGTGAATATCATGGAAAATTTTAATAGATTGAATGACTTATACTTCAAAAAGCTTCTAGGAGATAAAAAAAGAAAGAATTTAACACTTAGCTTTTTAAATGGGATTTTAAATAAAGATGATGAAAACTGTTTTACAGATATAACCTTTTTAGATAAAGATAATGAACCATTAACTTTAGATGGTAAATTATCTAAATTAGATATTAGAGCGGATTTGAATGATGGCACACAAGTAGATATCGAGGTACAAGTTTGTCCGTTTAAATTAATGGCTGAACGTTCATTATACTATTGGTCAAAGATGTATTCAGAGCAATTAGAAAAAGGTGCTGAATATAAGAAGTTAAAAAAGGCTATAGCTATAAATCTATTAGCATTTGATTATTTAGAAGATGAACAGGATTGGCATAATATCTATAATCTATTAAATGTGAAATCTCATAATAAGCTCACAGATCATATAGAGATACATTTTCTAGAGTTGCCTAAATTCACTTTGAAGGATATGAGAAAGATAAGAGCATCTGAAGCATGGATTGCTTATTTTTCAGGAAAATATAGTAAAGAAGAATTGGAGGAAATAGCGATGACAACTCCAGCAATTAAAGAAGCAGTA
>ERZ791915.1948-NODE-1948-length-14241-cov-8.307345_pt1 | contig 14241 bp, 10 predicted proteins | sample MGYA00510139_ERZ791915 | MGnify/ENA primary metagenome ERZ791915 (study PRJEB30046, sample SAMN00792117) | human gut metagenome | study: EMG produced TPA metagenomics assembly of the A metagenome-wide association study of gut microbiota in type 2... | reverse complement strand
AATCTGCCTGATGGCGTAAGTGAGATCATGACTCATCCGGGGATGGATGCAGAGTCTTTAGAAAAAACTTTTTCCTGGCAGTATCATTGGGAAGATGAGCTGAACGCTTTTCTTTCTGAAAAAAATAAATGTTTATTGGAGCAGCAGAAGGTAACTTTGATAAACTTTGGTGGGCTTTGATATGCACAGAAAATTGATCCGCAGATTGCTATGGATGTTTGTTTTTGTTATTGCTATTTCTGCGGCAGTTATTTATTTTACATTTGATATAAGAGCGTTGGAATATCTGACGATGTTTGAACCGTGGTGTATTGCTGCGGCTTTTGGCATTTTAGGATTGGGCCTTGTCTTTGACGGCTTGCGGTTGATGACCCTGGCGGAAGTGACCGATGAAAAGCTGACTATTAGGCAAGTGATAAACGTCGTTTTAAGCAACTATTTTCTGGCGCTGGTAACTCCGGGGGCCAGCGGCGGAGCAGTGGCCCAGATCATGTTCATGCGTAAGGCGGGCGTGCCGGTGGCAAAGGCAACGGTCGTTGTTTTTGTGCGCACGATCATGTCGATCACTTTCCTGATCTTGTTAGTACCCTTTGTACTGCACAGCGATCATGCTTTGGTTGACTGGATGCCGACCAGTGTTATTACCATAGTATCAGTTTTGTTTGTTTCTCTGCCGGTTGCGGCAGTATTGCTGATGCGTACCAGATACCCGGAGTTTTGGATCATTGGGCTGACGAATAATTTCTCGCGTGATTTCAGGCGTAAGTGTTTTATCTGGTATAAAGAATTTAAACAGGCCTCTTTTATTATGGGAAAAAGTCCCTTGAAGGTAATGCGGGCTTTTATCGAATCAGGACTCAGTTTATTGTGTATTTATGCTACTGTACCAATGTTTTTTATGGGTATGAATATTAAATTTGAGTGGCTGCAGGTCATGGGGCGTATGGTGCTGCTGAATCTGGTGCTGTATTTTTCACCTACACCGGGCGGTTCCGGTGTAGCCGAGGCAGGCTTTGTCGTCCTGTTTTCCGAACTGCTGCCAGGCGGCCTTGTCGGTATCATGGCAGTTTTGTGGCGCTTTACAGCCGAATATCTGCCCTTTTTGTTAGGGGCAGTCGTTTCTATACGTGCCTTTGGTGCGAATGTTCTATCTATGAAAAATCTTAAGAAGGGTGAAGATCAGGAATGAAACTTTTAGTTACCGGCGGTGCTGGCTTTATCGGTTCGCATTTATTGGAGCTGTTACATAATGATAAAAATTATGAAGTCGTAGTTTTAGATAATCTTTCAAGTGGTTTCAGAGAAAACGTCCCTCAGGGGATGAAACTTGTCGTCGCGGATATACGCTCGCAGGAAATCGAGGCGTTATTCAAGGCCGAACGTTTTGACGCAGTCGTACATTTGGCCGCGCAGACAATGGTGCCTTATTCTATCGAACACCCTGATGAAGATTGCGAAATCAATTTAGCAGGCTTGATCAATGTGTTGGAAAATTGCCGTAAGTATCAGGTCAAAACTGTTTTATTTGCCTCCAGTGCGGCAGTATATGGCAATAATGAAAGCGTGCCTTTACAGGAAGAATTTGCTTTAATGCCAATGTCGTTTTATGGGATCACCAAAATGACGTCAGAACATTACTTGCGTGTTTATCACGAGCTTTATGGTATCAATACAGTTGTTTTTCGTTTTGCCAATGTTTATGGCGAACGTCAGGGCGAGGGCGGAGAAGGAGGCGTGGTCAGTATTTTCTGCAAGCTTCTGGCTGCCGGCAAAGCGGTTACGGTCTATGGTAATGGTGAACAGACCCGGGATTTTGTTTATGCCGGGGATGTTGCCGCTGCGCTTAAAGCAGGCTTACTCGCTACAGGCTATCAAACTATCAATGTGGCGACAGAATATGAAACATCAGTTAATCAGCTGCTGGAAGCATTTGCCGAAGTAGCTGAGGATAAGATAGAAGTTCGTTATGCAGCCGCACGTCAGGGCGATATTTTTCGTTCGGCCTTGTCTAATGCACGTCTGAAGACGATACTTGGCGTAACGCCGCAAATGCAGTTAAAAGAAGGTATCCAAAAAACCTACCATGATTATGTAAACAGGGGAAAGCAGGAGAGTAATGAATAGGATCGAGAAGGGAAGCCTGCTCGTTTTAGCAATCATAGTTGCCTTCAATATCTTCTTCGGTCTGGGCAGTATACCGCTGCTCGATCCGGATGAACCTGTCTATGCTGAAACTGCGCGGGAGATGATTCAATTTAATGATTATCTTTCACCGCGCATTTATAATGAATATTGGTTCGATAAACCACCTATGTATTACTGGCTTGTGGCTGGTTCAATGCACGTTTTCGGCGACAGCGAGTTTGCCGCGCGTTTTCCTGCGGCAGTGATGGCTTTTTTGACGGTAATAATGCTGTATTGTTCGGTGACCAGGCTTTTTAACGAAAAAGCCGGCTTTTGGTCGGCCCTTGTTTTAGCGACCTCTGTACAGTTTTTTTATCTTGGCAAAGCGGCAGTGACAGATACGACGCTGCTCTTTTTCCTGACAGGAGCTTTATTATGTTATTTGCATAAAAAATACTGGCTGATGTATGTGTGTATGGCTTTGGCGACAGTAACCAAGGGCCCGATCGGCATAGTTTTTCCGGGTGCGATAATCTTTCTGCATATTCTCTGCACCGGACAGTGGCGCCTTATTTTAAAAATGCACTGTGTGCGGGGCCTGTTATTATATTTTTTGATTGCCGCACCGTGGTACTATTTAATGTATCAAGTGCATGGTATGGAATTTATCAATACCTTTTTAGGCTTTCATAATCTGACCCGCTTTACGACGCCTGAGCACCCTACCAGAGTTTTATGGTGGTACTATTTCCCTGTTATAGTGCTGGGACTATTTCCCTGGACGGGCTTACTGCTGCAGTCTGTCAAAGCGTCGATAACAGACAGCCGGTCTGATGATCTTGGGAAAATGTTGTTCGTGAATATCTGGTGGCTTTTTGTACTGATATTTTTTACTGTATCCAAGACAAAACTGGTTTCCTATATTTTACCTATGTTTCCGGCGCTGGCGATTATGATTGGTTGGAATATTGCCAGAATGCAAAAAGAAAATTATGGTATCCGCTGGTCTTGGATTTTGGGCAGCGGAATAATGTTTCTGCTGCTGACAGTAGGGTGGGTCATCGGTGGTCGGCAACTGCCTGAAGTTGCCTTTGGCGGTATAGTGCTGGGCACAGTGACCTTTATTTTAGGGGTGAGTATCGTTTGGGCACTTTGGTATTATCGGGATATCAGTTTTGCTGCCTGGCTGCATGTTGTTACTGGTGTTTTGACGATGGTGATTGCATTTTCATTCCTTCTGCCAATGGTAGCTAACAGGTTTAGTGTTAAAGAGATCGCCAAAGTTTATCAGGCCAGGTGTGATCAGCAGAAACCAGTTTATGTGGATAAGTTTTTAAGGCCGGGATTTATGTATTATACAGGTGAGCCTGGCTTGGAAGTGAGACCTAAAAGCAATGATCTGGCAGCGGCTTTAAATGCTCCCGATACAAAATATATTTTGGTGCGTGGTTTGGAACTGCGACGCTTAAAGGATCAGAATAAACTTCAACATTTGAATGAGATCACAGAACTTGGTGATATTTATTTGCTGGAAAAATATTAAAAATCAATAAAATATTTTAACGAAAGTAAATTAAAACAACGCCGCTGAAAGCGACGTTGTTTTTTTATGTCCGTCAGGGTTTTGCGAACTGGTATCGCGTTAGCTAAGCATCGCGATCGCGTAGAGAGCGATGCAAAAGTAACAGCAAGACCGGAAAAAGTTTGATTCATTTATTTGTAAATGTCTTGCGGGGGGGGACTCGTGTGGTATAATTCTAATTGAAATTATTTGAAACAAAAAAGTATTTTAAGGATAAAATGTAAAAATGAACCAAACAAAATTTAAAATACCTCAATACGATAAATATACAAATTATTTTTTGTCTGCACTTCTGTTTGTTATTGACTATCTGGCGATAGTTTTGGCTGAACAAAGTGCTTTTGTTTTACGTAACTGGCTGGTGAGTGACGGTGGAATATTACATATATCATGGCTGAACTTCTGGGTAGTTTTTCCGTTTTTATATTTGCTTTTTATTAATGTAGAACAGCTTTATAATCGCCGCATGCAATTTTGGCAGGTGATCGAAAAAATCTTCTATGCCTCGCTGTACGCTATTGTTGCGATTATCATTATTTTATATGTAGGTCAAATAGCTGCCTCAACGTCGAGGTTGTTTATAGTGCTTTTAGGGGCATTAAGCTTTCTTTATTTAACTTTTTTCCGTTACCTTACTAAAAAGATTTTAGCTAAACTGCAGTTGCTGCAGATTCCCGTGCTTATTATTGGCGCCGGCAAGACGGCTGAATTACTGGTACAGGGAATTATCAATGATGCCGGTATGGGTTATAAGGTCATCGGTTTACTGGAAGATAATTGTGTTAAAGCAGGTATTTTGAAACGGTTTACTGTTTTAGGAAGGTTTACGGATGCAGAAGCAGTTATTGAAAAGACAGGTGTACAGCATATTTTTATTGCTGCACCAGGAATGGAACAGGAAAAATTAACGCAGCTGATCTATAAAGTGCAGCCGCTGGTGAAAAATATGGGCATCATCCCTAATCTTGTGGGTATACCAATGGGTGGCATCGAAGTAGAAAGTCTTTTTAATGAAAAATTGATGTTACTGCGACTAAAAAATAATCTGGCAAGGCCGTGGAACAGGTATTTAAAAACAATGTTCGATTTTGTGCTGACGTTAGTTGGCACTGTAGCGATTTCGCCGATCTTGCTTTTTATAGCGATCTGGATCTATAAAGATTCTCCGGGACCAGTAATATTCAAACATACGCGCATCGGCAAGAACGGTAAAGTGTTTCCCTGTTATAAATTCCGCAGTATGTGTGTAGATGCTAAAGCGAAGCTGGAAGAACTGCTAAAAAATGACCCGGAAGCCAAAGTAGAATGGGAACGAGATTTTAAGCTGAAAAATGATCCCAGGATCACCAAATCGGGAGCATTTTTGCGCAAAACCAGTTTGGATGAACTGCCGCAGATATTCAACGTCTTGAAAGGCGAAATGAGTCTTGTAGGGCCAAGACCTGTAATCCAGGAAGAACTGGAACGTTACGGTGAATATGTTAACGACTATTTAATGGTCAAGCCAGGAATCACCGGTATGTGGCAGGTCAGCGGCCGCAGCGATATAGATTACCAAGAACGAGTGCTGCTCGACAGCTGGTATGTGCGTAACTGGAGCGTCTGGATAGATGTCGTGATGCTGTTTAAAACCTTTAAAGTAGTGCTGCTTCGAAAAGGTGCATATTAAATAAAGGATGGGAAATTATAATGAAAATATTTTTAGTAAATCCTCCATTTAAAACAGAGTATGGAAAATTTTCAAGAGATCAAAGAAGTCCGGCAATTACTAAAAGCGGTACATTGTATTATCCTACCTGGCTTGCCTGTGCTACTGGAGTTTTAGAAGAGGCAGGACATGAATGTAAATTTTTAGATTGCTGTGCAAAATTATTAAATATGAAAACTACTATTGAAATAATCAAAGAGTTTGAACCTAATATAGTTGTAATAAATACGTCAACCCCGAGTATTTATAGTGATGGTGAATTTGCTGAAAAAATAAAAGAAGTATTGCCTGATACTATTACAGTTTTTGTTGGTACACATCCAAGTGCTTTACCAGAAGAAACACTTACAAAATTTCCATCAGTTAATATCATTGCGCGGCGAGAATATGAATACACTTTACGTGAATTAGCAAAAAAATTAGAAGCTAATGAAGATATATCAAGTGTCTTAGGTATTTCTTATCGAAATGGGAAAAATGAAATTGTTAATACTGCGGACAGGTCTTTTATAGAAAATTTAGATGAATTGCCTTTTGTATCAAAAGTATATAAAGAGCATGGGGTAGATCCTAAAGATTATTTTTTTGCGGCAGCAGAATTTCCCATGATGATGATTTTTACTGGACGAGGCTGCCCAAATAATTGCTTTTTCTGTGTCTATCCGCAGACATTTCACGGGAGAATGGCATATAGACTTCGCAGCCCGGAAAATGTTGTAGAAGAAATAGAATATATTCTGCAAAATTTTCCTGAAGTGAAATCATTAGGGTTTGAAGATGATACGTTTACCGCTGATTTAGAAAGAACGAAAAATATTTGTCGTTTAATAATTGAAAAAGGCTTGGAAAAGAAAATTAACTGGTGGGTAAATGCAAGGGTAACCTTGGATTTTGATACTATGCTACTTATGAAACAAGCAGGTTGCCGACTGTTGATTGCTGGATTCGAGAGTGGCAATCAACAAGTGTTGAACAATATGCATAAAGGTATCAAAGTTGACTGGTCTAAGAAATATGTTGAGAATGCAAAAAAAGCCGGATTACTGATACATGGCTGTTTTATGGTGGGAAATCCTGGTGAAACACCAGAAACTATGGAAGAAACCTTTAAGCTTGCCTTGCAACTAAATACTGATACGGCACAATTTTTCCCCTTAATGGTTTATCCAGGAACCGATGCATATAAATGGGCGAGAAAAAATGATTATTTAGTTACAGAAGACTATTCTAAATGGATTACAGAAGATGGATTGCATAACTGCGTTATTACCCTTCCAGGAATAAGCAACAAAGAACTTGTGGAATTTTGTGACAAAGCTAGAAAACGCTATTACATTAGAGCAAATTATATTTTTTCGAAAATTAAACAATTTATTACTTATCCAGCAGAAAGAAAACGTTTGTTTAAAGCAGGGAAAAGATTTATAAAATTCTTGCTAAAGAAAGATAAATAGCTGATGGAGATACTGATTATAACTTTAATAGTTTATCCATATTTAATATATCCATTGATATTATGGATATTATCGAAGCGTAGAACTAAACAACAAAAAAATATTACAGATATCGGAAGTAAAAAATATTCAGTAACACTGTTAATTGCTGCTTATAATGAAGAAACTGTCATTAAGGAAAAATTAGATAATGCGCTAAAATTGGATTTAATGGGAAATAACTTTGAAATTGTAGTTGGATCGGATGGATCAACAGATAAGACCAATGAAATAGTAAAAGCCTATAGCCAAAAATATCCGTTGATAAAGTTAATCAATTATACGGATAGAGCAGGAAAAGTTAATGTAATAAATAAAAGCATTGCGCATTGCAGTGGAGAAATTGTGATTTTGTCGGATGCTAACGCAATGTATAATGAAGCAGCCGTAATTAATCTATTAAAACATTTTTCAGACAGTCATGTAGGTTGTGTTGCAGGTGAAAAAAGGATAAAAACTACTGACAACATGATCAGCAGTAATGAGGGGTTATATTGGAAATTAGAATCATTCATAAAAAAGCTGGAAGAAAAGATTTCTACAGTTATCGGTGCAGATGGAGCCTGCTATGCAATAAGAAAAAACTTATTTATGCCGTTGCCGCAGGATACAGCAGTAGATGATTTTCTGCTTTCAATGAAAATTGTGGAACAGGGCTATAAGATTGCTTATGAAAAGGATGCTTATTCTTTTGAAGAAACAGGACAGACCTTACAGCAGGAACTAAAAAGGAAAATCAGGATTGCCGCCGGAAATTTTTATAATTTACGATTTTTAAAAAGTTTTTTTAGTATGAATCTAGAATCATTTATGTTTATATCACATAAATTTTTAAGATGGATATCACCAATATTTTTTATAACATTAACAGTAATTCTGTTAATAAATATAGACGATATTGAGAACAAAATTTTATTCTTTATATTATTATTGAGCTATTTAATGGGAGTAGTTGGCTTCTTCTTTCAGCATTGCTCAATAACTGATAATAAAATAATAAAGATTATTACGTATTTTTATTTAGTAGTTCTGGCACAATTATTGGGGTTTATACGATTTCTAAAAGGGACACAAAAAGCTATTTGGGAAACGGTGAGGGAGTAAGTTAAAAATACTGGAGAGTTGTTGATGAAAAGATTAGATATAAATGAAATAAAACAAATCGAATTAGATATTTTGGTAAATATAGCAAAATTTTGTGATGAATATGGTTTACGATATTATTTGGCAGGTGGAACTTTATTAGGTGCCATAAGACATAAAGGTTTTATACCATGGGATGATGATATAGATATTATTATGCCACGTGAAGATTATATAAAATTTTTTAAAACATATAAATCGGATTGTGGTTTTTATAAAGCTGATTCAATTTTAAATAATGCTGATTACTGGTTACAGACGGGGAAGGTATTTGATTTGCGAACTATTGTAATAAACAATAACGAGAAATATCAATTCAATATTTGGATAGATGTTTTCCCGACGGATGGTGTTCCCAAAAATATTTTTCTGCGATATGTTCATTTTTTACATATTAAAATTGCAAATTATATTTATCTATCAACCGTAACAACGTATTCTAAAAGTCATCATTTCGTAGATAAATTAGAAAAGATGAGTGATTTTAAACAAAAATTAAGAACATATGGAAAGTATACTTTGATGGTACTTTTTGGAAGCTGGTTAAAACCTAATAAAATTTTAAAATATATCGATAAACAGGTGAGCAAATATCCTTTAAATGCCTCAAATAAAATAGCATCACAAATTGCCTGTCAATACTTTATGAAAGAAATAGTTGACAGGCAGAACTTTATTGATAGAATAGCTGTGTATTTTGAGGGGCATAGATTTTGGGCTCCCAAAGGCTACGATGAATATCTATCTAATCTTTATGGAGAAAATTATATGAAATTGCCACCAGTTGATAAACAGGTTTCACGACATAAATTTAAAGCCTATTGGAAAGAAGAGAATAAGATATGAACATTGCATTATTAACAGCAGGTGGTATAGGCAGCAGAATGCAGCAGGAAATACCAAAACAATTTCTGCATGTAGATAATAAACCAATAATTGTCTATACGCTTGAAGCTTTTCAAAATAATCCTAATATAGATGCAATAATAGTTGCCGTTTTAGAACGTTGGGAAGACATATTATGGGCGTATGCGAAACAGTTTAATATTACAAAAATGAAATGGGTTGTTGTTGGAGGTAAAACTGGGCAAGAATCAATTTTTAATTGTTTAAAAAAATTAGAAGAAGAAAAAATTAATTTAAATAGCGGTATTGTTATTCATGATGGTAACAGACCTTTGATTACACAAGATATAATTACAGATAGTTTAGCTACATACAATAAATATGGCTCTGCTGTTGCAGCTATTCCATGTGTAGAAGCTATTTTTAAAAGTACAAATAGTCAAAGTTCAGATGTTAGTATACCCAGAAATGAGCTTTTTCGTACACAAACTCCACATACATATTCTTTTAGGAAATTGTTGTGGGCACATGAAGAAGCTGAAAAAAGAAAGATTGAAAATACAGCTGCAACATGTGTGTTAATGAATTTATTGGGTGAAGAAATTTATTTTTCCTTAGGATCAGAAAAGAATCTTAAAATTACGACACTGGATGATTTAGACATTTTTAAAGCACTTATAAAAGAGGAAAAACATGTTTAGTCAAAATAAAATTTATCAAAAATCTCTGGAAGTATTCTCGGAGGATATAAATTGGGATATATATTCTAATAAAAAAATTTTGATTGTTGGTGCTACTGGTTTGATAGGAAGCTACTTGATTGATTTGTTAATGTATGTAAATAAAAGACAAAACAAAAATATTGGAATAGTAGCAGTTGCACGTAGTGAAGCTTCTGTGAAAGAAAGATTTGAGGAATATCTTTGTAATAGAAATTTCAGATATATAATCGCAGACATAAATAATGGCTTTAATTATCAGGAAAAAGTCGATTATTTATTGCACTTGGCAAGTAATACACATCCACTGGCCTATGCCGAAAAACCTATCGAAACATTAATGACTAATATTCATGGCACATATAATTTACTTAATTATGCAAAAGATTTTTTGAATAAAAGATTGCTCTTTTTGTCAAGTGTAGAGATTTACGGACAGATGGGAAATAATATAACAGGCTATAAAGAAGAAGATTGTGGTTATATTGATTGTAATTCGTTGAGAGCATGTTACAACGAAGGTAAAAGAGCAGGTGAAGCTTTATGCCAGGCTTTTATTAAAGAGTATGATTTAGATATAGTTATTCCCAGGTTATGTAGAATTTATGGACCAACTATGAAGTTGGACGATAGTAAAGCCTTATCGCAATTTTTAAAAAAAGCAATTAAAAAAGAAAATATTGTTTTGAAAAGCCCAGGCGAGCAATATTTTTCTTACTTATATGTTGGAGATGCAGTTACTGCACTGTTGCATTTACTAGAATTTGGAATTGTTGGAGAAGCCTATAATGTTGCAGATCAAAAATCAAATGTGAAATTAAAAAATTTAGCTAAAATAATAGCCTATCATGTTGGTGTTGATGTAAGTTTTGAAATTGCAGATGAAATTGAGCAAGCTGGATATTCCAAAGCAAGTAATGCAATATTGGATACTAAAAAAATAAACAGGCTTTATTGGAAGGCAAAATACTCAATAAATGATGGTATTAAAGAAGTTATTAATATTTATCAAGTTTAAAATAATGGAGAATTTGTAAATATGAGTAAAATAAGCGTGATAGTACCTGTTTATAATGTAGAAAAATATCTGCCTAAATGTATAGAATCTATTATAAACCAGACTTATAAAGATTTAGAAATAATTTTAGTGGATGATGGCAGTACTGATAGTAGTGGTAATATTTGTGACATGTTTGGACAAAAGGATAGTAGAATAAAAATTGTTCATAAAGAAAACGGTGGATTAAGTGATGCTAGGAACACTGGCTTAGACGTTTGTACTGGAGAGTACATTGGATTTGTAGATAGTGATGATTATATAGCGGCTGATATGTATGAGTTTTTATATAATTTTTTAAAAACGAATAATCTAGATGTGTCAATGTGCGAAACATATCATGTATTTGAATCAAATATACACGTTTGCCGCTATTTTGAACCTAAATTTTTAAACGAGACAAATAAAATAATTGAAGAAATTTTTGCTAATAAATATGGTGGTTCTGCAATTAGTGTGTGCAATAAACTTTATAAACGCGAGGTCTTGGAAGATGTAAGATTTGATAAATATAAATCTTATGAGGATGTATTTTTTTCATTAAAATGGATAGGAAAAACTAAAACATTTGGAAGAACTCATGAAGGTAAATATTTTTATTTACAAAGAGAATGTAGTATTACACATCAAAATAAATTTTCTGATGTAATACTGGACGTAATCAATGGTTATAGTAAAAATTTAGAAATTATTAAAGAGTTGTATCCTAAAAGTATTGAAGTAGGCGAATATCGGTTGTGGCATTCATACAGAGTTGCGATAGAAAAAATATTAAAATGTAGTGATTGTAATGATCATTTGGATAATATAATTGAAATTCAAAAAAGAATGAGAAGCAATTGGTTTAGAATTTTGAGTAATAAATATTTGAAAAACAAAGAAAGAATAGCTTATATATTATTAATGATAAACATTAATTTATATCAGTTTATAAAAAATATGAGAAATATTGAAAGCAATAAAATTTTTGACAAAGACAGCTAAAAAGCAAAAGGTGAAAATATGAATAGGAAAATTTGCAATATAATACTATATGTTATTTGCTTTACATTAATTTTCAATAATACACCTCAGACAATACGAATGAATATATGGGGGGGACAGGTCGGCGGTGGATTAGTATTTTATCCGTTGGTAGTTGGATTTATTTATACTGGATATTGTCAGTACAAGTACCAAAACATACTGGTATATTTTGATAAATTTTTAAAGTTTACTTTAGTATATATGGCAATTACTATGTTGTCGTTAATAATTGGGTTATATAATTATCCATATTATGATTTGGTGTTTAGCGGCCCTGTTAGTCAAATTGAAAAACTGCCTCATGTAATTACTTTTTTTGCAAGTCATGATATTGTTCTTGACCAAAAATTTGCTTTGGGTGCGTGGATGATAGCTAGGCAAATAAAAGGTATCTTTTTAGAAATATTTTGGTGTTTTGGCGGGGCATATATGATTTTTTGCTGGTATTATAATAACTGGCAGAAGGCAGTACGAATTATGATCAAAGGTATTTTAGCTGGTTTGTTTATCATTTTTTCTTATAGTTTAATTGAAGTGTTTTATTTGACAGGAAATGTAACAGCTAAAAATATATTAGAAATTATTACTCCATATTTTCATCCAATAAAAGCATATATGGGATGGCATCCACCATTGCTATGGAAAGGGCAAGTGAGATCAATATTTTCTGAACCATCAAATATGGGAAATTATATCGCAATAGCTATTCCTGTATTGTGGTGTTGTTATTTACGTAAAATTTCACTAAAGTTTTTATTGAATTCATTTGTATTAATTTTTTTAGTATTTCTTACACAGGCTAGAACTGCCTATGCTATGCTTTTTGGTATGACAGGATTGCTGTTTTTATTATTGCTGATAATTAGACGAAAAGCTTTACTTAAACAATTTTCTATAATTTGTATTACAGTTGTTATAGCTTTTGGCGCAGCTGTACAATTCATAGGGATAATGAATAAAGACTCTAGTGTAACGGCAAATAATGTTATTGAAAATAATTTTACAAGTTTGATTAGTAGTAATCAACGCAGCAATGGTGCCAGATATGCACTTTTAAAATCTAATTTGCGGATTGCTGCCGATCATCCAATTTTAGGGATTGGTAAAGGGTTGGCAGCCGCTTATATTACCGATTATTATACTGATTCTGAAACAAAGAATGGTGAAGTAAGTATGTGGATTAATTGTCAAAAAGAATATGGCGTTCTAGCATCAAAATATTCTGTTGATAATGCATTTAATGAATATGTAACAAGACTTTCTCAGACAGGTATTTTGGGGTTAAGTGTATTTTTATTTCCGTTTATTTGGGTGCTTGTAAAATTATTTGATATGTATAAACAAAATGAAAAAGACAAACAAATAGATGTTTTGTTAATTTTGTTCGCACTTACCAGCTCATTAGTTGCCGGGTGTAATGGAAGTGTGACAGTTATTTATGGTACGTGGATTTTATTAGGAATAGCTTTTGCGGCTGTTTATAGCGAGAAGTATAGTTTGAAAAATGCGCATAGAACAAGCAAGTAAAAATATCAAATATTCTACAATTACATATGTTTTGAAAACTACTTTGCAGTTTGTGGTGCGTCTTGTGTTTGTTCACTCATTGCCTATTGAATATTTAGGTATCAATGGTTTATTTACTAATTTGCTGGCCATGTTATCGTTTGCAGAGTTAGGCGTTGGCCCGGCGATTGTTTATAGTTTGTATAAGCCGTTAGCAGAAAAAGATACAGAAACTGTTAAAGCTCTGATGAGGCTGTTCCAAAAGGCTTATAGAAGTATTGGTATTTTTATCATCGTTGTCGGCATTTGTGCACTGCCGTGGCTGGACTGGTTTATCAAAGGAAATGCTGTTGCTGATATACAATGGTTCTATATAATTTTTTTGCTGAATACTGGTGTTAGTTACTTTTATTCATATAAACGTAATTTATTGATTGCCGATCAAAAGCAGTATATTAACAGTATTTATCAAAGCTGTGGTCAGATTGTGCTGGCGGTACTGCAAATTGTTGTGTTGCTTGTATATCCAAGTTATTGGCTATATATTGTTTTGATGCTGTTCGTAACAATTGGTGAAAATTTTGCGGTAGCTAAAAAAGCTGACCAGGTTTATCCTTTTTTGCAAGATAAAGAAGTGAAAAAATTGGATAGCGGCATTAAGAATATTATTGTTAAAAATGTTAATGCTATGATCGCGCATAAAATAGGTGGCATGGCAGTCTTTTCAACCTCTAATCTGATTTTATCCAAATTCGTTGGACTGGCGGCTGTTGGCTTATACAGTAATTATTATCTGGTTATCAGTGCAGTCAACAGTTTTTCCAGTCAGTTTTTTGCTTCATTAACGGCAAGTATTGGTAATCTGCTTGCCTTGGAAAGTGGAGATAAGAAAAATAAAATTTTTCAGGTTATGGAGTTTACTGTTGCCTGGCAGGCGATGATTGTCAGCTGTGGTTTTTATGTGCTTTTCAATCCACTTATAGAACTGTGGTTAGGCAAACGTTTTTTGTTTGAGAGTATTATTGTGGATTGTTTAA
>ERZ791915.1946-NODE-1946-length-14243-cov-5.286862_pt1 | contig 14243 bp, 13 predicted proteins | sample MGYA00510139_ERZ791915 | MGnify/ENA primary metagenome ERZ791915 (study PRJEB30046, sample SAMN00792117) | human gut metagenome | study: EMG produced TPA metagenomics assembly of the A metagenome-wide association study of gut microbiota in type 2... | reverse complement strand
CTTGACACTTAACCAAACTAACCAGGCTACAGAAGCTAGTACGCTGCATCTTGAAAAAGGAAACTTCTTGAAGCTACGTAATCTGACTATTGGTTATACACTTCCACAGGCATGGACACAGAAGTTTTATGCCAATAAAGTACGTATATATTTTTCGGGTGAGAATCTGCTGACTATCACTAAATTTTCTGGCATGGACCCGGAAATGCAGACTGGTATGGGGTATGTTACAATGCGTCAGTTAGCATTAGGTATTAATATTAATTTTTAATTTTTGCAATTTAGTATGGGAAATAATATTTAAAATATTTCCCATACTGGAATTAATATGTTATTAAAAAATATATTTTATGAAAGGAGTATTTTGATGAGAGTATATCAAATACGAATGCAGATCTTTTTGTTAGAAGATATTGCTATTAATAAAATTCAAGAAAAGATAACGGCTTTTATTGATTCGGGTTTTAAAACTGATGAGAAGTGGTTAAATTTTCATGAACAGAATAGTTACAAAAATTATTGCTATGATCAGTTATATCCAATAGAAAAAGATCGGGTTTATAAAAAAGGAAAGATATATACTTTGACAATTCGTACAGTAGATTTAGAATTAGCAAAGTATTTTAAATTAGTATGTGTGGATAATCACACAAAAGAAATTAAGGGATTAGTAGCAGAAATAAGAGTGTTGCCAAAGAAAATATTAGAAAGAGTATATACGCTTACGCCTATGATCATAAAAACAGAAAAAGGTTATTGGAAAGAAGCTATAAGTTTTGCAGAATTTGAGCAAAGATTAAAAGTTAATTTAATTAAAAAATGGAATGCTTATTATCAAGAAAAAATTGATGAAGACTTTGACTTATACACTGTGATAGAACTTAAAAATAAAAAGCCAATTGCTATGGAATATAAAAGTATAAAATTATTGGGCGATAAAGTTCAAATACAAGTGGCAGATAATAAGCGTGCTCAAGATTTATGGTATTTCGCTTTGGGTGTTGGTCTAGGTGAGATGAATGCTCGTGGCTGTGGATTTTTAAATTATCGTTGGTTATAACTTTATTTAAAAGAAAGGAGGAATTTTATGTTTGAAGAATGTTTAGAAGTATTTAAAAGAGAATTAGACTATGATAATAATCTTATCTTGGACGAATATATACCAGCAGATGGTTCTTATATAATTGTAGATGCTGAAGGTAAGATAAAAAATTATCAAGATATAAAACTTGATAAAAAAAAGAGAGGAACAAGTGAGGCTGTAGAAAAAGGTAGTTATTTTAAAGAGATATGTTTTTATGATTATCATAGTAAATTGATTTCTATGAACAAACCTATGGATAGCAAAAAAGTAATTCATTCTAATAACTATTTAGCTTTTGCAGTGAAAAAAGAAAGTATTACGTCTAAATTAACAGAAACTATTATTGATAATTATTATGATACTTTAAAAAATCCTTTAGAGAAAAAATATAAGAAATCTAAAGAAGCAAGTAAGATTTATCAAAAATTTGAAGAAGAATATGCTCCTGTAAATATAGAAGTATTGGAAAAATGTAGAAGTTGGATTAAACAGCATATTTTTTCTATTGATAAATTGATAAATATTGATTTAAAAAAGAAAGATTATCTTAAAATTTTCTTTGAAGTTTTTGAAGCAGATGAAGAAGATAATAAGAAGAATAGAGAGTTATTTATTCAAGAAGATAATCGATATATTTTTCCTAGCATCTATAATAACAATGATTATAATGTAGAAATTAATGGGAAAATACAAGGCATTCCAGATAATAATATGGGAATGAATGCTAAGAAACCATTTTTAGCTATAAAGACAAGAAAAACTCCTGCTGCTTATTTAGTAGATATAAATAAAGCTATTTTGCAAAAACAATTTTTTGAGTATTTAATGAATTTTGCTGCTAATGGTAAAAATAATATTTATATAGATACGAAAAATTATAGAATTAAAGCATATAGTGATCGAGACGAACGCGATGATTTTGATGAAATGGCTTCAGGATATTATTTACGTATTCAAAAGGGCAAAGAATTAGAAATTCAGATTCAAGATAATATAGTGGATTATCAAAATAGATTAAAAACAAATTTTGAATATGTGAAGTTTATAAGTATTGATATTAAAGAAGATAAATTACCTGAATTTGCTAAGAAGTATGGCGTTTATGATAAACGAACAAGTATTGGTACATTAATTAATGAAATATTTTTTTCAAAATTTTTGAGAACAAATTATTTTATAGATGCAAATGATATGAGTATAAAAGATAGTGTGTTAAGACAAAATATTATTATGTATCGTAATATAATTTTTGATTGGGTTTATAAAGGAATTGATAATAATTTTAGTAAAGCAGAAGAAAAATTTGCTTTAGATTTAATAAAAAATTCAATACGAAATGAAGATAAATATAACTTAAGACCTAAATCACAATTGAATTTGCATTGGTCATTAAAGGATTATTTTCTTAAAATGAAAAAAGAACAAGGAGGAGATACAATGGCTGATATAGCAACAAAAATTAGAACGAGCGTAAAAGAAAAAATTATGTCTAAAGAGGATTTGATAATGCCTAGTGATGATAAAGAATATTATTATGCAGTAGGGCAATTATTATCATATTTTATTTTTAAAAGCAGAGCTGGTAAGAGAATGCAATCTATGATAAATCCAGTACTTAATGCTAAGCGTGATAACATTATAAAGATGAGATTATTTCAGTTATATAAAAAATATAATTATGATATATCTATCCATAATTATAATATGAAAAAGCTATATGCAATGATTTTAGGCTATAAGCCTCAAAACAAAGTAAATCAAGAAATGATTTTATTTGGCTATTTAGATGAAAATATATTATTAAAAAGTAATGCAAAAACTGTTTAAAATGAGAACTAATATAATTTTAGGAGGATATAAAAATGGAAAATAAAACTATGAATAAACGAGTATATGGTATATTGGGTATTTCTTCAATTATGGGAAATTGGAATGCAGATTTTTCAGGTTATCCAAAATCAACAAGTGATGGTAATGTATTTGGCAGTGATAAGGCATTAAAATATCCAATGAAAAAGATGTGGGATAATGAAGAACAAAATGTTTTATATATTAAATCATTAGCATTTGGAGAAAAAGGAAAAGATGGTTCTATTAGTTTAACACCTAGAACTTTAAAAGAACGTTATGAATTATTATTTGGTGAAGATGATTTAAAAGATGTAAAAAAGGTTTTGACTAATTTAATGACAGCAGTAGATGTAAAAAATTTTGGTGCAACTTTTGCGGAAGCTGGTTGTAATATTGCCATTACTGGTGCAGTACAAATTGGTCAAGGCTTTAATAAATATATTGATACTAATGCAGAAGAACAAGATATTTTATCTCCATTTAAAGATGCAAAAGCAAAAGAGAAAAATGAAGTAAAAGCAAAAGCAAAAGCTAAGGCGAATAATTTATCAGAAGATGATATTGAAGTAAAAGATGCTCAAAATTCTACATTAGGTACAAAAATAACAAGTAATGAAGCACATTATTTTTATCCATTTGTAATTAATCCACTTGCTTATAAAGAATTAGTAGATTTAGGTATTACAGAAGGTTATACAGAAGAAGATTATCAAAATTTTAAACGTACAGCATTAGTATCTGCCACAGCATTTGCAACAAATTCTAAAGTGGGCTGCGAAAATGAATTTGCTGTTTTTGTAGAAACGCAAAGTGATACTTATTTACCTAATTTATCTGAATATGTAACTTTCTCAAAGGATGAAGATGAAGAAAATAAAAACATTGAAGATAAAGACCTTAAAGATATTAAAGATAAAAATATTAATGTTATAGATTTAAAAAATTTGGCGGATATATTAAATAATATGAGTCAGCAGATTAAATCTGTAGAAATTTATTACAATCCATATACTACAAAATTAGCAAATAAAGATATGAAATTTGCTAAATACTTTAATATCATAACCTCTAAAGAGGTGCAATAAATGGAAATTTTAAAATTTAAACTCAGTGGAAAGAGTGCTTTTTTTAAAAAGCCTGAAGTGAATACGTATTGTTATTTTACGTATGGCAATATTCATAGAGTGGCTTTATTAGGCATTTTAGGAGCTATCTTAGGATATAAAGGTTATAGCCAAATGCAAGATATTTTGTCTAATAAAAAGAAAAAAGGAAAATTAGAATCATCGTATCCTGAATTCTATGAGAAACTAAAAGATTTGAAGATTGCTATTTTGCCTTTGAATAATAAAGGTATTATTTCTAAAAAAATACAGATATTTAATAATTCTGTTGGTTATGCTTCTAAAGAACAGGGCGGAAACTTGATAGTAAAAGAACAGTGGCTTGAAAATCCTAAGTGGGAAATTTGTATTTTGTTAGATTGTGAGGAAGCTAAAAAAATCAAAGAGGCTATACAAAATCATAAATGTGAATTTTATCCATATTTAGGAACAAATGATCATTTTGCAGATATTGAGTATTTAGGTGTAGAAGAAGCAAAAACTATAGAAGATGAAATGTATAGAATAGATAGTTTTGTCTTTAATAGTGATGTAGATATATTAAATTTAGAAGAAGAGGAATTAAATGACTGGAAATCTCAAGGAAAGCCTACATCTAAGGGAAATTTTAAATATGAAGAAGCTTTGCCATATAAAATAAGTAAGATAACAAATAATTATGAACTTGAAAGATTTATTTATACTGGAAATTTAGTAGAGTTGGAGGAAGATAGAAGGGTATATTATATACAAGACAAAAATAAAAAAGAAATAGAAGATAAATATATTATATTTTATTAATTTAAGTATATTTAATTGATTAATAGAAACAAGTGTTGTAAATTTTGTTAGTTAGAAGGTGATTTAGATGGACTATAAAATTCTAAATGAGTTAATAGATAATGTAGATAAGTATAAAGCACATAAAAAACCTAAAAATGAAAAAGATGAAAAGGGAGAACAAATATATGAAACTTTGTTAGAACATACAAAAAGAACAGAAAAATATTTTGATAAATTTTGGCAATTGAAAAAATGTGATGATATTCTAGATAGATTTTGTAGTGTTTTATGGCAAGACAAAATGATAAAGAAAAAAGATATAGAAGAAGCTAAAATTATATTAAAAGAAATGATAGAGGCTATTCCTATTTTTCATGATTTTGGAAAAATAAATCCTAATTTTCAAATTGAAAAAATGGGTAATAAAGAAATTATTAGAGATGAAAATTTTATAGAAACAAAACATTCTTTTATTTCAGCGATAATATATTTATCTTATTTTAGAAATAAAATAGTAAATAAAGTAAAAGGAAGAAAAATAAAAGATTTACTTAAAGAATTTATATTGTATCATGCTTATATTATAGAAAGACATCATAGTGATATAGATAAAATTGGTAAATTTGTTGGAAAGATTAATTTTAAGGCAAATCCTGATACTGAACAAGCAATTAAAGAGTTACCTATTAGTAAATTAATAGAGGCTATAAGTAAAAGTAAAATATATATGAAAGATTTATCTTTAAAGAAAGGTAGTACAGATAATCTGATTGCATCATTTGAAGATAAAAAGTTTATTAATAAAAATGATAAAAGGCGTAGTGAAAAACAAGGGATATATATTTGTATCTATATAAGATGGTTATATTCTTTATTAGTAGCAAGTGATTATTATGCAACTTCGGAATTTATGAATGGTGGCTCTTTTAATGAAGTTGATGATTTAAATAATATTCAAGATTGGATAAATGTTTATGAAAATACAGATTTAATGAAAAATATTCGTAAATATCAAAATGAAAATTATCCTATGTCTATGGAGAATTTAAATAAAGCTACAAATATAAATATATTACGTAGTGAAATTTTTTGTGAAGCTGAAGAACAAATAAAAAATAATTATCAAGAAAATATGTTTTATTTAGAGGCTCCAACAGGTAGTGGTAAAAGTAATACAGCAATGAATTTAAGTTTTAAATTGATGTCTTGGAATAAAGATTTATGTAAGATTTTTTGGATTTATCCTTTTAATACCTTAGTAGAACAAAATTTAGATACGTTAGAAAATATTTTTGGAAAGAAAGAGAATATTATTTCAAAAATTGCTGTAATAAATTCATTAACACCAATAAAATTAAAATATGTAGATTGTAAAGGAAATATAATATCTGAAAATGATGAACCTGATGAGAATAACGAAAAAAATGTTTATAGGCAATCTTTGTTAGACAGGCAATTTTTGAATTATCCTATGATTTTATCAACACATGTTAGTTTATTTAATACTATATTTGGAGAAAGTCAACAAAATTTATTCGGTTTTTATCAGTTAATAAATAGTGTAATAGTATTAGATGAAATTCAAAGTTATAAAAATAGTATATGGACAGAAATAATATACTTTTTAAAACAATTGTCTAATTTATTTAATATGAAAATTATTATTATGTCAGCTACATTGCCTAATTTAGATAGATTATCTCAAGGTCAATCAGAGGCAATATTTTTACTAAAGAATTCTAATAAATTTTTTAAAACAGATTGTTTCAAAAATCGTGTTCAGTTGAATTATGATTTATTAGATACTAAAGTTGATGATAAATTTAATCAATTAAAAGAGCATTTAAAAGAGCATTTAGATACAGATAAAAAGATTTTAATTGAATTTATAAAAAAACGAACAGCTAATGACTTTTGGTTGTATCTAGTGGAAGATGAATACTTTAGGGAAAAAAGTATAAAAATTGAGTATTTATCTGGAGATGATAGTTTAGCTGAACGTAAAAGAATTTTGGACAAAATAAAGCAAATAGAAGATACTATAGTTTTAGTAGCAACACAAGTTATTGAAGCTGGTGTAGATATAGACATGGATATTGGTTATAAGAATATATCTAAATTGGATAGTGAAGAACAATTTATAGGTAGAATAAATCGTTCATGTAAAAGGAAGGGAATAACATATTTTTTCAAAATTGATAATGCTAAAGATATCTATAAAAATGATATTAGAGTAGATAGTAAATTTACGTTAGAAAAAGAAAAGATGAGAGAAATTCTTATTAATAAAAATTTTGGTGATTATTATAATAAAATTTTAGATGTAACTAAAAATAATAATAAAGCTTATATTAAAGATTTTTTAGGATCTATAGCTGATTTAAACTATGAATATATAGATAAACATATGAAATTGATTGATGAAGATAAAAATATAGTACAGGTTTATTTAGCTAGAAAAATTGTAGATATTAATGGTGATTTGATAGATGGTAAAGAGATTTGGAAGCAATATGTAAATTTATGGAAAATGAAATGTTCTATGGATTATGCAGAGTGGAAAGTAAAAATGTCTATAATAACAAGTAAAATGAATTATTTTATATATCAAGTTAATAAATCAAACTTAGAACTAAAAGAATATAATGATAAAATGGGCAACATAATTTATATAGAAGATGGTGATAAATATTTTACAAAAGATAAATTTAATAGAGAGATGCTACAAGGTGTTGGAGGTATAGATTTTATTTGAAATAAAGAAGGTATCAAAGATGAAAGTGAACGGAACTTTGATGAATTATTATATTCATTGTCCTAGACAATGTTATTTATTTGGAAATCGGATAAATTTAGAAGATAATAGTGAAACTGTAAATATAGGTAAAATTCTTCATGAAGAACGAGCGGATAATGAAAATACAGAAATAGCCTTAGATAATATTAAATTAGATAAATTAACTAAAGAATATTTGACAGAAATTAAAAAATCTGATGCAGATATTGAAGCTTGTAAATGGCAATTATTATTGTATTTGAAGATATTAAAAGATAAAGGAGTTGTGCGGAAAGGAAAATTAGAGTTCATTGAAAAGAAAAAGACTATTAAGAAGACGATGATTTTAGAATTAACTCCAGAGATAGAAATTATGTTAAAAAAATATGTAAAAGCCATTGATGAATTACTAAAATGTGATGAAGTACCACCAGTTTTAGGTAAAAGCAGTTGTAAAAAATGTGCTTATTATGAGTATTGTTATATTTAAGATTTTTGTTCGGAGAAAGACGTGATATTATGGGTAGTACAAAGTGTATTGCATCTATAGGTGAATTGAGTCGAAAAGATAATTCTTTATGTTTTAAAAATGAGAAAAAACATGTATATATTCCTGTAGAGAATGTTAAAGAAATATACTGTTTTAATGAAGTGAGTATCAATAGTAAATTATTGGATTTTTTAGCACAGAAAAATATAATAGTTCATTTCTTTAATTATTATGGTAATTATAGTGGCACTTTTTATCCAAGAAAAAAATATATGAGCGGAAAATTGTTAGTGAAGCAAGTTGAGAAATTTAATACAGAGCGTTTGACTGTAGCAAGAGCAATTGTAAAAGGAATTGGTATTAATATTTATGAAGTTTTGTATCACTATTATAAGCATGATAAAAAAGAAGTAAAAGAAGTATTAGACTGGATAAAAACACAATTTTATTCAGCTGTAAATGAGGTAAAATCCATACCAGAAATAATGGCATTTGAAGGTGATTTATGGCTTAGATTTTATAGCACATTTAAATATTTTTTACCTGAAGATTTTGTTATGAACAAACGAGTAAAAAGACCACCAGATAATCCTATAAATGCATTGATATCTTTTGGCAATACTTTATTATATACAAAAACAATATCAGCTATTTATAGAACACATTTAGACCAAAGAATAAGTTTTTTGCATGAGCCTTCAGAAGGAAGATTTTCTTTAAGTTTAGATATAAGTGAAGTTTTTAAACCTGTTATTGTATTTAAAACTATTTTTGATTTAGTGAATAATAGAAAAATAAAAGTAGAAAATCATTTTGAGAGAAAAGTAAATTATTGCATATTAAATGAAGAAGGTAGAAACATATTTTTAAAAGCTTTTCAAAATCGTATGGAAATGGTAGTGCAACACCCCAAATTAAAGAAAAAGACATCATATCATTCAATGATAAAGATAGATTGTTATAAGTTAATAAAATTTATTATGGAAGATAAAGAATTTATACCATATTCATTGAAAGCAGGGTATTGATGAATGAGTAAAAAAATAAATTATAATTATGCTTTTTTATTTTACGATGTAAATGAAAAGAGAGTACAGAAAGTATTTAAGATATGTAAAAAATATTTATCACATTTTCAAAACTCAGTATTTAGAGGAGAAATAACACCATCGAAATTAATGAAATTAAAGTTAGAGCTACAAAAAATTATAGTAGATGAAGAAGATTTTGTTTGTATTATAAAATTAATGAATGATAATGTATTTGGTGAAGATATTTTAGGTAAAAAAGATATAGAAACTGGAGAAAGTTTGATTTTATAAACTAAATTTTACCAGGCATAAAAATAAGTATATGTATATAAACCCTTATAAATATAAGAGTTATAGCAAATTTCTTTCATTAAAGAAATAAATGCATTATGCCTGGTAATTTTTACTTAGAATGTTGAAATATCAATGTTTTTGAGCTATATTATAAAATATAAAGCCTTTAAAAACGAGGGATTAACAGTAACAAAGGTTGTTTTTGAATTAATATGTACCGATAGCCTGCGAGTAACAGATGCTTGATTAACAGTAACAAAGGTTGTTTTTGAATGCAATTTTTTTGAACTGTTTTCCCAAATCCGTTCCTGATTAACAGTAACAAAGGTTGTTTTTGAATCAGGCTATCGGTACATATTAAGATGCCATTTTTAACGATTAACAGTAACAAAGGTTGTTTTTGAATTTAAAATTAGCAATTACATCTTGGTCATTTGTTCCAGATTAACAGTAACAAAGGTTGTTTTTGAATACAAATAAAAGAACTAGAGCAGATGAATGCCAGTAAGATTAACAGTAACAAAGGTTGTTTTTGAATTTTTTACAGGCAGTGAACCACCTAAATTAAATGTTGGATTAACAGTAACAAAGGTTGTTTTTGAATTATCTTTTTATTAAAATTCCTAATGGTGTTAATTTCGATTAACAGTAACAAAGGTTGTTTTTGAATTGATGAAAATTTTCACAAAATAAAAAAAGAGCATGGGATTAACAGTAACAAAGGTTGTTTTTGAATACATAAAAATAATATAAAAATACCATAAAAATAATAGATTAACAGTAACAAAGGTTGTTTTTGAATTTAGTAAAGAAGAACGCAACAAATTAATTGAGTATGGATTAACAGTAACAAAGGTTGTTTTTGAATAATTTTGTGCATTATATTTTATCAATTTCCATTCTTGATTAACAGTAACAAAGGTTGTTTTTGAATTCAAAAGCCTCTACTACATATACTTTCATTTATCTAAGATTAACAGTAACAAAGGTTGTTTTTGAATTATTCCTCTTCTTGTAAAGCATCTAAGCAAAAATATGATTAACAGTAACAAAGGTTGTTTTTGAATCACTCCTTTAAAATTCTACTCTTTCTGTTCCTATTAGATTAACAGTAACAAAGGTTGTTTTTGAATTCTTATTTTTTATAATCTCTAAAGCTGTTCTCGTCGATTAACAGTAACAAAGGTTGTTTTTGAATTATAACATATAGTATAGGTGCATTAAATAGCATAAGATTAACAGTAACAAAGGTTGTTTTTGAATTTCACCTTGTTCGGTAGTTTTGTATTTTAATGTATTTGATTAACAGTAACAAAGGTTGTTTTTGAATTCTTTCTTCCAAAATACTCGTGTTCCATTTTTTAAAAGATTAACAGTAACAAAGGTTGTTTTTGAATCCAAAAGTTTTTTGTACGTCTATAGTAATTTGTGCAGATTAACAGTAACAAAGGTTGTTTTTGAATGCTTCCACGTCCTGCAATTTAAGCAGGGCTTTTATTGATTAACAGTAACAAAGGTTGTTTTTGAATTAATAGCCACCATTATCTGCCCAGCCATAGCCATCGATTAACAGTAACAAAGGTTGTTTTTGAATTCTATTTTTTTGCTATAACTTTTATCTTTATAATGAGATTAACAGTAACAAAGGTTGTTTTTGAATAAAACAGGGCAACGACTGCTGGGAAACTGTAGTTTCGATTAACAGTAACAAAGGTTGTTTTTGAATATAGTGTTTTGATAATGAGTGATATATCGCTTCAGATTAACAGTAACAAAGGTTGTTTTTGAATAACAAATTTTTAACGCTTGATTCTGTAGTTTTTAAGATTAACAGTAACAAAGGTTGTTTTTGAATTTATTTAAAAATAATAATGAAGATAATCAATTCTTGATTAACAGTAACAAAGGTTGTTTTTGAATACGTCAATTCAATGATGTTGCGGTTGATGTTATTAATGATTAACAGTAACAAAGGTTGTTTTTGAATTATTGCTTTATTATCACAAGCAACATTAGCAAACAAGATTAACAGTAACAAAGGTTGTTTTTGAATTGGGTGCTTAGTCTATTATGGACTAGGCACTTTTTTGATTAACAGTAACAAAGGTTGTTTTTGAATTATAACATTTTTAAAAAAGCCCCCTTTATGATGAGAGATTAACAGTAACAAAGGTTGTTTTTGAATTTAGGTTCCATTTATCTAAGAACTACAGCAGAAGTGATTAACAGTAACAAAGGTTGTTTTTGAATTGTTAAATATAAAAATACAAAAGAAAATACGCTAAGATTAACAGTAACAAAGGTTGTTTTTGAATGCGTTTTCGGCTTCCACGTCCTGCATTTTTAGCAGGGATTAACAGTAACAAAGGTTGTTTTTGAATATCGCCCGCAAAGCCAAGCGTGGCGGGAATAGTCAAGATTAACAGTAACAAAGGTTGTTTTTGAATAAAAAAGTTGCGGAAGGAAATCGAAAAACAAGAGCAAGATTAACAGTAACAAAGGTTGTTTTTGAATCCATTGGCACATTGGGCATAAGCGGACACGGCAAAAGATTAACAGTAACAAAGGTTGTTTTTGAATTAAAAGGGGGCTATAAAATGCTGTATGAATATCCCGGATTAACAGTAACAAAGGTTGTTTTTGAATTTACAAAAATTCCCTTTAGGTTCCATTTACCTAAGAAGATTAACAGTAACAAAGGTTGTTTTTGAATGAATATTCGGACTATTTAACGTGTTACTGACTAGGTGATTAACAGTAACAAAGGTTGTTTTTGAATTTTTTTTACTTTTTAGGGGGTTTGCACCCCCTTGATAGATTAACAGTAACAAAGGTTGTTTTTGAATTTTTTTGTTTCCCCCTTTAAAATTTTTGCACCCCCTGATTAACAGTAACAAAGGTTGTTTTTGAATTCTAGCGTTGGAACTCTTTTTAATTGTGGTACATATGATTAACAGTAACAAAGGTTGTTTTTGAATGCGTTTTCGGCTTCGACGTCCTGCATTTTTAGCAGGATTAACAGTAACAAAGGTTGTTTTTGAATTTATCTTTCTTCCTTTTATAAACATTATTTTTTTATGATTAACAGTAACAAAGGTTGTTTTTGAATAGTGCAGATGTATTAGAAAAAATGACAGAAGCTGGGATTAACAGTAACAAAGGTTGTTTTTGAATTAAAAAGGGGGGCTATAAAAAATGCTATATGAGTAGATTAACAGTAACAAAGGTTGTTTTTGAATCCATAACAAAAGTTTAGCATATAAAACCGCCACCAAGATTAACAGTAACAAAGGTTGTTTTTGAATTTAATGATGTAAATAGACTTGCTGAAAGTGTTAAAGATTAACAGTAACAAAGGTTGTTTTTGAATCCATCAATAAGAACCTTACTGCCTTTACCTAAATTGGATTAACAGTAACAAAGGTTGTTTTTGAATATAAAATCCGTCAAAAACCTGCTGATATTTGATATTGATTAACAGTAACAAAGGTTGTTTTTGAATGATGATACCAGAAATACAAAATATTACATTTCCTAGAGATTAACAGTAACAAAGGTTGTTTTTGAATTGTCTTGTAGCAATATGTATTTCTTTTACAGCATTGATTAACCGCAACAAAAGTTGTTTTAAATGAACTTAGTAATGGAAATATATAGATATTTTAAAATGAAAAATGATAACAAATTATTATGAATAAATATATAATCTATTAATAATTTTTATAGACTAAAAGGATTATTTTTGTTATAATATACAAACTATGACTTTGGAGGTATATATTTGACAAAAATAAAAATATTATTGGTTACTATTTGTATTATGGTGATGTCTACGATGACTGTCAGTGCAAATGCGTTTGATGATTTGAAAGATGACTTAAAGGATGATCAAGCATTGAAGTTAGCAGCGGGATATTTAGTTGCTAATGAGGTGCAACGATTAACGAAAATAAGTGCATTGGAATTATTCTTAGCTTCAACAGCAGTTAATTATATGGACGATAAAGATTTAACAAATGCAGTAGTAAAATCTTTAGTATATCAGATAAAATTTTAAATAAAAAATGCATTAGAATTTTTTCTAGTGCATTTTTTTATATAATTATATTGTGAGGTGAATTTTATGGAATTTAGAGTATTAAAATATTTTTTAACTGTTGTAAGGGAAGAAAATATAACAAAGGCAGCGAATGTATTACATATTACCCAGCCAACATTGAGTCGACAATTAGCTCAATTAGAAGAAGATATTGGAGTAAAATTATTTAATCGTGGAACTAGAAAGATAAGTTTAACAAATGAAGGAATGTTATTAAGACGTAGGGCAGAAGAAATAATTTCTTTAGTGGACAAAACAGAACAAGAATTAAATGAACAAGATGAAATGTTAGATGGTGTGATTTCTTTGGGATGTGGAGAATTAAGTTCTGTATCAACACTAGCAGATATATTAGCTGGTTTTAAAAAGAAGCACCCACTTATTGTTTATGATTTATATACAGCAAATGCAGATGAGATCAAAGAAAAAATTGATAAAGGATTAATAGATATTGGTTTATTATTAGAGCCTGTGAATATAGAAAAGTATGAATATATTCGATTGCAGACAAAAGAAGTGTGGGGTGCTGTAATGAGAGCTGATGATGAATTAGCTAAGCAAGAATTTGTTACTGCAGAACAGTTGAGCAAAAGACAAATAATATTAGCACGTAGACCAAAAGCCAAAAATGAATTAACACATTGGTTTGGTAAGTATTATGATAAACTGAATATTTCATTTACCAAATGCGAGCGTAAAGCCCCTAAATTTATTTATGGGGATATAAGCTCG
>ERZ791915.1929-NODE-1929-length-14335-cov-51.581376_pt1 | contig 14335 bp, 5 predicted proteins | sample MGYA00510139_ERZ791915 | MGnify/ENA primary metagenome ERZ791915 (study PRJEB30046, sample SAMN00792117) | human gut metagenome | study: EMG produced TPA metagenomics assembly of the A metagenome-wide association study of gut microbiota in type 2... | reverse complement strand
ACTTTGTTTAAAAACAAAAGAGTTAAAACAATCAGCTCTTTTGAACTTAGGTGGTCGTTTTGCTAACTTTTTAAAGAAGCGATTGTATGCAGAATCTAATCTTTGAATGACTTCTTGTGTTGTTTGGGAATGAAGAAGATTTCTATTAATTCTTTTAGAGAAATGTTTTTGCATCTTACCAACTGAGATATATTTCCCAAACAGTTTGTGGTATCTACGTTGTAGGGATAAAGCATGATTCCATACAAAACAGCATTCACGAAGCATCTTTTCCAGATACTTCGTTTTCTTCGAATAATATATGTTGTACTTGTATGAAATCATTTTTAACCACATTTATGATACAAATATAATAATAACTTTTTGGCATATATCAGAATCAATTATTAAAAAAAATACATATATGAATAAAAGAATCATTGATCCCCTGCTTAAAAGCAGGGGCTTTGTTAAAGATCGTAATTTTCTGATATCCGATTATTGGAAAGATAGGGTGAGGTGTTTTATAGTTTGGAATTTTGGTTTTGGGAGATTCTTCCCGTACAATGACTTCATAGAGGCTATGGTCTATGACTATCTCCGATATGGGAGGAAGTCAGTTCCTTATCTTAAGAGTGTGCAAGAAGCTGAAGAAAAGTGTGTAAGGTTCTACATTAGATCTCAAATAGATATGCTTCGTAAGGAAGGATATGCTGCATACCGGGCTAAGTTCAAGGAAGAATGTCCTCAGTATTTTATCGGAGACGATAGGACGGTGTTCAGATGTCTTGACAGCTCTTTAAAAAGAGAAGAGAAGATTGCCGCATGCGTAGCTCACAAAAGAGCTTTAAAAGAGGTGGTTATAACTTCTTTTATTAACCATCTCAAGAAACATCCTACCACCTTGTATTCCTGGTTTTCATCAGAGGTAGACAGCGAAGGGAAGAACAGGCTTTGTTTATCTGATAAGGCTGTTTCTTATTTAAACAAAAGATTGGTTCGCAATGGGTTAAAGGTTCTTTCAGCATCATATCTTTTTAGACTATTTAGGAAAATGGTCAAGAATTTGTTTGGCTCCAATGTTAGGTCGTTCTTGAATGGCTGTCTTATGTCTGTTTCAACAGAAGAGGTTTTAACCAAGTCTATAAAGAAAATAGTTTCCAAGACGGTATTGTTTTTATACAAGAGAGTACTCAAGGCTTATCGCAGGGCATACGGACTCAAGTACGATCCCGATTCAGGAGGTTTGTCCGCTATACATACCTGATTTTTAAACCTATCCCATAACGTTGGATTTTCTCGTTTGTTTCTCTTATCTTTGTGAAAAAAGATAAGTATGAAATTACGAATCATAAAAAATCGTCCGGTATTCGCTCCTGGTGGTAGTGTTCAGGATAAAAAACAGGATATTAATGTATCCTCTACTCAGCCTATTCTTGATTATGGAACACCTGTTAATAAATGGGGTAAATCTGATATTCAGAATATATATATGCCTTATGATGTGACTTTAGAAGCAGAGGAGGGGGAGATAAATCCATTTAGCAATATGCCTACATCTGATCCATTCTTTGAAAATCATGATGCAGGATATGCAGGATATCTTGCTGATAATAGGAGCATGGTTAAAAACGTAGAGAAATCAGTTGTTAATAATGCAATGAATGTAGGTGGCTCTGATGCTGATTCTTCTAAAGAAAAGCGATCACAAGATGGAAATCCTTTGGATCCTATGACTGCTCCTTATTATTCTTCTGATCTTGCTGGTAGGTCCCAGATGTTTGGTGCGAGTTTGGGAAGAATAAGGGCTGGAAACAAAACCGGTGCTAACATAGCGGAGGCGGCTTTATCCGGTCTTAGTCTTGGGATGGGTCTTACCCGTAATATTATGGGGGCTTCTTCTGAGGCTTATGCCGCCAGTAGAGACGAACAAGCGGCAAGAGAGAAACTTGCCGAGAATCGCCGTCAGCAGTTTATCCGATGGGAGCGTGAAGGGGGAGGTATTAATCTTGGAAATGGTCAGAGAATAGATACGTCTGATATGACAGGAGAATATATTTATCCTCTTCCTAAATCTATGGAGGATAATGCCAATGTTGAGATAGAAAAAGGAGAATATGTTTCGACTCCGGATGATGTTGGCCCTATGGAGGCAAAAGGTAGCAGGCATGAAGACGGCGGCACTCCTGTTGATTTACCCGAAGCTCATATTATTTCAGATTACCGTACTATCGATGATGATTTTGCTTCTTACATAAGGGAAAATTATGGCATTAGAGCTACGGAAAAAGATACGTATGCTACGCTTCTTGATAGGTACAAGAAAAAAATAGGATTGTCTGAAAAGTATGATGATCAGGAACGTGTTTTCAAGAGGTTGGAAAAGAATAAGGATGTTAAGGATAAAAACACTTCTGAGTTGAATAAGTCCATTCTTTCCAAGTACGTAAATGATAATCAAAAGGAAATAGACGAACTTGAGGCGCAATTCAGGTCTTTTGCTGACATAGTTTATAATAAGCAAGAGGAATCCAAGCGACAAGAAAAGATAGATGCTTTCTTTAGAGATGGCGGAAAAGTTGATTTAAATGCTGTGAGAAAACAGGCTAAGGCTCTTAACGTATCTGAATCTGATGCTAAAAATTGGATATACGATGAGTATGTAAAGAGAGTTAGAAAAATGGCTGAAGGCGGTCCTACCAAGGAACAGATAGAGTGGGGTAAGAAAATGCAGCAGCTTTTAATGAAGCAGTTTGGACGTACTCTTAATATGTCTATAGTAGATGTTGCGGACAGAGAGCAGATTCTTAATCCTGATTCTGGTGTAAATTCTAATCAAAATCTGCAACATAGAAGTAGTGCTGGTTATGGTAGGGTAAATAACAAGGCTATTTCTAATTTGCTTGATATTAACCGTTGGGCTAATAAATACAATACGGATGGTGATTTTAATACAGAAGGATTCCAGACTGGATACAATAGCCAACTAAATAGCCTATGGGCTTTGGCGGAATCAGGTGCTATAGCCAATGCCGAAAAAGCCAAGAAATTTAGAGACGAATACGGATTTTGGGGAGAAGATGCCGGTAAGTACGACCAAGGAAGTAAATCGGCATATAACTCATTTGCCGTAGATGGCAAATTTGGACAAACTACGGCAACCAGATCATTTTATGGATTAGATGTAGTTACTCCTGAACAAAAAAGATTGTTGAACGAAAAAGGAATAAAAAATTATGTTGACTTATTTGGTGATAAATCTGATGCAGCTAAGAAGATTCTGGGTGCCGATTATAATAAGTTTACTGCTTTAAAAGATAGTGGTTTGATGTCGGAAATGGACTTTGTTTTAGAAGCCGTAAACCCAGCATCAAAACCTATAGAAGCTGAACCTGTAGGAACCGGTTCTAAATCTCCCAACCCAGGTTCTCCGGGCAGGATAGAAGTGAAGGAAGAAAATCCTGTTATTAATACTACTGTAGAAACGGATGTAGATGAAGAGGATGATACAAACAGAAGCAAGGGCATGGGCCCTGCTTTATCAGGTCCTATATTCCCTGAGATGTTGAGGATGCTTGATACCGGATTAGAGATAGAGGGACTGGAAAGGCATCAGGCTCCGAGAATAGATCCGGTTCTGCAATCTGCTGATCAGTATATCAACGAGCTTAACCGCGCTACATCGGCTCAGTTGGACGCAATAGGTGACGTGCCCGACTCCCAGCGTTCCGCTATTCTGGCTAATATGAACGCCATAGCTGGAAGCAATATAGCCAAGTACATTAACGAAGTAAATTTCAATAACGCAAGGCAGATAAACGAAGCTGATAGATTCAATGAAATGGCTTATGTTCAAACAGACGATAAGAACATAGCGGAAAGGCAACGTTATGAATCCGGATTGTTGAAGGCTATGGCTATAAGGGATGAAAATCTTGCTCGTTATTATGATAGCATAAACAGCGAAATACAGAATAAGTTCAATGTTCGTACATCGTTGAATACCATAGCTTCCATAGCTCCGAATATGAGAATGCTTCCAAGTGGCCAAATTATTTACGTTCAAGGTAATCAGGATGTGATGAATATGGGTGATTATTCTACACCTTACTTGAGAAGTTTAAATGAAGAAGATGATGAAACTAAAAGAAGAAGGAGGACCAAATAGTGGCTTCACAGTATAGTATTTTAAGGCAATATGCCCCGTATGTTAGTCCTTACAACATAGATCTTGTTAAGGACGTCATGATGTACAAACAGCAGAAGGTTGATGCTGCTCGTGAAAAGATCTATACCCAGGTAGATTATCTTATGGGTCAAGAGATAGATAAGCCTGAAGCCCGCGCTTATATGGAAGATAAGATGTCAGGTGTGATTGCTAACATCAATCAAAAATTCAAAGGCGTGGATCTTTCTTCCGATGGTGTTACAAGAGCCATACAAGGAGAGATTAGCTCGGTGTTGGATGATACGGTCATTAACGCTATTGCCGGCACAAAAGAAGGCAAGAGGGTTATGAAGGAAATAGAATCTCTAAAACAGAATCATCCTGAACTTTATTCCCCTATTAATGAATGGCATGCTTTGGATCCTTATTACAAATGGAGGTCAGATGGTAAAGCAGGATCAAGGTTAGGAGGTCTTCATTATTCTCCTTATGTCGATTATACTAAGGAGATAAATAAGCTGGTCAGTGACTTTAGGAAAAATAATGAAGGCAAGAAGATTCAGACAACAGAATATGATGTTAAAGGTAATCCTACTGGTGGAATCATAGAAATCAACGTAGATGAGCTTACTGATTCCCAGATAAGGAATTTTGTGTCTGCTAACTTATCTGAAAACATGAGGAATCAGATGAGAATAGAAGCATCATACATGGCAGCTACCAATCCAGTATTTAGTAATCCGGATTTGGTTAGCCAATACATTGGATCTTATGTCGAAAGATACGATAGGCATATAGGAGCATTGGAAGCAAAAAAGAAATCAGTAGGGGATAATAAGGATATTATTGATCGTATCGATAGTCAGATACAGGAAGCTAAAAATCAGAAAGCAGAAGCCAAGAGGGAGGCAGATATGATAATAGCTTCATCAGATCCGGTAGCGGCTGCTAATTTTGTTGTTACCAATAATCTTTTCGATAAGATGACTGATGCATGGAGATACGACAATACAAGTTTTGAAAGGAAGAAAGATGATCTTTATTTTGCAAGATTGGCAGAGGATAGGGCTCAGCAAAAGTTTTTGACTGACAATGCCAAGTCTATGGTTGAAATATCATTGGCGAATGAGCAGCTTGCTCAGGCTAAGATTGAAACCGAATACATGCGTACTTACGGTTCCAAGATGGGCACTGAAAGCTCATCCGGAGGCACAAGAGGAGCAGGCGGTGTAGGAGTGCCGATGGCTCCTATGGACGGGCCTACGGCTATCAATTCTGGAACGGGTAAGATAGGATCTGTTAATTTGGCTAATATCCCTTATGAACAACTCACATCTTCTTCCACAGAGCGTAGAGCAAATTTATTGAAACTATATAATTCATTATCTCCTACAGACAGAAGCAATATCGTTGCAGCATCATACGAAGAAGAAAAGACTGACCCAGGATTGTATGCTAATATGACTCCCGAAGAACGAGTGTATTCGTATTTAAAAAATAATGGAGGTCAGAAAAATGGATATTTCGGACAAGGCAATAACAGATTATCGGAAGCTTATGACGCTTTATTGGTTTCTGATTCTAAGGCAAATGGAGCTTCGAAGGCTATAAATAATATAACTGATTATCAAATAGATAATATAGTTACTGAAAAAAATAAGGATATTATCAGGAAAGTTCGTGATGCTAAGTTCATGAAAGGAAATTCTTTTATGAATCTTACTGATACTGATGATAAGGCTGGAGCTTTCCTACTCGCCACAGCCATAACAACTGGTGTATCCGATGCCGTAGGGTTTAGAGAATATATGATGGATCCTTCAAGAGGGATAGACATTCTTAGTGCTATATCTCCGTCATTAGGAGCTAAGGCGAGTGCCGGTAAGTTGGGGAAAAACATATATGATGCTATTACAAGCGAGGGCAATGGTTCTTCTACTGGTACATTAGCTCTTATTAATGGAATGAAGAAACTCAATGGCGATCCTGATTTTAATATATCTGATTATATGACCATAGATAAGGACGGTGATATAGATTTAAAAGATTATCAGGAAGGTGAACCGTTAACTATTACCCAGCTAAGATATGCTGAGAAAAACAGTAGGGTGTCTGATATGATAGCAGGTCAGATGCAGGATGAGATAAAAATGTCCGTGTCTCCCGATCAGATTTCTGATAAGTTATCTCAGTATCATTACCTTGATTCTTACAAAAGATACAATTGGAATGCTGATTCACCGGAAAAGTCTTTACAGAAGGCTCAGTTTAGAAGATTGTCTGGTTACATGGCAGGAAAGGTAAACAATCTGGATCCTACTGCTATTAATACCATCAACATGGACGCCGAGATAGATAATGGCACTGTCAGAAGATTTTTGACTGCTCAAGTAGGATCCGGTAGAGACTCTTATGTTACAGAAAGGGTAGAGATTACGAATGATGAGCTTCTTAAGGCAGGCATAGATCCTTCAGTTGAAGAGCGCAATTATCCGGTAGATGGTTACAAATCAAGTTTTGGAACCTGTGATTTTGTAGATACGGGAAAGAAGGAAGGTTATTCTTATGATAAGTATCTTATACGTAATGGTCTTCCCCGTTTGGCTTCTAAGGCTGATGTCAAGAATGATCTTTATGATATAGTAAAAATACATGGTTCTTACCTTAAGCCAGAAGAAATGAATGTTGTTAAAACCCTTGTTGATAATTTTATTGACATGTCTGATAATATATCAGTTCAGTTGGAAGGAATGGATGATAGGGGTTCGAGAGAGGTAGCGGTCAATTTCTATGACAAAAGGACTAAAAATTCTAAAAATCCTGCATTGTTATTCTCGGATTTTGTTCCTTTGGATCCAGGTAATGATGAGTATGCGGATTACTGGAATAACATTCACCAGAAGTGTCCTCAGTATTTCTTTGTAAAATACGTGAAGGAAGCTGTTCAGGAGCGTCTTGATCAGATGAGGGATCCGTACATGAGAGGGATGGATATTACGCCCAACAATAACGATAAGTTTAGTAAGTTGAACGATTTTTTGCAAAAGCTTTATGGCAACAGACAGTAATGTAAATAGATATAATCCTGCTGCTAAAACCACTTACGAAGATGTGGCAAGGCAAAGGAAATTAGCCGAAGAAGAAAATTACACTCCGGCTACATTACCAGAGACGACAACGCCTCTGGTTCCTAATTATATGCCGGGAGAGGGCGTGTATGCTCAACCTGAATTTCCAGATTATGCATCAAGGATAGCTGCTGCCCAGTATGAAGAACCGTATATAGCCAAGGAGATAAGCAACAGCTACTCAGAGGCACTGGCTCGCAACAGCTACAGGGGGGCTACACCCGCCCCGCCGCCTCTTAATCCCTATGGACCGAAGGTAAGTATCCGTGAAAGTCATCAGATGGGTAATGATGGGGTATGGCGCACAAAATATCCCAATTATATCCCAGGTATAAATAATGAGGATTATTATGCCAGAAGGCAAAGTGGTTGGAGTAAGTTTTGGAATGGTGTAGGTAAATTTGCCTTAAAGTCTGCATTGTATGGGGCCCAGGGAACTATATCATTACCCGACAAGCTTATTAATATGGCATCTGAGGGAAGTTATAAGGCAGCTTTGAATACGAACATGGATAAGTTTGTTGGTGATCTTGATCAGCGAATAGACATGCTTCTTCCACATTATTACAAGAAAGAAGTAGAAGATTACAATTTTGGTCAGAAGCTTTTTAAGGATACTGGTAATTTTTTATGGAATGACGTCCTTGGTAACGGAATGTCTTTTACCGTAGGGGCCATGATATCAGCATACATGACCGGAGGACTGGGAGTTGGTTCATTAGGTAACATAGGCGCCAAATTAGGTGGAAGAGTCGGAGCCAAGCTGGCAGCAAGACAAGCTGCCAACAGAGGTATAGGAAGTCTCAAAAGTGTGTTTAACGACTATGTAAGGAAAGGAGTTGCTACCGGGAGGAATGTAGGAGAGGCTGCTAAGACCATGACGTTGTTGGCTACCAGTGCCGGCTTTGAGTCATCGGTTGAAGCAAATTCTTTTATGAAACAATCCGAGTCTGATTTCAAGGATTATTATCGTAAAATTTATGGTCGTGATCCTAATGCTGAGGAAATGGCTGTTTTTCGTAATTCTAATGCTGATGTAGGTAGTGCGATATTTGCTGCCAACATGGGTATAGTAGGATTGTCCAACTGGCTCTTGTTTGGTAAATACATAGGATTAGGAGGAAAGGCTATACCAGGACTGGAAAAGAAACTTAATAAGCATTTATTTGGATTAGGGACGGAAGTCGCGAAGCCGGGAGAGATGGCTATTAAAATAACTAATCCCAATATAGGGCAGAAGATAGCTGGTAATGTTTTCAATATCATGAAAAGACCTGTGTCCGAAGGCTTATGGGAAGAAGGGTCTCAAGGTGCTGTCCAGAACACGGCTGAAGAATATGTTAAGTCAAGATATGACAATGTGGCTATGAACGGAGCCGTCGATGTTCTTGATGCTATTTCTGAAGGATTTAAAAAGCAATATACATCTAAAGAAGGGTGGACTGAAATAGGAATCGGTGCTATTATCGGTTCTTTGTTCGGTATGAGGGAAGGCTTCTTTGGAGTGAAAGAGTATAGTAATAGTCGGATATTGCTGGAAAGGCAAGTAAATGAATATAACAAAGCATCTTCTAATCTTAATACGGCGGCTTTGAATACGTTGAAGAAGTCAATGAGTTTAGGTCCGCAAGTTCGTTCTGATGTTCAGTCTATGACCGGTAAGGAACTTGATGATGCTATGTTTGAAAAGATGTCTATTGATAATCAAATGGGGACCTTAGAGGATTCGGCTGAGAATTTCAGGCAGATGGTTGATATGATGCCTATTTCAGAAATAGCTGAAGCTAATGGGATGTCTTTAGAAGAGGCAAAGAAGTACAAGGACTCTATTATTGATAATTATAATAATCGTCTTTCTGATTTCAGATCTGCTCAGAGTTTTGCTGAAGATCTTATAGGTGATGACTCTAAGATTGAATTTAGGAAATACGTGGCTCGTAATGCCTTCCTTGGTCTTCAATCAGAATCAAGGATGAAAGACATAGCTTCTGTCATAGAAACGCTTTCGGGACAGCCTCGCGTGGCAGATGCGCTAAGTACGTTCTCCCGGCTGTCGGACAGAGCGAGGGAGCGGGCGATGGCTATCCGTGGCATACGATCAAGGATAGAAGAACTTGAATCCGAAATAGAAGATCTTGCCACCCGTCCTCGTAACGTAGATGGAAAAGACCCACAAGCTGAATCTATACAACGAAAAACCAAAGAATTGGAAGATCTTAGAACCAATTACAATAATTCGTTGTCTGAGTTATCAACGTTAATAGGAAAAGAGTTTTCGATAGAAGAGTTGGTAAGTAAAACCGAATCTGTTTTATCATCACCTCTTTCTCCTATAAGCTCACAAGATGTAATAGAGGCTTATGATACGCTCGTGGCTTTTGATGATTATTTCAATGTAAAATCAAGACAAGAAAAGGAGTTTACAGCTAAAGATAAAGCCATGAGATCCTTGGTAAATGAATACCGTAGGAGTTTGATAGACTATAGGAATATGAATAACTTCTTGTCTAAGATGCTTGATAAAAGATTCTTAGCCGAGGAAAACAGAGGATTTTTAAAAGCGTTGTCTTCTTTATGGTCTACTCCTTATAAGGAGGATGACAAGGTTCCTGATTTTGCAGAGCCTAATAAAGTCGGTGAATATGACACTGATGAGGTAGTAGATCAAGCTGTGTCAGAAGGTAAGATTTCGGAAGACGAATCTTGGACTATCAAAGCATTTATGCATGCTCTTGATAAAGTAAGAGAAGATAGGATGAAGGAAGTGGAAGATAATATAAAAGAGTCACCGCTTACGGAGTCTGTATCAGATGAAGATTATGAGGCTGCTATGGATAATCCTATTATGGTTCCGGTAGTAAGGCAGTCTATAATTGATAAATTATATACAGGGAATGCTGATCTTCTTACTGCGAGAGAAAAAGATGTGTATGATAAATACAAACAAGATTTTGATGATTATGTGTCGTCTTTAGGTGACAGCCCTATTAATCTCATAAAATCATTATCTGAAAAGGCTGACAGACTTACAAGTCCGAGATCAGTATATGAGGAAAATAAAGCTATTATTGATATGGCTAAATCCAATTTAGAACCAGATCAAAGGAAGGAACTTGATGATGCTATTTCTTCGTATGTGGATATAATGAACAGACGGGACAAAGGGGAGAAAGTTGATGAAAATAAGCTTGCTGATTCGGTATTTACCATAGAAGATCTTGGTCAGGCTGGAAACATCACGGATCTCCTTCCTTATATCGAACAAAACAGGATTATTGACAAAGGTCGTATCTCTGAATCTACGTTGAGTAATTTTGGGGAAGATGATGTTAATATAGATTCTCTTGTAAATGAATTAGACGAATCCGATAATACGCCGGGAGCCAACATAGATAGTGCCCAGAATCCAGAGACGTTGATGGTAAGAAGAATATCCAATGATGGCAATGAAAGGTATGAAATTGCAGGTCTTAGAGCCGATAAATTTATATCTTCAATAAAATCATTGGTTCCTATTCAAATAAGTTCTGAAACGAACGCTAATGGCACTAAAAGGTATTCTCTTAACATAGGTGGAGAAACAGCTACCGTGATAGAACTTCCTTATCATGCGAGATGGTCTATAGACAAAGAATCGGCTCGTGTTCTTAACCGTTACACAGATGTGTCTATCCAAGACGTGGGTAATTCATATTCTTTGGTTTATAAGCGTCTTGATTCAGATGAGTTGGTTCCGTACAGAACAGGTGTTGGATTCGGGGAGAATGAAGTAGATAAAATAGACCAAGAAGCATTATCTTCTTTGAAAAAAGGAGATAAGGTTAATCTTGAGATATATGTCAATGATACTTATAATCAGTCTCTTTTTACCGAATATGATAACGCTGTTCAGTCCGGAGATAGAAATAAAATAGAATCTGCCGAAAATAAGTTGGTATCCAATATGGTTATCAAGGTCATGAGTGGAAACAGATTCGTTTCTGTTGTAAAAGCTGACACGGGTGGCATAGATGGTATAAGTAAAATAAGGAGAACGGCCTTTAATAAGTGGAAGAAGGATGCTGGTCGGTCGGCCACCATCAACGTCGGCACACATGTTGTTGCCCAGACCCTTCCCGGAAGACCGGTGTTTAACATGAGAGTAAATGGACAAGGATATGGACAAGTAGAGAATCTTCCTATTACCGAAAAAGGAGCTGAAAAAGTATCTGATGTGGGGTATGTCTTAAACGGCAAAGTCGTGCTTAAGAACGGTTCTAAATACACAGGATTCCCATTTGCTTATTCTATATTAAACGATAAGAAAAACAATTACAAAAATGTAAGAGTTCCGGTAGTTGTCATCAAAGGCAAAAACGGTCTTAATTATCTTTTCCCGGTTAGTCTACGTTCTGTAGAATCAGAGGAAGGAAATAAATGGATGTCTTTTATAGATATGTTGCTTGAATCTGGTGATTCTGAATTGCTACAGATAGGTCAAGATGACATACAAGATCTCAATGCGTATCTAACCAAGTTAGGCCTTGATCCGGCTTCATATCAGGTATCGTATTTGAATCCTATTTCAGGGCTTAGGAAAGCTCGTGAGGCTATAGAAAAATTATCTACGGTCCCTGATGTTGTTAAGTGGGTAGAAGATGGAAGTAGGAGTGTGAAAGATATTGTGACGTCTGAAGTAGAATCTGGAATAGATTTCGAAGGTGAGATGTTTGTTGCTCCTAAGATCAGGATTCAGTTTGGTAAATCATCTTCCAGACCCAAATCACTTATAGAGGATGAACTTCCTTTCTCCGATGAGGGTAAGACCATTACTTCTAAAGAAGACGTGGATGTTTATGAAGAGGAAACGCCAGAGGAAGAGCCTGTCCAGGCGACTCAGCCGACGCCATCAACTCAGCCGGCTCCTGCGGCACAAGCTGCGCAGTCTTTACCTGGCAAGAAGCGTACCTCCAGGAAAAACTTCTCTCTTATGTTAAACGAAATAGAATCTCATATAGAAAAAGAAGGATTGCCGCCTTATGCTAATATTTTTGATTTTATAGCAAGGAAGATTGTAGGAGGCGATTTGAGGTTTCTTCGTGAGAGAGGTAATCCAAAAAGTCTTAAGGAGGAAATGGGATTAGAACCTAAAGGAACAGTAGGTGATAAAATATCCACTCCTTCTAAAAAGGGAGGTAAGACCTTAGAAGAATATGTTTCTTGGCTTCGTTCTCAAACGGATCAGGTAGTAGCGGATTATGTTGGTCCAAGATCTGACGAACAAATTATATCAGAGTTGAAAAACTTTTTGAAATATATTAATTTTGTTCCAAGCAAGGCTTTGAATTATTCTCTTAGAGTCAATGGCATGGATACCCTAAAAGAATATGGCACAAAAGAGGAAGTAGAAAAAATGGAATCTGACATCAATAGTTTGGTTTCTGAAGTTTTGTCTACGGTGGATAACCAAACTGTAGAAGATGTTTCTACTGCAATAGAATCAAACAACTTGCCTGCCATATGGGGGCCCGTGGAAAGTCTTGATATGACAAACGAGGAAAAAATAGAGTTTTTGAATAACGTAGCAGATTTCCTTAGTGGCATTCCAGAGTATGATGCTGTTGTGGAGTCTATAGAGTCAGAATCAGATAATATTTTAAATGATGGGAAAGAAGGAAGTGCAGAAGGCGGTGCAGTACGCACTGAGGAAGATGGCGATAAAAAGGGAGATGGAAAAAGCGAAGGACAACCCAGAGATGATGGCAAAGCTGAGGGAGATGTCTATTCACCTGGATCTGAAGAAGGAAGAGTAGATAACTATAGGAAGAACGGAGATAAGTTCTCTGATATTGCCGAAGTTACTTTATGGTTACTTAGAAGGGCTGCCGGCATAACCTCTATTCAAGAAGGAGATGAGATTTATGTAGAAGGAGATGAGGTTAATAATATCATGACTGATATGGAATCCAGATATGGGATAGATACTATTGCCCATAATCATACAGTTAAAGCTATAAGGAGCCTCAATAACGTGTCGGGATATAAGGTGGAATACGGTTTAACCTTTATGACTTACAATCCTTTTATTAGAATATCCAATCCAAAGCAAGAGTCTAAGGCTGTAAAAGATAAACCTTATATAGCCGAAGAAGTGTTTCCTCCGATATCAAGGGTAACATCTCCTTATTTCTTGTATGGCGGTAACGAAGCATATACATCTGTTCCGGCTAAGGTAGAATCTATACCAGAGAAGATAATAGCTCGTAATGGCATTAAATTTGGCATGAGTGTAACTGAGCTAACCAAATTAGGATACAAAAAAGCTGGTGGAAACTGGATATACAAATTCTACATGAACTCAGGTTTGTATGATTTGTACAACATCAACACCGGTGAGGCGTTCAGGGCTAAACCCGATCTTGGAGTTAAAATAAGTTCCAGTGAATTTATACGTTCCTTATTACAATCTGGAAGAGAAATACAGAACATGATAAGAAACATGAGTCAGGAAGAGATAGACAGGAATAAGAATCTTGTAAAAAATTCTGATAATTCAGATTCTATAAATGAGTTAAATAAGGAGTGTTGAGTATGAGAAGGAGATACGAAGATACTTCAAGTCTTGTTTCTTACCAGTTGAAGACCAATCAGCAGGGGGATATAGAGGTTTATGATTATTTAACTAACAAAACTACCATACTTTAGGAGGTGGATGAATTGGTTTGATTAATTTTGAATCAAAATTACAGATAAAAAAATGATTTCATACAAATACAACATCTATCATTCAAAGAAAACGAAGTATCTTGACAAGATACTTCGTGAATGTTGTTTTGTGTGGAATCATGCTTTAACGCTACAACGTAGGTATTACAAACTGTTTGGAAAATACATACCAGTTGGCAAAATGAAGAAGTATTTTGCCAAAAGAATTAAAAGAAATCTTCTTCATTCCCAAACAACACAAGAAATACTTGAACGTCTTGATGAATCTTATAATCGTTTCTTTAAGAAGTTGGCTAAACGACCTCCTAAGTTTAAATCACCGGAGAAATTCAATTCTTTTGTATTCAAACAAGGA
>ERZ791915.1919-NODE-1919-length-14392-cov-2.553882_pt1 | contig 14392 bp, 8 predicted proteins | sample MGYA00510139_ERZ791915 | MGnify/ENA primary metagenome ERZ791915 (study PRJEB30046, sample SAMN00792117) | human gut metagenome | study: EMG produced TPA metagenomics assembly of the A metagenome-wide association study of gut microbiota in type 2... | reverse complement strand
AATAACGGTGCTATATTTTATATAGTTAGGATATGCTAACATAAGTAAGATATATGCAATCTCAAAAAGGTCAATCTAATTTGCCAAAGATATATCTAAAAAACATATTTAATTTGAAGGGAGAAGAATATGTATCTGGAACTTAAGGATATTAAAAAGTCATTTGGAACAGGGGAGAATAGAACCCAGGTTTTAAAGGGGATTAGTTGTGGTATAGAAAAAGGGAAGATATGTGTGTTACTTGGACCATCAGGTTCAGGTAAATCAACACTTCTTAATATCATAGGTGGAATTGAAAAGGCAGACGGGGGAAGTATTTCAATTGATGGCGAGTTAATGGAGTCAATGAATGAAAAGAAACTTTCTCTTTATAGAAGAAAGCATTTGGGATATGTATTTCAGTCTTACAACTTGATTCCAAATCTTACAGTTAGGGAAAATATTGAAGTTGGAGCTTATTTAAGCAGTAATCCATTACCTATTGATGATATGATTAAAACTTTAGGTTTATGGGAACACCAGAATAAGACTCCAAATCAGTTATCAGGTGGACAGCAGCAGAGAACTGCCATTGGTCGTGCGATTATAAAGAATCCTGGCATTCTTCTCTGTGATGAACCAACAGGAGCCCTTGATTACAACACTTCAAAAGAGATATTAAAATTAATTGAAGATGTAAATAAGAAATATGGAAACACTGTAATTCTTGTTACGCATAATGATGCCATAAAGAATATGGCTGACTATGTAATTAAGTTAAAAGACGGTCAGATTAGAAAGACAGACATTAATGAAAATAAAATACCTGCAATGGAATTAGAATGGTAAGGAGGCAGACATGAAAAATCCTCTTAATAAAAGATATTTCAGAGAATTAAAAAATGATTTTGGCAAGTATATAGCATTGTGTCTCTTTCTTATAGTTACCATTGGATTCTGTTCAGGATTTTTAGTTGCCGATGGAAGTACAAAGGGCGCATATGATGAAAGTTTCGAGAAGTACAATATAGAAGACGGTCATTTTATTCTTGCAAAAGAAGCAGACAGCAGCCTTATAGATAAGCTTGAAAAAGAAAATCTTTCAATAGGTCAGTTGTTCTATAAGGATGTGGACAGAAAGAATAATCACACAATCAGATTATACAAGAATCGTACTAAGGTTAATAAAGCATGTTTAATGGATGGCAATATGCCAAAAGCAGATGATGAAATTGCAATTGACAGACTTTATGGAGAAAATAATAATGTTGCAATTGGCGATAAAATCGATATAGGTAATAAAGACTACAAAGTTACTGGCTATATTGCATTATCAGATTACAGTGCATTATTTAAAAACAATACTGATATGATGTTTGATGCAAATAAGTTCTCAGTTGCTATTGTAACAGACAAGGCTTTTGATGATGTAGAAACAGAGGCAAAGTATTGTTATACATGGAATTATACTAATGATTCAGAAAAGAATATGTCAGACAGGCAACTTACAAAAAAATCTGAAAAGATTCAGGATATTCTTACAGAATCAGGTCTTTTGACAGATTATGTTTTAAAAAGAGATAATCAGGCAATTAATTTTACAGGTGAAGATATGGGTGGCGATATGGTAATGGTTATGGTATTACTTTATATCGTTATGGCAATTATAGCTTTTGTATTTGGTATAACAACAAGAAATACAATTGAACAGGAAGCAGGAGCAATTGGAACACTTAGAGCTTCAGGTTACACAAAACAGGAAATGGTAAGACATTACTTCGTATTGCCGGCACTTATTACTTTTATTGCGGCAGTAATCGGTAACATCCTTGGCTATACAGTAATGAAATTTTATGTTGCTTCAATGTATTACGGAAGTTATTCACTTCCAACTTATGTAACAAAATGGAACGCAGACGCTTTCATTCTTACAACTGTAATACCTTGCATAATTGTATTTGTTGTAACATTAATTGTACTTAATGTTTCACTTAGAATTTCACCGTTACAGTTTTTACGTCACGACTTAAAGAAAAACAAGAAGAGCAAAGTAGTAAAACTTCCAAACTTTAAGTTCAAAACAAGATTTAGATTAAGAATAATTTTTCAAAATACATCAACGTATATAACATTATTCTTAGGAATATTGTTTGCCAGCGTTCTTCTTATGTTTGGTATGATGATGTCACCTTTACTTACAAACTTTAAGGATAGAGTATTGGATTCAAAAATTGCAAACTACCAATACATTTTGAAAGCACCAATTGAAGTAGATGACAAAGATACTGAAAAGTATGCAGTATCAGCGCTTAATACAACAGACAGCGAAGAAGAAATAACAATATACGGTGTTAACGAAGATTCTAAATATATTAACACTAAGAATATTCCGGACACAAGGAATCAGGTACTTGTATCAAAAGGATATATGGAGAAGTATGGTTTAAAAGAAAACCAGACAATAGAGCTTAAAGAAAAATTTGGCAGTAAAAAATATAAATTTACAATAAAAGGAACTTACATTTATCCGGCATCATTATGTATCTTTATGACAAGAGAGAACTTTAACAAAGTATTCGATAAGGATAAAGATTATTTCTGTGGATATTTTTCAAATAAGAAGCTGGATATAGATGATATGTATGTGGCATCAATTATTACTGAAAAAGACTTAACAGTTATGTCAGATCAGTTAGAAGACTCAATGGGGCAGGCATTTTATTTGTTCTGGGGATTTGCCACATTAATCTATATCATAGTAATCTACATCCTTGCAAAGATGATTATAGAAAAGAACAAACAGTCAATTTCAATGATAAAAATTCTTGGATACACAGACAAAGAAGTAAGCTCACTTTACAACATTGCCACAGCAATAATAGTTATTGCATCAATGATTATATGCGTGCCAATCTCAGCATATATAATTAAATATATATATTATGTAATGATGAAAGATTTTAATGGATGGCTTGATTACTATATTGCACCATGGATATATCCGGGTATGGTATTAATAGGCGTTGTATGTTATTTTGTGGTTCATATAATTCAGATGAAGAAAATCAAGAAAATACCAATGGAACAGGCACTAAAGAATGTGGAATAGAAAGGAAGCAAATGCCCCCTCTAAACGAGGGGGCAAAATTATAACTCTATTTTCTTTTTATTACATTATATCTATGGCGTTCAAGTTGTTCCACAGCTTTGTCGGCTGATGTTTCATCATAGAATGAAATCTTTAATACGCCATCTTCAAATTCTCTATTATGTATAATGCCGATGTTTTTGATGCTGACTCCGTTTGTTGCAAGTATTGTGGCAATTGTAGCTATTGCACCGGATTCATCTATAATGTTGCAGTAAACATTGTAGCTTCTTGAAATAAGACTGTTGTTACGGTCTTCAATGCTGTCGCGGTAGTCACGGCTTTCTGAAATTAAATCAAAAATGCCCTGTCCCTTATGCTGGTCAAGGTCTTCTTTAATTTCAAGAAGGCTGTCAACATATTTCTGTAACATGTCACTAATATTAGTATTGTTTGTCATACAAATCTGTTCCCACATTTCAGGTGAAGAAGAAGCAATTCTTGTAATATCCTTAAAACCACCGGCTGCCATAGTTTTCATATATTCTTTTTTTGAATCATTATGCTTAACCAGATTGACAAGGCTGGCAGCAATAAGATGTGGCAGGTGACTGATTGTAGCAACTACCTTATCATGTTCTTCATATGATATATTAATTGGAATAGCCCCAATACCCTGAACGATTTCAGTAAACTCTTCAACACGCTCTTTACTAACAGCGTCAGTAGGAGTAATGGCATAGTATGCATTTTCAACCAGACGGTCATTAGCATAAGTGTAGCTTGTTTTTTCAGAACCGGCCATTGGATGTCCGCCAATAAAATTTTTCTCCAGCCCAAGTTCTTCAACAGCCTTATGGATATTGCCTTTAACACTTCCCACGTCAGTGATAATGCAATCCTCTTTTATAATATCTTTAAGAATCTTTAAATATTCAACATTTTTTTCAACAGGAGTGCAAAGAAAAATATAATCACACTCATTAAAAGTTTCATTAACTTGTGGAACAGCAATATTGGCAGTTCCGTCATTGATAGCCATAACTCTAGGCTCAGCGCTTCGATTGTATACAATAATCTTACAACTTGGGTAAACACGTCTAAGTGCCTTAGCAACTGAACCCCCTATTAAACCAATTCCTACAAATCCAAAAGTAATATGTTCTCTCATAACTCTATTAAACTCTGATAAATCAGATTTCCTCCTCTTTTAACTTTAACGCTTTAAAGTTTAACACTTTAAAGTTAAAACCGCAAGCACAAATTTAGGATTATCTAAAATTATTAAAAAAATATATTCTAAAATATAAAAATTAAAAAACAAAGTTATAAATATATAATAAAAACAGTATATACAAATTAAAAAATTAGAGAACCCCAAAAATTTGCTTACACGGATTGTTAAAGATTTAACTTTGTTGTAAAGAACCGGCATATAGAGTAAAATATATTACATAGAATTGTAACGGATTTTAAAAATTAAATAAGGAGGCCGGAGTTATGAACGTATATGAAACATCCAGTATTAGAAATGTTGTTTTTCTTGGTCACGGAGGATCAGGAAAGACTACTTTGGCAGAAGCCATTTCTTATTCTACAGGAGTAATTACCAGAATGGGACGGGTGCAGGACGGTAATACTATCAGTGATTATGATAAGGAGGAGATTAAACGAAAGTTTTCCATAAATGCTTCAGTTATACCGGTAGAGTGGAATGGTTTGAAGATTAACATTCTTGACGCACCGGGATATTTTGATTTTGTGGGTCAGATGGAAGATGCAATGAGTGTTGCTGATGCAGCAGTTATTGTTGTAAATGGAAAGGCGGGAATCGAAGTTGGAACAATTAAGGCTTGGGAGATTTGTGAGAGAAGACAGATTCCAAGAATATTCTTTATTACCAACATGGATGATCCTAATGCTAAATATATGGAAATCGTGGAGCAGTTGAAAGAAAAATTTGGAAAGAAAGTGGCTCCATTCCATTTGCCTATTATTGAAGATGGAAAGTTAACAGGATATGTTAACGTGGTAAAAATGGGAGGTAGAAAGTTTACCGACGACCTTGGAAGCTATACGGAAAGAGATATTCCTGAGAATTTAACACCAGAACTTGAACCTTGTAGGGAACAGTTAATGGAAGCAGTGGCAGAATCAGACGAAGTTCTTATGGATAAATATTTTTCAGGGGAAGAATTTACATACGAGGAGATTTCAATGGCTCTTAGAAGAAGTGTTATTAAGTGTGACATTGTTCCGGTACAGATTGGCTCAGGAGTAAATTGTCAGGGCGTTAACAGCTTTCTTCAGACTTGCGAGAAATATTTTCCATCAGCAGATAAAGCTGAAGTAATGAAGATTGCCACAAACTTAGAAACAGGAGAAGAGGTTATAGGTGATTTTGATTGGAACAAACCTGTTTCAGCATATGTATTTAAAACTATAATGGATCCTTTTGTTGGTAAGTATTCTCTTGTAAAAGTTAGAACCGGAGTGTTGTGTGCAGGGGATACAGTTTACAACGCCACAAAAGATGTAGAAGAAAAACTAAGTAAGCTTTACGTAATGCGTGGCAAGAATGTAATAGAGGTTCAAAAACTATACGCAGGAGATATTGGAGCAATTGGCAAGCTTGCCAGTACAAGAACAGGAGATACCTTATCAACTAAGGAATGGCCTATAGAATATCATCCAACAACAATGTCAAAGCCTTATACATATGTAAGATATAAAGCAGTTAACAAGGGTGAAGAAGAAAAAATAGCCCAGGCTTTAAACAAGCTTACAATTGAAGATTTAACCTTGAAGGTGGTTGTAGATGATGAAAATAAGCAGACATTACTTTATGGAATAGGTGAACAGCAGTTAGAAGTTGCAGCATCCAAGCTTGAAGAAAGATATAAGGTTAAGATTACATTAGAGAAACCTAGAATTGCTTTTAGAGAAACAATAAAGAAGAAAGTTCAGGTTCAGGGCAAACACAAGAAACAGTCAGGTGGTCATGGTCAGTATGGAGATGTTGTAATGGAATTTGAGCCGTCAGGAGATTTGTCGAAACCTTATGAGTTTGAGGAGAAGATTTTTGGTGGAGCAGTTCCAAGAAATTATTTCCCTGCTGTAGAAAAAGGTATTCAGGAATGTGTTAAAGCAGGCCCACTTGCGGGGTACCCTGTAGTTGGAATTAAGGCTACTTTAATTGATGGCTCATATCACCCTGTTGATTCATCTGAAATGGCATTTAAGATGGCTACAGTATTAGCATTTAAGAAAGGTTTTATGGAAGCTAACCCGGTATTGCTTGAGCCTATTGCACTTTTAAGCGTTACAGCACCTGATAAATATTCAGGAGACATAATGGGCGATTTAAATAAGAGAAGAGGAAGAATAACTAACATGATTCCAACAGATACAGGAAAGCAGATTATAGAGGCTGAAGTCCCAATGTTAGAATTGTCGGGTTATTCAACTTCACTACGTTCAATTACCGGAGGAAGTGGAGATTTTGAATATGTAGTATCAAAATACGAGCAGGCACCGGCAGATGTCCAAAACAGAGTGATTGAAGAGCAGAAATAATCAAACTAAAAAAATAAATGACTACGATGTCTAATTAAGTAATACAATGAAATCAAAATAAAGTAAAAATAGTAAAATAATAAAAATAATCAATTGATTAGATAAAAATAGTCATTGATTTTTAGAAAAAAACAATATAGAATTGTCCCAACAGTGATTAAACCGTTGATCGGGAGTAAGTAGTTACAAGAGATGTTTTTCAGAGAGTTGTCGGTTGGTGTGAGACAATAAACTATCAGTAATGAATGGACCTGAGAGGGCAGCTTGAAACCAATATGATAATCATAGGAAGTAGACGCTGACGGATCCTTACCGTTATAGAAGGTAGCATATGATGGTATGCAATGAGTGAATGTGTTATACATTAATTTGGGTGGCACCGCAGAAGTTTATTATAGCTTTTGTCCCTTTACGAGAAGTAGAGGGACGAAAGCTTTTTCTTTTGTCCCAAAATAAAAATAAGGAGGACAACATGAAAACACAATCGTTTAACGAAATCGAAAATTTGACTAAAGAGTACAGTATGATTCCAATATGCAAGGAGATTTAAGCAGCGGAGTTGAAACTGACGGAATTAAGGACAAAGAAAAAATCAAAAAAGTAATAGAAATTGTAAGGCAATAATTGCAGATAGGAGATAAAATGAGCGGTACAAATAATACAAACTCAAAAGGAAGATTTGGAAGATATGGTGGACAGTATGTTCCTGAAACATTAATGAATGCAGTAAATGAATTGGAGGAAGCATACAATCATTATAAGGACGATCCTGAATTTAATAAGGAATTAACAGATCTTTTAAACAACTATGTTGGAAGACCGTCTTTACTTTATTATGCAGAAAAAATGACAAAAGATTTGGGCGGTGCAAAAATTTATTTAAAGAGAGAAGATTTAAATCATACAGGTTCTCATAAGCTTAATAATGCAATAGGTCAGGTATTGTTGGCAAAAAAAATGGGAAAAACAAGAGTTATTGCTGAAACAGGAGCAGGACAACATGGTGTTGCAACAGCTACTGCAGCAGCTTTAATGGGAATGGAATGTGAAATTTTTATGGGAAAAGAGGACTGTGAAAGACAAGCTCTTAACGTATTTAGAATGGAACTTTTAGGAGCAAAGGTTCATCCTGTAACAAGTGGAACAATGACATTGAAAGATGCAGTAAATGAGACAATGAGGGAATGGACTAACAGAATAGATGATACACATTATGTTCTCGGCTCAGTTATGGGACCACATCCTTTCCCAACTATTGTAAGGGATTTTCAGGCAATAATAAGTAAGGAAATAAAAGAACAGTTAATGGAGCAGGAAGTAAGACTTCCCCATGCGGTGATTGCATGTGTAGGTGGTGGTTCAAATGCTATTGGAGCATTTTATAATTTTATTGAAGATAAGGATGTTAAATTAATCGGATGTGAAGCTGCAGGACTTGGTGTTGATAATCCTAAAAATGCTGCAACAATGACCAATGGTTCAGAGGCTATTTTTCATGGAATGAAATCTTTATTCTGTCAGAATGAATATGGACAGATTGCACCAGTGTATTCAATTTCAGCAGGACTTGATTATCCTGGAATCGGACCGGAACATGCTATGTTAAAAGCTGAGAACAGAGCAGAATATGTGGCTATTACAGATGACGAGGCAGTGGAGGCTTTTGATTATTTATCAAAGACAGAGGGAATTATTCCTGCAATTGAAAGTTCTCATGCTATAGCATATGCAATGAAGTATGCACCAACATTAGATAAAGATAAAATAGTAGTAGTTAACGTATCAGGACGTGGAGATAAGGACGTAGCAGCAATAGCAAGATATAGAGGAGTACAGATTTATGAGTAAGATTAAAGAAGCATTTAAAAATGGAAAAGCATTTATACCTTTTATAACAGGAGGAGATCCTGACCTTGAAACAACAAAAAAATTAATCATAGAAATGCAGAATGCAGGAGCTGATTTAATTGAGGTTGGAATTCCATTTTCAGACCCAATCGCAGAAGGACAGGTTATTCAGGAAGCAGATTTAAAAGCATTAGAGGCAGGATGTACAACAGATAAGCTTATGGATGCTTTAATAGAAATAAAGGACCAGATTCATATTCCATTAGTTTTTATGACATACATAAATGTTATTTATAAATACGGAAAGAAGAAATTTATGGATAGATGCAATCTGTGTGGAATTAGTGGAATAATTGTACCTGATTGCCCATATGAGGAAAAAGATGAACTTCTGCCTGAATGCAGAGAAGCGGGAGTTGAGCTTATTTCAATGATTGCACCAACATCACAGGATAGAATAAAAATGATAGCAAGAGAAGCTGAAGGATTCCTTTACTGTGTATCATCACTTGGTGTTACAGGTGTTAGAAAAGAAATAAAAATAGATATAAACGGAATGATAGAACTTGTTAAAGAAGTTTCAGACGTACCTTGTGCTGTAGGTTTTGGAATATCAACGCCAAAGCAGGCAGAGAATGTATGTAAATATGCTGATGGAGCAATTGTAGGAAGTGCCATTGTAAGAATAGTTGCAGAACATGGAAAAGACAGTGTACAATATGTTTCACAGTATGTAAAAGAAATGAAAGATGTTGTAAGAGGGTAATATTCTATTAAAATAGTTATTTTGATTATAAAAAATTTTTTTTTTGATGCTCTTGGGGGAACCATTTTAAATTTGCATGGTCAATATATTAATGGTACTTTTTTGAATTAATTAAGTGTAATCTTTTTGAAAAAAATCATCCACAAAATTTTATTTCATAAATGACTTAGGACAGATAGTTAAAAAAGATATAGAAGTAATAAATACTATGCATAAGTTATTGGAAAATGGTACTCAATATGTTTTTCCTAGAAATCCAATTAAGCAAGAATGGATGATAGAAAATATTATTAATTTATAGGTTTTATTCCACTCTTCAGTTCCACGAACAGTTCCGGGATATGCACGTAGATTTTTTCAGGATAAATGTAAACCATTCGTCCACATTTTGAAGTAGTGCAAGGGTCATCACAGAAAGCATCATGAGGACAACAAGGTATTCCATTCTCATTGATAGTATAATCCTGATTTTCAAGACCGGATCTTGCATTAAGAGGAATGAATGCTTTTGTAAAATGTTTATTATTACCAAAAGTATCACCGGTAAGAAGAGTTTTATATAACGCTACAGTATCAAAAGCTGCATCACCGGGAAATGTTTTTGGATTAATCAAAGGATGCTTAGAAAAGAAATCTTTAAGTGTGGGAATCAAAAGTTTTGAATCATGAACTGATTTGTCTTCATCAGGAGAATCAGATTTCTTTTCAACAACAATAGATGATTAAGCAGATAGCGGCTGAAAAAGAATTAGCAGACATGTATGAGGAATTAAAAATAGTTTAAAATGTGGCTGACTTAGGAAAAAATGTGAAATACAGTGGAGTAAATACAAACAATAGTAAAATCAAAATAAAAATGTTACAAAAGATTTTTGTTAGTGTGCATATTGGAAAAACATGTTATGATGGAAGAGAAGGATGGGTAAGGATAATTAATGCAGGAAGATTATTCTTACTGTACGGAAATTTACTGCTAATTATTTAGGAAGGAGTAACAGAGGTAGTATGAGAATAAGAAACATAAGCAAAAAAATGGTGTCGCTTGCATTAACAATAGCGATAATTGGAACAGGTTCGGGAATTAATGCGTTAGCCAATTCCGTTAATGATGGCAAGAATTCACAAAAAGCAGCTGATAACAAAGTAACAGTAGTCAAGGAACTGACAGATGAGCGAACAGAAAATTCAAACACGTATCTGTTGTCTGACGGATCTAAGAAAACAGAATTATTCTTATCAAACATCAGATATGAAAAAGACGGACAATTGAAAGATTATGAAAATGAAATTGTTGACATTGGAAAAAACGGGAAAAAGTCTATAAGTACCTACGGGTCGGGTGACAAATCTTCATACAAATATGTAAACAAATCTAGTGATAACAAGGCATATTTTTCAGATGACATTGAAGACGGCATAATGTTAAGCCATGGGAAGTACATTTTAAAGATGACACCTGTTATCGAAGAAGAAAATGATGACATAAACAAAGATGATAAAAATACATCTCAATCAAATGAAAATAATGAGTTTGAATGCATAAAAAATGAGGAATCAAATGAATTAAAATATATATCGGAATCAAAAAACATGGAATATCAATATTCCGTAAACAACTGTGGCGTGAAAGAGAATATTGTATTAAATGAAAAGCCTGAAACAAATATATTTGAATACAAAATTGAAACAAAGAATCTCTATTTGAAAAAACAGGAAAATGATAAAGGTCTGTTGGTGTATGACAAAAATACAAATAAAATCATAGGAACAATAGAAGCCCCATTCTTAGTCGATGCAGACGGAAAAGAAGATTACAAAAGTGTAGAATATAAACTAGAAAAAGATGGCGAAAATGAAATGTTAAAAGTAATTGTAAGTAATGATTATTTTGAAAACGAAGCCACAAAGTATCCGGTTACAATTGATCCCACAATGGTATGGATGTTTGACTACCTAACTACTGCATCAGTTTGGTCTGTTGATTTTCAGCAAAATAAGAACATGCATAATCATTATCTGGGTGCCATGAACAACATGATATCAAGTTATCCATATAATTCAGAGGAACATGTATATTTGGATACTTCAAATCTGTTAACAGGAAGTGCGTTAGTGGGCAGTGGACTGAACATAAGGGGAAAATACATTGAATCTGCATCATTAAATCTGTATGAAAGCAGTTACTATGCACCGTATCAGGTGGGAACACTGGAGCTTCGTACGGCAAAGGACTCATGGAATCCTGATACAATCACGTGGAACAATAAACCGGGGGCTTCAGAAGAAGTACTTCTTGAAGAAAAGTTTACGGGAGTTGAGGGCACAAGACATTGCCTTGACATAACAAAATGGGTGCAGGATATAGCCGATGAACAGATAGAAAACAACGGACTGGTGTTTACGGCAAAAAAAGGCGGAGCAGCATTGTTTTATGGTCCGGAAGCACATTACATACAGGACGAAAATGGAAAGAACAGTGAATCAAGACACATGTCAATCTATTTAACATACAGAGATTTTGAACCATATGATGCTTCCATAAACATAAGTGCTGAATATGATAAACAGAGTAACAGCATTATTACTTCCATAGAAGACGATAATAAACTGCAGGAAGGGGTAGCGGTAACAGGATACAAGATATTTACAAGAAAAGACAATGCATTAAAATTTAGCGCAAAGTATAAGGGAACAGACATTTCAGAAAAGGCAGAAATAAATGCATCCAACGTGGATGAATGCATAGACATTAGAGCAGCGGTATTATATTCAGACGGTACGGTAAAGGTTTCAAACATTGTAACCTTGGAAAAAACAGAAGATGGAGATTCAGATGACGGGGGAAATTCTTTTGAAATAACTTCAAAGGATACAGACGGAGACGGTCTTGAGGACGGATATGAAATATGGGACTTTAAGACCATGTGGAACACTGAAACAGCAGACAGCACGGAAGACAATCCAAAGTATGAACAGGATACTGATGGAGACGGACTGCCTGACGGATATGAGGTATTTACACTTGGAACAGACCCGGCAGTGGCAAATGAGGAAAATGCTGACAGCGACGGAGACGGATGGACTGACCTGAAGGAATATCAGAAGGGAACAGATCCGTGGCTGTATGATTCAGACTTTGACGGACTAAGAGACAAGGATGATGTTGGAGACAACAATCCAAGAAAAACAGATAACCCACGCTTAAAGGGAACGGACAGGTCAGTTGCATCAGCAGCAAAGGTTCACAAGGGGCTTTATGACAGGGAATACTCTGAAAATGAAAATGGCGTAACGGTTACATACATTGCAAACATTTACAGGGGAGACATAAAGAGCATTTACAGTAATTATGGTGATGCAAAAATAAATAAAAGGCTGAAATATTTCTATGATGCAAAGGGAAACAATACGGCAATAGTTGAACAATATGACGACAATGACACGCAGACCATCTGCATAACATATACATACGATGAAAATGGAAATGTGGAATTTATCTGTGATCAGCAGACAAAATACACAATGGAATATAATTCCGACAGCAAAATCACAAACCTTCAGGTAGGTGAAAGGACACTTGTCTCATACGAGTACAGTCACACCCAGAATGATTCCGGCAATGAATCAGGAGAAAGTACAGGGGATTCTGTTGAAAATACTGATGAACAGATAACTTATTACGGCACGGGAGATGACAGACAGAAGGTAAGGACGGTAACCACGGAATACAAGGCTGATTCAGAAGATGATGCCGCGGTTGCGGAAAAGACGGAAGTTTTCTATAATGATGAAAAGACACCTTCATATGTAACGACAGTAAACAGCTCAGGACAGATGCTTAATCTTACCGATAACACGGAAAGTGCACAGTTGGCGTACAATTATGAATATAATGACAATACAACAAGAGTGACAAGAAGTGACGGATTCATAAAGGAAGTTGTACAGAATGAAGATGAAGAAAATAAGAAAAGCACACGGACCACAAAATATGAATATAAGGCACTTGATGACAAAAAGGAAACATTGGTTTCAAAAATTGAAACCGACAGTTCAGACAGTGACAAAATAAAGAACAGGACAACCTTATACAATGGTGATGTATTAAGCGAGACAATGTCAGATGACGGAAAGTCATGTGTAACAGATTTATATTCAGATAAATATAAAAAGAACATATTAAAGTACAATTCAGTGGAAGATGATTCCACCCACAGAACATTTGATATAGAAAAGTATGGCGAAAAAAAGAACATTGATTACACATATGACAGTGCAGGAAACATTACCAAAATAAAAACTGATGGTAAGCTTACAAATGCATATGAATATGATGCACACGGAAGACTTACATGGGAATATGACTATGATGTTTCAAGGGCATATGAGTACGGATACAGCACAACGGGAAACGTTGAGGCAAAGCACACATATGTGATAAATGACAACGGCAGGTTGGTTGAACAGGATGATGGATTAAGAAAATATTCATATGGAAACGGTGACTGGCCTGATCAGTTAACAAAGTACTGTGGAAAGGAAATCACATATGACAGCAGTGGCAATCCGAAGGAATACTATAACGGAATGTCATTTAACTGGTACAGGGGAAGACAGTTGCAGGAAGCAACTCTTGCCAATGGAAAAAGGGTAACATATAAGTACAATGAGGACGGACTTAGAACTTATAAGGATACAGAAAAAACAACAACCACATATGAATGGGATGAGACAAAGCTTATAAGGGAAACCGTTACATACAAAAAGACCGGAAAGAAGTATGACATCTGGTACATGTATGATTCAGGTAATAATGTTATTGGCTTTGAATACAGCCAGCTAAGTGAACTAAACGAAACATTAAAAACCACAAGAATTTATTATGAAAAGAACCTGCAGGGAGATGTGACAGGCCTGCTTGATGCCAGAGGAGCAGAAATCGCTTCTTATACTTATGATGCATGGGGAAATGTCATCACAGATACAGAAAAGAGTTTCTGCTATGAAGGTTACGAGGTTCCCTTTGAGTTAAATCATGTGTTGTACAGAGGATACTACTATGACGGAAGTTGCACTGATACTGAAAGCGATACAAATCTTTATTATCTGCAGAGCAGATATTACGATGCAGAGGT
>ERZ791915.1901-NODE-1901-length-14457-cov-4.025969_pt1 | contig 14457 bp, 5 predicted proteins | sample MGYA00510139_ERZ791915 | MGnify/ENA primary metagenome ERZ791915 (study PRJEB30046, sample SAMN00792117) | human gut metagenome | study: EMG produced TPA metagenomics assembly of the A metagenome-wide association study of gut microbiota in type 2... | reverse complement strand
TTTCGCTGCCGCCGTTGGAGTCAAAGGTAATTGTGTATTGATTGACCTTCCACTTCGCCGTGATAATCATATTTTCGGCAGGCATGGTCGAGGGAATCGCCTTATCCCAGCCGATAAAGGTGTAACCCTCCCTTGTCGGGTTGGCAGGGGCGGCAATTGCCGTGCCGTAGTCCTGTGTGATGGGTGCAATTTCGCTGCCGCCGTTGGAGTCAAAGGTAATTGTGTATTGATTGACCTTCCACTTTGCCGTGATAGTCATATTTTCGGCAGGCATGGTCGTGGGAATTGCCTTATCCCAGCCGATGAAGGTGTAGCCTTCTCTTGTCGGGTCGGCAGGGGCGGTGATCGCTGTGCCGTAGTCCTGTGTAATGGATGCGACGGTACTACCACCTGCGGTGTCGAAGGTGATGGTATATTGATTGATCTCCCACTTCGCCCAGTATTCCTTATTGCCCGTTTCGGTGTTGCTGATCGCCGTAACAGGAGAGCCGGTCAGATTTTCGTTGTCATACCAGCCCTTGAAGGTGTACCCGGTGCGCGTCACATCTGTCGGGAGTGTTGCGCCCACGCCGTAGGTATAGCCTGTGACATCCTTCCCGTCTGCGATCGTACCGCCGTTCGCGTGCAGGGTTACGGTATAGGTCGGGGCTGTCCACTGCACCGTCAGTTCCGTCACATCAGCAGGAACACTGCTGCCGGGTTCGTAGGAATTGCCATTGCCGTCAAGCCACATGAAGTAGCTGCCTGTATTTCCGTCCGGGCGGGTCAGCCCGCCAGACGCGGGAGCGGTAAATGCACTGCCGTTTTTCACAATGATTTGAATATCCTCGGAGCTGCCGCCCAGCTTGCCGCCGCCAAGGTCAAGGGTAACGACCTTCAGTCCGTCAGGGCCCAGCGTGCCGGGGTTCAGGACTTCAAGGACGGGGCGGAAGCCGTCGTATGGAAGCGGGGTTCCTGCATTGCTGTGGGACAGACGGCGAACCGAAGGGTACCCACGCTTCATACGCTGCGCGGTACCGGTAGATGGAGCCTCGGCTGTATCCTGTCCCGTGGAGTACATATCTTTCCAGTTTTTGATATAGCCTGTTGTATTATCCTGCCAATCTTGACGCGCTTTGTTCAGGATCGCGTCCCATTCGTTATTCTCCGGATCGCCGTGTTCATCGGCGTCACTGCCCAGCTTGTGATTGCTTCCTACGGACGGTGCGCGAAGCGCATAGCTTATCTTTCCGCTGGCATAGTCTTTTCCGAAAATAAGGTCTGCCGCATTCAAATCAAGCCAACTCACGGTATGGGCCACGGCGTAATCCGCAATGAACAGGCTGTGGTCGCGGGCATAGCCATACTGTGCGCTGCTGCTCGCTGCGGTCGACGCGGCTTGAGAAGAGCTTGCCACACCGCTGGAATTGCTGCTCAGCGAATAGGCATACACTGTGCCGGTGTAGGTAAACGGCACATAGTGCAGGGTGCTGTCCGGCAGACTGCCGTTTGCCGTTCCGGGGATGTTTGCGCCGGAGAGGTCAAAGTAATAGGTGCCGCCGGGGGTAAGGGTGAACTGCTCGTCGATCTCGTCCGTCAGCTTCACTTCCCGAAGTGCGCCGGCATAGTCGGTCTTATGATCGCCGTTAAACTGCTCGTTGAACACGCAGAGCGTCTTGCCGGTCATGTCTATGCCGGTCAGGTCAATCGCTGCCCTGCCGCGTGTACCGTTTGTCGTGCCGTCCAGCTGCACAACGCGTGTATAGCGGGAAATGCTCCCGTCCGCATCCTTAATAACGGCAGATATATATTCATTATCGCCCACTTTTGCGTTCTTGTATTCGACCTCCAGCACACTACCGTTGACCAGCACCGTCTTTGCCGTAAAATCGTCGCGGTCGCTGTCATGCAAGGTCAGCTTCCATTCATCTCCGGCGTATTCGGCGATCGGGGTCGTTAAATCTGCAACTTTTCCGTGCTCGGCAGCAGATATAAAGAGAACGGAGGACAGATCCATCTCCATGGCAGGCCGCACGGCAGCATCGTAGTCCACGTTGAGGGCGCTGCCGCTTCTGCCATCGGGATGAATCGTCCACGATCCGTAGCCGTAAACCTCATTGGAAGAACGCGTCCACCACTGTGCAGCGTACTTGCACGAATTTCTGTACAAATAAATACTATCCTCTTGCGAGAAGGCCCAGAGCTTCTGCGCTTCGACCTCCTGCCCGGTGATTCCCTCGGTGATATCCTTGGGGCGGATGACCGCCTGCTCCTTTTCGGGGATCGCCTCGGCCAGGGAAACCATTTTCTGCTGCAAGGTGCTTCCCGCATACTCATTGGGCTTTCTCCATTGCGACATATCGGACGGGTTGTTGGCATAATAACCGTTGTCCTCGCTGTAGCGTCTTGCATTTTCAAACGGCACGGCGCTCCCCGTGCGGAACGGGACATCTCCGAAATCATTGTTTACCGCAAGCAGGGTAATGATGGGCGCATTATTGCTTTTGTCGGTCTTTTGGCCGATCACCCACCATTCATGCCCCGCAAAGGACAGCCTGCTTTTGTCGATCTTTAATATGCTTTGGGCGCTCGTACCGGGCAGAATGGCTTTTGCACCGCCTGCGGCAAACGCCGTAGTCGGCACAAGGCATAGCACCATACAAAGGGTAAGTAGGATACTGAGGATTCGTTTTTTCATATTCTGTTACCTCCGTGTCGATACATTTTTTTGCGTTTCACGGTAAGCACTGTGCAAGCACCGCCGCTGACAAACAGCAGTGCGATCCACAGCATGAGGTTGCTGTTGTCGCCGGTCTGGGGAGATTTCGGCAGCTTCGCCGTTACGGTGTCGGCTTTGGTGATTTCCTTGGTGCCGTCCTTGTCGCTGTAATACTTATTACAGCCGCCGCAGTACCAATACTCGGTATTGCCCTCGGCATCCTCGGTGGCCGCCTTTGCGGAGATATGCTTGAGGTCGGTGTGGTTATTCGGATCAGGCTCGCCGTAAGCCTTTCCGCAAACCTCGCACACCGCTTTTTGGGTGCAGGTGGCTGTGCCGCCGGAGCAGTCTTTGGTTTCGAAGCCGGTGCAGCCGTCTGCCGTGCATTTGCGGGTGTGCGTGCCGTCGCCGTTTGATGCCCATTCACCAAAAGTATGCCCGTCGTTGATCGTTACGGTCATTTCGGCGGTGTTGCCCGCCTTGTCGGTAACAACGATCCTCTGCCCGCCGTCTGCCGGAGAGAGGACAAAGCTGCCGTTTTCATCGAGCGTGACCGCCGCGCCGTTTACGGTGACGGTGTCCACATACTTTTCGTCAACGGTGACCGTCTGTGCCTCGCAATAGATTTTGCCGTCCTCAATGCCGGTGATAACCGGGCTTGTGCCGTCAAGCACAATGCCGTCCGAGCAGATGTAGTCCGTATTGCCTGCATTATCGGTCAGTCTGACATAGATAATGTATTCGTTATCGGGGTCAATGCCGAACGGTGCGGTGTACGCTGTGAAGGTCATGCCGTCAAGCTCCGCTTTTGTCAATTCCTTATCTGACAGCAGATATTCAACCGTTACCGTTTCGCCGCTGTTGTCGGCTGCGGTGATCGTCACCGTTTGCGTGTCCTTAAAGAACAGACCGAAGGTGATGTTGTTGAGAAACGCTTTCCAACTGTTCTCGCTGATTTTAATTTCGCCCGTGGGCTTTTCACTGTCTTTCCACTGTGCCGTGACCGTCATATTCTCGGCAGGCATGGTCGTGGGAATTTCCCTGTCCCAACCGATAAATGTGTAGCCCTCTCTTGTCGGGGCTTCGGGAGTAGTGATCTGCGTGCCGTAGTCCTGTGTAATGGGTGCGATTTCGCTGCCGCCGTTGGTGTCAAAGGTAATTGTGTATTGATTGATTTCCCACTGCGCCGTGACAGTCATATTCTCGGCGGGCATGATTTCGGGAATATCCCTATCCCAGCCGATAAAGGTATATCCTTCTCTTGTCGGGGCTTCAGGTGCGGTAATTACCGTGCCGTAGTCCTGCGTAATGGGCGCAATCTCGCTGCCGCCGGCGGTGTCGAAGGTAATCGTGTAGGTGTTCGCCGTCCATTTTGCATACAATGTTATGTTATCGGTGACTTTATCGCTTGCATAATCCCACGCCGTGCCGTCGGCCTTGTTCCAGCCACCGAAGGTATAGTCCGGTGTGGCGGCGGGAGCATCGGGACGCGTCGCGAGAGTGCCGGAGGGCAGAACCTGCTTTGCGTATTCACTGTCGCCGTCCTTGTAGGTCACGATGACGCCGGTCAACGTGATCACGCCGGTTGTGTCTCCGTTCGCCATCGGACCAAAAGCGTATATGCCGCCGTGAAAGGCCTCTCCGGTCGTTAATCTGTTTGGTGTTGAGCAGCCGACAATGCTGCCGGCGTTCATGGTGAACGAACCGTCTGAGAGGAACAGGCCACCGCCTCTATTGGCTATGCAGCCGACGATATTGCCGCCGTTCATGGTGAGTGCGCCGCTGCCGATGATCACGCCGCCGCCTCCCACCCCGTTGGAGAAGAAGATCCGGCTGCCCGTGCCGCCTGTGATGATGCCACCATAGACGGTCTCTGTACCGCTGTCGTCCAGCACCCAAGGTTCTACGCCGTTAACCTTGAATTTGTGCTCCGCCGTGGGATTGCTGTCGATAAGGGTCAGGTCGCCGGTGATGCCGCTCTTATTATCGAGGATAATAACGCTGCCGCTGCCGGTCATTTTCAGAACATAGCCGTTGAGATCGAGGGTGACCTTGCGGAGGATGGTCAGGGAGTTGCTGATGTCGATATCCTTCGTCAGCCGGATGACATCCGCCGTATCGTCCGCCAAAGCGGCGACCAGCTCTTGTTCCGTTTCGACTTTCCTGTTTGTCTCACCCTCGGCAAACGCCGTAGTCGGCACAAGGCAGAACAGCATACATAGGGTGAGCAGGATACTGAGTATTCGTTTTTTCATTTCTTGCTACCTCCGTTTTGCAGCCTCAAACAAGACTCTTTTTCTTTTTCAGTACAATGTACAAAATCAAGCCGAGGTTACCAAGCAGCGCAAGCCCCGCAACAGAACCGATAACAATCAAAGCAGGAGAGGATGCGGATATGTTTCCGGAGCCTGCGGGGACTGCTGCATCCGCCGCCGCTTTTACACCGGTGTCTTTCTTACCGATCCACCAGTTGCCGTTTTCGCCGATAAAGGGGGTCAGACCGTCCTTACCGTCCGCGCCGACGACCTTGCCGAGATTGACCGTCTTTCCGTCGGTATAGGTGATAACAAGCTCGCCGTCCGCATTGATCTCCGCCTTGGCGATTCCGATTCCGTCCTTACCGTCTTTCCCGTTTTTACCGTCAGCGCCGCTTGCGCCGTTAACACCGTTTGTTCCGTTCTTGCCGTCCTGTCCCGGTGTGCCGGCATCTCCGGGGTCACCCTTATCGCCTTTATCGCCCTTTTCGCCTTGTTGTCCGTCTTTACCGGTATCGCCCTTCTCTCCGGTGGCTTTCACACCGAGGGATACCCATGTCTGTCCGCCGTCATAGGAGACATACCAGAGGTTATCTTCCCCGATTTTAAGCCGAGGTGTTATGCCGTCTTTTCCGTCCTGTCCGGGGTCGCCTTTATCTCCCTTATCTCCCGTGTCGCCCTTGTCGCCTTTTTCGCCCTTCAGCTCCGACAAGGCAATCAAATTATTCCAGACGGAATCATCGCTGTACTTCCACTGTACGAATCCGTTATATACCCGCAGTTCAATTTGTTTTCCGTCTGCGCCGTCATTTCCCGTCAGCTCGGCAAGTGAGACAAGATCGCGGTAAGTGTCGTCACTTTCACCCGCATATCGCCACTGGATACTGCTGCCGTTACTGCGGAATTCGATTTCTCTGCCGTCGGCACCCGCAAAGGTTGAGAAGGTTTTGGTGTTGGACAGTGCCGATACCATTCCTTTGTCTGTCACGGAGGAGACTGCAAAGGTATAGGTGGTATCCGCCTGCAGTGAGGTGTATGTATAAGAAAGCTCTTCCGCAGAAAGCGGAGCATCAGTCACACGCACAAAATCTCCGTCATCCATGCGCATCCAGACATGATATCCAGCATAGGGACGTCTGAGGTCTGCAGTCGGCGCCTTCCATGTGATTTTTGCGCTCCGATTATCCGTTACGGATACGCCTGTAAGTGTCGGTATGGGCGGTGCGGCGCGAAGATTGGTCAGCACATAACCGAACACGGGAATCTTCTGATCGCCTGCCGTCCATGTACGCATACCGAAATCCCAGGTAAAGCCGTATTGGCTCGAAACATCGTAGACGATTCCGTAGGAGGCAAGGAGCGAACGGCGGTCGATATTGTTGACCGTGCCGCTGGCGCCGCTGCTTTCGGTCGTGGTGTAGACCGTGCCCGTTGCTTTACTGTAGCTCAAATCAATCACAAAACCCATATTGAATGCGTCTACACCCCACGTGTTTTTCATCGAAGCGGAGAAGCCGTGAGCTATCTCAACTCCTTCGGCATGTTCGGACGTGATCGTCCAGTCGTTTGTGATACTGCTTGCACCGAAGCCGAGCTCGTATTTCTGCTTACTGAGCGACTCAAATATCGAAACATAGTCGGCGGTAGTAGCGGTATTCGACCAATAGGCGAACGGGTCGCCCTCGGCATTTTCCGGCAGGACATGGCTGTTCAGTATCGGCAAAGCCTTTGCCTTTCCCGCCGCAATATCCGCCTTGTAGGTTTCATTATACAGCGCGGCAAACTCATCGTAATACTCCCGGTCGAGCATGGTGTAAACCGGTTGCCCGGGGATCATCAGGGCAATGGTATTTCGCTCGCTGAGGTCAAAATCGCCCTTTTGCGGGTCATAAAGCGAGTAATAATATGTTGTTGCCGGCACGCGGTACAGCACCACGGAATCATTGCCGCCGGCATTAAAGGAGGCGCTGTATTCCTTTGAAAGGGTATCCTCTGTGCTCTTTGTAAAATCCATGGTGTATCCGAGGGTTGCCTCGTATCTCCACACCTTCAGATCTCCCTGCGCGACGATGGACGCACCGAAGGAGGTGTTGTGCGATGAGGATTTCGTGTCCGAATAGCCGGAGGAGAAGGTATAAGTGGTTGAGCCGTCGGAGAAATCGAGGTCATAGTCGCCGAGCTCCGCAAAATAGGGAGCCGCCTGAAGCACCGCCTGCACCTGTGCGTCGGAATAGCCGTAGCCCTTGCCCTCATAGCGGGCAAACAGACCGTCCTTGTTCACGTCAGCCGCAAGCAGTATGCAGTTATACGGCATATCCCATGCGAGGTCGACGGCGTGACACAGCTTTGAGTATTCGTCTTTTTCGGCTGTCGCCGTATATTTGCCGGCAACTGACAGTGTGCCGCTGCCGAAGTCCTCACCATAGAACACATCGGTGAACAGATCGAATTTGCGCGCATTTTTGGTGCCGTTCTGTCTTTCGGCGGCAAGTGCGATCACCTGCTCGCGGCCTTCGGTGTTGTGGTCAAAGTTGCCCGCGATGGCATCCTGATAATACCACCACCATCTCGCACTCGAGTTCTTCTCGCGCGTGGTATCGCACAGAAGATTGAGACCGCCGTTTTCCTGCACCTCATAGAGAGCACCCGCGATGAAGACCTGCTCGGGCGTGCCTCTTCCGTTGATGGCAACGCCAGTCATGGCGGGCTTCGGCTTCACGCCGTTATTGTTTGTTCCGCCTGCCGTGTAGCTGCTCATCGCGATCTTCTGAACATTTGTGATCGCATCGTTTTCGCTGTAATACACGGCATATCCCATATTCGAAGCATCGGTATCCGAATTGGCAAGAAAACCGTAAGTCTTTTCTTCCTTTACTTCGTTGTAATATCCCGCAACGACGATCTCTTCATATCCGTCACAGTTGACGTCGGCTGTTGTGATGTTCGGGAAGCGAATATGGTCATAGTACCTGTTGCCGTCCTCTTTCTCATCCTCACGATTGAGGGTCATCAGTTTTTTCTGCGATATTTTCTTAAAGGTCCCGCCGCTGTTTTTATACACCGTCAGCTTTGAGACAAAAAGGGCATACGTATCCGCCGAAACGCCGGGGATCCCGGGCAGCATACCGCTGCTGTAAGGGAACGGCTCGGCGGCGCCGGCGACAACCGCAAGTTCATCACAGCCGTCACGGTCGATGTCGACCGAAACGAGCGACTTTGTGATCTGATCTTTTTCGTATTCGGTCGTTTCCCAACCGCCGAAATAGGTATCCGCTCCCGCGAAGGATCTTCTGTAAAACGCCTGTTCACCGGCAATGCCCGTTCCGGCAATGCCCCACAGATCATCACTGCCGGCATAGGTGATAACGGCGGTCATTTTGCCGTCGCCGTCATAGTCGCCCGCCGTGACATTGAAATAGTGGCGGAATTCCTGATATTCCAGCTCGCCGTAATCAGTCTTGCACACCCATTTAGGCGCGTCGGCAATTTTCTGAAGCTCGGAGCGCTTGTTGTTTACAAGATTTTGTACCCAGTAGCAGATCTTTGCCGTGTTCTTGGAATTATCCATATCGCAAAGACCAACAAAGATAGCGTGATCGTTTCTGCCCGTGCCGAGCGGATCGTAAGCGATTCCGACAGCAAAGGCAACATTGTCGACCGAGGAAATGCTGTATGTACCGCTCGGTGACTCGATAATATTCTTCCCGAGTGTCAGCTTGTCATACACCTTGGTGTGATCCTGTGCCGATTGCCCCTCTGCATTGCGGTAGCTATAAATGATCGGCTCATACCACGGGGTGATGGCAAAGGGTTGCCCCTTCTTTGTACCGTATGGGTTGCTTTCATCCTCTGCCCACCCGACCGGCGGGGTTGTGTCGGGTGTGAGCAGTGCGCCGTATGCGCCTGAGCCGGATGCCGATACTCCCGGGTCGGCGTAGCTCATCACAGGTGAAATGGCACACATCACCATACAAAGGGTGAGCAGGATACTGAGTATTCGTTTCTTCATATTCTGTTACCTCCGTTTTTGTATATGTCGGCTCAGTCAAGAGCGGTTATTGTAATGGTACCTTTGAAACCTTTGAGATAAGTATTGTATGCCGAATTTTCAAACCACAACTGCAATGTAATGTCTTTATTTGACGCATCATACATTCTGCTGAAATTAAAGGAATGTTGATCACTGGTTTGCGGTATTTTTACTTTGTCCCTTTTTATTCGCGTAAGCTCCCTGCACAGATCGTCATCATAACCGTCTGTCATCTGAATAGAGTAATTGCCGCTGTTGTTAGATTCGTTTGAACTAACTTCGAGAGAACCGCTTATGCTGACACTGTAAATATGTCCTTTTTTGAGTGTAATATTATTCCAGTAGGATGAAATCAAGCCGCCCTTATTTATTTTTTCGTTGACGGTAATTTCGACACGACTGTTATTCAGTACTGCACTCGGAGCTTCTGCCTCTGCATAAAAATACCCTGGACAGCTGCCGTTCTGACCGGCATCGCCCTTGTCGCCTTTATCGCCCTTGTCGCCTTTGTCACCCTTATCGCCCTTGTCGCCTTTGTCGCCGGGGTCACCTTTGTCGCCCTTGTCTCCCTTTTCGCCATCTGTGCCGTCAACACCTGCGGCTTTTACACCGGTGTCGATTTCTCCGATCCACCAGTTGCCGTTTTCTCCGATAAAAGGTGTTTTACCGTCTTTGCCGTCAACACCGTCCTCACCGTCAAGCCCCTTCAGAATGGAAAGATCGTACAGGTTCAGCCATATTTCATCGCCGACATAACGCCACTGCAGGGTGCTTTCGTTCACGCGGAACTCCGGCGTTTTCCCGTTTGCCCCGTCCTTACCGTTCTGTCCGGCGGGGCCTGTGATGTCGGCTATCGCCACAAGGTTCTGCCACTCGCCGCCCTCGTAACGCCACTGTATGTGGGTTTCGGCTCGTTGAACTTCTATGTTTTTGCCATTGATGCCGTCTTTACCGTTGATGCCGTTTTTACCGTCAACTCCGTTAATGCCATCTTTGCCGTTTTTCCCATTGGCTCCGTCTTTTCCATCAATGCCGTTAATGCCGTCTTTGCCGTTTGTACCGTTTATTCCGTTCTTACCGTCGGTGCCATTTTCGCCGTTGGCTCCGTCCTTGCCGTCTTTGCCGTTGGCTCCGTCCTTACCGGCTTCTCCGGCAACACCCCGCAGCTCGGTAAGCGCCACCAGGTCGTGCCAATCGGTTTCGTCACTGTACTTCCACTGGATCGCCGTGCCGTTATTCCGCACTTCCGGCAGTGCGGTGTCGGTTTTTGCCGCCTTGCTCCATCCTGCGGCAAGCACGATGCAAAGCGCCAAAAGAGCCCCGCAAAGCGCCAAAAGTGTGCCCGTGAGTAGTTTCCTTTCTGTTCTCATCTTCTTTCCTCCGTTCGGAATTATTACGGCGGAGTTTTGCACCGACGCCCACGCCGTGAACAGGCGGCGGCAGACAGCCATATGTTTGATTTGCCTTGTACTTATCCGCAAACAGGGCGACCCCCCTGCTTTAAGACCTCCATTTTCTCTGGTTGTGCGGTTGCTCTGTTGTTTTCATATAGATCACGCCTCCAAGGCAAACCGACCGTTCGTTTACGATTAGTATACTATAGAATCATGCTCCTTTCAAGAGCGACTTGCGAAAAGCTGCGAAAAAAGCGGGGCAGATAGCCAGCGGCAGAAATTTTCATAAATTTCTGCTATAATACCGTCAAAAGAGCCTGATTTGGGACAATGTTATTTTGCGTTGCTTTCTGTTATCCTGATTGGCGGTAGGATAAAAAAGGGAAAATGGTAACGCTCCGCTTCCAAAGCCGAGCAACTCTCCAAGCACCTGTTTTTGATACTGAAAGCAGGTGCTTTTTTGCTTCCCAAGCGGCGGCATTTTCAGAAAACAAGCAAGCCGGGAAATCCGTTTGTCCCCATTCCTGATCCCTGTTTCCTAAGCAAAAAGCAGCCCCTCCGGCTCATGCCGGAGGGGCTGCTCAGCCTCCCTTTGAATTTTCCTCAGTCTGCGAACAGCGGGGTGGATAGATAACGGTCGCCGGTATCCGGCAGCAGGGCCACAATGGTCTTGCCCTTGTTCTCCGGCCGCTTTGCCAGCTGGATGGCGGCCCATACGGCTGCGCCGGAGGAAATGCCTACCAGAACGCCCTCCTTCTTGCCAATCAGCTTGCCGGTGGCAAAGGCATCCTCGTTTTCTACAGGAATGATCTCATCATAGACCTTGGTGTCCAGCACATCAGGTACAAACCCTGCGCCGATGCCCTGGATCTTATGGCTGCCGGCCACACCCTTACTCAGCACCGGAGAGGACGCAGGCTCCACGGCCACCACCTTTACATTGGGATTTTGGCTCTTGAGGTATTCGCCAACACCGGTAACCGTACCGCCGGTGCCCACACCTGCCACAAAGATGTCCACCTTGCCGTCGGTATCCTCCCAAATTTCGGGGCCTGTGGTGGCCTTGTGGACAGCGGGATTGGCGGGATTCACAAACTGCCCGGGAATAAAGCTGCCCGGAATTTCCTTGGCCAGCTCATCTGCCTTGGCAATAGCGCCCTTCATGCCCTTGGCACCCTCGGTGAGCACCAGCTCCGCACCGTAGGCCTTCATCAGCTGGCGGCGCTCCACGCTCATGGTCTCGGGCATGACAATGATGATGCGATAGCCACGGGCGGCCGCCACAGAAGCCAGGCCGATGCCTGTATTGCCGGAGGTGGGCTCAATAATGACGGAGCCGTCCTTCAGCAGCCCCTTTTGCTCCGCATCGTCGATCATAGCCTTGGCGATACGGTCCTTCACGCTGCCGGCGGGGTTGAAATACTCCAGCTTGCCCAGGACCTTGGCCTCCAGCCCCTCGGCCTTCTCAATGTGAACCAGCTCCAGCAGCGGGGTCTTGCCGACCAGCTGATCGGCGGATGTATATACCTTACTCATCGTATTTTCCTCCTAAGTAGTTATTGTTTTATTTAGTATTCTGCTCCCGGTTATCTGTATGCCTGCTCACTGACAGCGGCAACATCGGTATCTCCATATAAAGCCCATTTAATAACCAACCTTTCCTGTGGGTTTATATGGATTATAATGCCGCCTCCCCCATTTGTCAATAGGCTTTTCAATTTTTTATTGATTTACCCACTTTCCCGCTGTATAATAGGCTTGTTCCTAAAAGGAGGGCACAGAAATGCTGATTTCAACCAAAGGTCGGTACGCGCTCCGGGTCATGATCGACCTGGCCGAGCATCAGGCAGACGGTTTTATCCCGCTGAAGGTCATTGCCCAGCGGCAGGAAATATCTGAAAAATATCTGGAGAACATTATAAAGCTCCTGGTAAAAGCAAAGCTGCTGACCGGCGTGCGGGGAAAGGGCGGCGGCTATCAGCTGGCAAAGGTGCCCGAGCAGTACACGGTGGAGAGCATCCTGCGCGTTACGGAGGATTCAATCGCTCCTGTTTCCTGCTTGGATCCCGGCGCGGATACTTGCCCTCACTCCGCCGAATGCCGCACGCTTCCCATGTGGCGGGGTCTGGATAAGCTTATTACGGAATATTTTGAGAATATCACCCTGGCGGATCTGACCCACAGTGACCCAGGCGGGTATGACTATGTGATATAGTGGCTGACCACGACGCAGCCGCATGGGCCCAAATACACAGCAAAAAAGAAGCAATCCTCGGCATGAACGCTGTTCGGTCATGCCGAGGATTGCTTCATCAAAATTTTTACTTAATTGTGGGGCGGTAATTATCCCCGCCCGGCTGCCGCTCTTAAAAAGCGCCGGGTTTAATTCATTTCGCTTTTCTCCGTTTGGCAAAGGCCTCCTTCTTCCGCTGGGGCATTTTCCCCTTTTGGCCCGGATTCTCCGGTCGCTTGTGGCGGAAGTTGCCGCCCCGGGGCTTTTCCCGCCGGTCAGGCCTTGTCGGCTCCTCCGGCTTCTTGCCAAAGTATTTCTCCCCCTTCTGGGGACGAATCAGGCACTTTTCCTCATACCCGATCAAATCCGTCCGCTCCGCCTTCTCCAGGGCCTCTATGACCAGGGGCCGCAGATCCTTGCGTCCCCACTGCAGCAGCGCCCGCTGCAGGGCCTTTTCGTGAGGACTCCGGGCCACATACACCTCCGTCATGTCCCGGGGGTCGATGCCCGTGTAGTACATGCAGGTGGAGATGGTCCCCGGCGTGGGGTAAAAGTCCTGCACCTGCTCCGGCAGATGCCCGGTTTTATGCAGGAACTCCGCCAGGCGCACGCTGTCCCGGAGGGTGCAGCCCGGGTGAGACGACATGAGGTACGGCACCAGGTACTGCTCCTTGTGATCCGCCTCATTAAGCCTCTGATACCTGCGCCAGAACTTCTCGAATACATCGAAATGGGGCTTTCCCATGTAGTCCAGCACCGAGGACACGCAGTGCTCCGGAGCCACCTTCAGCTGGCCGCTGATGTGGTAGTCCACCAGCTCCCGGAAAAAGTCTCCCTTCTTGTCCAGCAGCATGTAGTCGTAGCGGATGCCGCTGCGGACGAACACCTTTTTTACCCCCGGCAGCCGGCGCAGGCGCCGCAAAAGCTCCGTGTATTCCGTGTGGTCTGCATCCAGATTTTTGCACGGCTCCGGGGCCAGGCAGCTGCGATTTTTGCAGCAGCCGTGCTTTTTCTGCCCCGGGCAGGAGGTGTGGCGGAAGTTGGCCGTAGGCCCGCCCACATCGTGGATGTACCCCTTAAACTGCGGGTCCTTGATGAGTATTTCCGCCTCCCGCAGGACGGATTCAATGCTCCGGGAGGTGACCATCCGCCCCTGGTGAAAGGTCAGCGCACAGAAATTGCACCCGCCGAAGCACCCCCGGTTGTGGGCAATGGAAAAGCGCACCTCCTCAATAGCCGGTACGGGCTTTTTGTACATGGGATGCACCTCCCGCACAAAGGGCAGGTCGTAGAGCCTGTCCAGCTCCTCCCGGGGCAGGGGGCGCTGGGGCGGGTTCACAATGAGGAACCGGCCCTCACAGGGCTGCACCACGCCGCAGCCCCGGATGGGGTCGTTTTCGTCGTATTGCAGCTTAGTGGCTATGGCATACTGTTTTTTATCCTCCCGGACGCTCTCGTAGGAGGGCGCCGTCACCGGCCGATAAATGCACTTTTCCGGACTTTGGCTCAAAAATGCCGTGCCCCGGACGTCGGTAATATCCTTCACCGGCGTCTTTCGGGAAAGCCGCCGGGCGATTTCTCTCGTGGCCGTCTCCCCCATGCCGTACACCAGCAGATCCGCCGGTGCATCAAAGAGAATGGGCCGGCGCACCTTATCGTCCCAATAGTCGTAGTGGGCAAAGCGCCGCAGCGACGCCTCCAGCCCGCCGATGATAATGGGTGTGCCGCTTCCGAAGGCCTCCCGGGCCCGGTTGGCATACACAATGGTAGCCCGGTCGGGGCGATACCCCATCTTACCCCCCGGGGAGTAGAGATCCTTGTCCCGCCGCCGCTTCGCCACGGTGTAG
>ERZ791915.1888-NODE-1888-length-14519-cov-3.519013_pt1 | contig 14519 bp, 25 predicted proteins | sample MGYA00510139_ERZ791915 | MGnify/ENA primary metagenome ERZ791915 (study PRJEB30046, sample SAMN00792117) | human gut metagenome | study: EMG produced TPA metagenomics assembly of the A metagenome-wide association study of gut microbiota in type 2... | reverse complement strand
AGACTGGGATTCGAACCCAGGGAGCGGTTACCCGCTCACCGCATTTCGAGTGCGGATAATACAATTTGATTATCAATTTGTTACAACAGATACTGTAAATACATAGTAAAAACGACATTTATAGTCGTCTTTTTTGATGCAGGTCTATCATCCAGTTAGCCCATTCATCCGTCCCGTAAGCAGGAATATCGAACCACTCCTTTTCGCCCAAATGAGGCAAGAGTCGCATGATCCGCTCCAGCTCATTCCGGAACCTGAAAACATCCTCTTCCGTCAGCCTTACCGAATAATGCCTCTTGCATTCCTTTAATCCGGGGAAAGCTTGAAGCAGACTCATGATCTCGGTAAAAACGGGAGACTTGCCTTTGTCTATCCTTAACGTGATTCCGGACATTCCTTTTCCCTCTTCTCTAGTTGGTATAACAGTAGAGCATTTTCCTGCTCCAAGGCATTACACCGGCTAATAGCATCTTTGAGCTGTTTCCGGAGTGAGGCTATTATTTTGTCTTTATCTTCCATGTAATTATATTTTAAACTAAAAACTATGTTCGATAAACAGATTCAACAAATTAAAATTCGCAAAGCCGTATCTAATGCAATGCGACAAGTGAAAGAAGGCAAACAACCTCCTTTCGCAGGACTGTATCTCACAAAGAAACAGCTTGAAGAACTCAAACCATACGCAGATGAATATTATTTCAACTGCGTTTTGAAAGCCAGAGTTCCCAAAGCATCAAGTTCTGTTTTATAATCAGTATATAGACGTTCTTTACCTATTATTATATCGACATTTCCATCTGAAATAGAATAATGAACGTCTATAACTTCCGCTATATGTGAAACGCCTTCAATATCAAAAACAAGCTTTTCTCCTATCCTTGGAAGCTGTTCCATACAAAGAGCATTCTTAGAAGGATTATACACTCGGTAAATTTTATCTTCTTTATCAAAACGAAGTACACTAACTATTTTCATAAATCTACAATTTATAATTCAATTACTACTACCTTGTGAAAGCATAAGCCTACAATATCACATCCGCAACCACATGCAGCTTCACAATCCATTGAAAACAGAACTAGCTTTTTATATTTTAGAATGACAAACATTTAATACTTATCACCATGATCAAAAAAATTATTTCCGTTTACATCCGATACAAGTTAGTAAAGATGTTTTTGAAAGATACTTTACATACCGACTTCGACGACGATGCCATATTTATACAGAGCGTTGTAATCTTCATATTGACAGGAAAATACCAATATGGTGATTCAAAAGAGCCAAATAGTTAGCGATAATGAGCCACCTTGCTAACTTCAAGCTCTTCGTTGTCCACCAATGCCAATATAACAGGCACTGAAAAACGGATACTTATCATATCCTTCTTGATTATTTGACAACTCATCACCTATACCTAAATTGGACAACACCACCACTTTAATCTCTTTTATGAACCACATCTCCAGAAGCATAATATTCCGTATTTGGGTCAAATTCATACTGATCATCAATTGTTAAATCTCCGTCAATAATCTCTGAGTTTATCATATGTGAATTACTAGCATAAGCTATCATATCCTTGCATTCAAATTTGTTTGTTTTGATAATAATATTGCCTATTACATATACCTTTTTCACTACAACTTTACTTCTTAAAAACAGGACTTCTGATTTTAACTTATTAATATCAGATTTTACCCCTTCAATTTCTTTATTAACATTTTCTTTTATGCGTCCTTTAATATCAAGAATATTATATCCGAACATAACAGCCAATATCGCCAAAAGGAATGAAAGAATTCCCATAATAAAACCGAGATAATCAAACCCTCCAATTCTAGGATGCTCTTGGCATAGTGCAGTAAAAGCAACAATTATCAATATGATAAGGAATGGATATATTATCCAACGTTCTTTTTTGTTCATTGTATCCAATCTAATATTTCTTATTTACAATATCACATCCGCAACCACATGCTGCTTCACAATCCACAAACCACGCACCTGTTCAATATCAATATCGAAATCATCATGGTTCTCCCGATCTATAGACCGGGCTATCCAAAATCGTTTGGCCAAAGAAGGATCGCTATAACGGCGCAAGATCTTAATATGGCCATGATAATCTCCGGTCTGCTTATCTTCGACAACAATTCCGAATACATTTCCAAACGGGATTTGATTGGGGAACTCTTTCTCAAAACTGAAACGTTTCAAGGCAATCCAACAACCGGATGGATAGGCCGGAGCCATCGAATTACCTGCGACTTGGGCAATTGCTTCACAATCCTTGCAATCAGGTAAATACCAATATCGCTTTACAGCATCTGTGCTACCTAATAACTCAGCCTTTCCTCCTGAGAACTTGAAATCAACCTCTGGCAATAACTTTAATCCTTTCTCCATAGCTTCTTTATATTCTGTTTCGGTATTAATTATCAAGTTAGAATCAGATAGTTCCAATTCCTTTTTATTGAAATAATCTATTATAATGTTAGCATTCGCCAAAGTCGGTTTTGTATTTCCGTTTCTATAATTCCCTATAGATGCTTCTGTTATACCAGTATCTTTCGCTATTTTATAATTTGACAAATCTGAATTAGAAATCTGATCAATCGCTCTTTGGATAATTTTATCTTTATCAGATTGTATATCAGCCAACATCGATCCATCTCCTTCAAGAATCCACTTGGTATTGAATATTGACCCAAATGCCAAATTGAGTTCTTCTACAAAACTATCCGTTAGATATTTCCTGTCTCCTTTTAGAGCGGAAGTAGTATTAGGATAGTTATATCTCATCTTTTCAGCGACATCTTTCTTCTTTGAAACATATCCGTTTCGTAGAAGATACATATACACTTCATTTATTCTATCTGAAATATTATCATTCATTTGTATATACTAATTATATTCGTACATTTGCAAAAACATTTAATACTTATCACTATGTTTATGATACTTTGCTTATCCATACTCATTTATTGTACAATTGATGCACTAAAGATGTATCATACCCCATCAAAAGATAAAGAAGATTTCAATGAGATCAAACAGTATTACTCATCAGATGACTACTTTGCTGAACCCATAGTAAAATCTAATCATCAGTCATCCTCAATCTCCGAAGAAACTCCATTATTTCAAATATCCGATCATCATGAAAACCGGATAGAAGATTGGAATAAATAGACAGAGTTCGTTTGCTAATCGAATATGAATCAATATCTTTTCTCATGCACTCGATAGTAATCATTATATCCCTAAAACATTTCTCTATATGCATCTCCTTATTGTCCATACTTGACTTTCTTATAGCACCAAGAGCTTTTATGAAATTATCTAAAGCATGAATATAGAACCCATTATAAAACATGGCTTGACCAAGATTGAACAAACTTGTACCTATAGCCTCTTCTTTAGACTCCTCTGTTTTGATAAGCATCTTCTTTGTAGTTTCCCCGATAGCATTTCGTAAGACATCATGGATCTTTTTTTCCACCTGCAAAACATTGTAAATCTGCCAACCAATCAAAATCGTAACCAATAAAGATAAAATACTTACCAACATTCCCATCCAATCCATAGTCATTGGTTCACAGCGCAAAAGTACGCATGATACGGAAATCAAGCTGACAACCAATGATATTACAGAAATAGTCAAAGACGCATTATTTGCCATAAGCTTTAAATATTCTTAAATACAAATTTTATTAGTAATACAGACTTGTATTTACAAATAATACTCGTATATTTGCACTTGTAATTGATTCAATGCTCAAAGATAAAGATTAAAACAACATATATAATAATGTAAGGAGGCAAAAATGGAAAAATTAAACCTACAAGGTCATAAAGCCGGTAATCTTTCTTTTCGGGAGATATACGACAGCATGGACAGAAGGGCGTTTGTTCGACGGATCGCGACCGTCACAAGGCGTTCGGAAGCTGCTGTCTATAACTGGATTTCCGGAAAGTACAGACCGGACGCATTGGCACAAACAGTAATTGCACAAGAACTTGGCATCCCTGCCAGCGAGTTATTCCCAAAGGAGGATAAGGTATGCGCGCAATAGAATTCTATACCACCCCCTCCGGCGAAGTAACTATCAAAGAGCAGGGACAGCCGGAACGCCAGTTGAAAGAGTCCGATACGGATTTCATTCAAAGTTTCCTTGAGATTTTGGAAGAGTTCTATCCGGAGGCTTATGCGGCACTCCGCAAGTATTACGCCCGCTACGACGGGAATAAATGCTACCGGGATTTCTTGGCTGTACGTAGGTTTATCAAATGCAACTTCGGGCTGTACGATAACATGATAGACGTGGATGAGAACTGGAATTTCAAATTCGAGTTTGTCGGCTGCCCTCTACGAGGAGAATGTGACGGGTTTAAGAAAATCTGTGAACCGAAGTTCAACAGCACATTATCAGACAGCCAGCTTCGGGTGATGGAGCTTTGCTACTATGGAAAGAAAGACGAAGAGATCGCGGAAACGCTTTTCATCTCGTCCCACACAGTAAAGAACCACCGGAAGAACGTTTTCCGGAAACTCTCGATACACTCCATGGCGGAGTTCATGCGATACGCGAACGAAAAGAATCTATTTAAGGGCGAATAATCATGCCAACCGAAAACACCAATCAAAGCATACCTTCTTTACGAAAGATCGAGATCGAATACCTTGCTTGGCAAATCACAAGGATGCAAGCGGGTATCCGGGAATTTATCGGGCAAAAGGAAGCGCACCTCCGTTTCGGGAGGCAGAACGTGGAAAGATGGGTCTCGGAAGGTAGGCTACAACGTTACAAGCGACCGGGCAAAATCGAGTACAGGCTGGAAAACCTGTATAAGTGCGCCCTGGATCCATACGACTATTAAATGAATCATTAACATAGCAAGGCACCTTGGCAAGGCGTTGCAAAAGGAAGTTTACGCTACCCATCCAACTCGCTATTTCACGGACAGTAAACCGCATTGCTAATAAATCATTGACGTATGAAAACAGATTACTGGAAACTCGCCCAAGCGGTGAGGTGGGGATTTTACATCCTTTTCGGAACGCTCGCCATACTTGGAATCGTGGCTATTTGCCTAGGACATTTCCTGCATATCATCACGACGTCCGGATGTGCGGCAATGGCTTACATGATAGCTAAACATTGGTAACTAACATTTAAAAACATAACATCATGTCGAATCTAATTCAGATCAAAGTAGCTGAGTTGAATCAGCTAAACCCGCTCATGATAGCGGAAGATAACAGGGTAGAACAAAAGTTCATCCAAATGTATAACGCGATCTGGGGTACCACCCAAGGAGCGCAAATCTACGAGAAAGAGAAATTCAACTTCCGGAAGATCTTACAAGACAAGCCGGAACTGCAAAAATGCACACCGTTATCCCTCTATGGATGCTTTTTGGATATAGCGGTCAACGGCCTGTCACTTGACCCGACAGGACGACCGCACTGTTATATTCTTCCCCGTAGCACGAAGACCGGCTATAAGGATAACAACGGTAGCGATATCTACGAACTACGTGCTTATCTCTCCATCACCGGATATGGCGAGTTAGTCATGCGGCAACGTGCCGGACAAGTCCGTTACGTGGATAATCCCGTGGTTTGCTATGAGGGCGATACCTTCTCCCCCGGGTTGATCGACGGCGTAAAGACCGTGACCTACCAAGCGGCATGCCCCCGAAAGTCCAACAAGGTGATAGGTGGTTTCTTACGTATCGTACGCTCCGACGGTACCGTGGACTGGCACTGGATGATGGAAGGCGATATCAAGCGATTGGAAGCGTACAGCTTTAAGAACAACCAGAAATGGAACCCGCAAACCCGGCAGAAAGAAGGGAAGGCCAATGCCCTTTATACCTCTAGCGAAGGAGGTATTGATCCGGGATTCTTGGAAAGCAAGCTTATCAAGCACGCTTTCGACGGATATCCCAAGGTACGCACGGGACAGTTCTCCTCATTCGAGACACAGGAGGAACCGCAAGAGATCGACTACGGACTGGAAGAAACAACCGTTATCCAGCCCAATCAAGCCGGACAGCAACCGCAAGCCCTCCAGCCCCAATCGGAAAATCCTTTACAAGGATTCGGAGAGCAACCGCAAGCGGAACCGGTTCCCGTATCTGGTATAACAGCCCAAATATCACAAGAAGATGAAGAAGCCGGATTTTAAGAGTTCAATATCAACATTCAAAATTTTATCGACATGGATACACAGAATAACAATTTACCTTTCAAGGCTAACGAGGTCATTAGCATCTTACAGACAGCCCCGGATATTCTCGCCCGTAATGAGGCGTCGGTCTCAGCTTGCACGAACGCAGGGAAAACCCTCTTGGACACGATTGAGGGAAATGGAGGTATCGGCACGGACGAGATCGACACTGCGGTACAAGAATACCTTGCGAAGTCAAAGAAGACCGTAGAGAATATGAACAACCGCCGAAAGCCGTTAACCCAAATGCTAACGGCCATATCCAAACGTTTCACGACACTAGAGGGTTCCATAGACGCCAAATCCAAGGGAACCATCCCTTATCTGCTACAGATGGAGCGTAACAAATACGCCGCCAAGAAGTTGGAAGAGCAAAAACGCCGTGAGGAAGAGGCCCGGCAAAGACAATTGGCGGAGAACGAGAAAGCCCAATACCGGGCCGACATAACGGTCTTGCTTGATACCACGTACGCCGCCTACGTCGAGAAGCATATCAACGCCTTGAACGGGATTTTCAATCGTGCCTCCCTAGCCACGTATGGGGACGTATGCCGGCAGATCACGCAAACAAGCACCGGTTTCTCATGGACGGATTTCGTGAAAAACGTCGTGGATAACAAACAGACATTCTATATGGACGGTGAGACCCGCAAAGCGATCAAGAACGAGATAGCCATCCTAAAGAAAAAAGAATATTCCGACCGATACGCTTTCGAGATCGAGGGACTGAAACAATCCTTGGTCGACCGCCTCCCATCCCTCCGGAAACAACTGGAGGAGCAAGAGGAAATTCGCAAGACCAACGCAATCGAGGCGGCACGGCTGGAGGAGGAGCGCAAACGGAAAGAGGCGGAAGAACGTCAAAAGGCCGAACTGGAACGCAAGCGCAAGGAAGAGGAAGCAAGAGCCAAGGCGGAGGCAGAGAAAGCCACCGCGGAAGTACAGGCAGCCTTCGATTTCAGTGCCGCCAGTATGTCTCCTACCCCTACCAAGGCGAAGATCAAGAAAAAGATCCAAGTCACCAATCCACAAGGATTCATGCAGGTATACCAGATGTGGTTCATGCGTGAGGGTATCAACATGAGCATGGAGGATCTTGAGAAGATCCATAAGAAGATGATCTCCTATTGCGAGAAAACAGCCAATAAGGACGGTGAGCGAATCCAGTCCGCATTCGTGAAATATGTCGATGATATAACGGCCAAGTGATATGAGAAAGCTATATCTGTCCTCATGGATAAACTTCGGGAAATACAGGCGTACACCGAGTAACCTAAAAAAGATCCTCGATACGGAAGAGGGCCGCAAATGGTTCCGGTGGCTGATGGATAACACTTACGATTTTGAATTTGACTTCGCAGTCATTGAATACTTAAAACTCAAGGAAGAAGATGCAAGATACGTATTACCAACGGTCTGAGGTCAGCAACTCAGACCTGACAGAACTAAAGAACCTCCTCTATCCCCGTACGCAATACGGGGATAAGGAGAAGGCGTTCAAGTTCGGGAGTCTGGTGGATGCGATGCTGACAGAACCCGAACGGGTAAGATATGACAAACATACGGTAGATGACGTATTGTATTCCGGCGAAGATTGGGAACTGGCACAAGCCATGATCAAGTCACTCCGTATGGAAGCCCGACACGATCCCTTATTGGCGCAAGTGCTTGCAAAAGCGGAGACGCAACGGTTCATGGTAAACAAGGGGCAACGTTTCCAATACGGCAACTTTGAATATACGCTCGACACTCGTTGCAAATGGGACTGGTGGCTTCCCACATTCGGATTCGGCGGAGACTTGAAAACTACCTTCGCCAGTTCCCAGAAACAGTTTGACGAGGCGATTGATTTCTTTGATTGGGATCGTTCCCGTGCCTGGTATATGGATATCGCCGGAAGCCGTCAAGATTTCATCTATGGTATCTCCAAGAAGAACCAAAAAGTGTTCAAGGCTTTCATCAGACGGAACGATCCGAGCTACCGGAAAGGGAAAGAGAAATACGAGGAACTAGCCTTCCGGTGGTGGATGCTAATAAGCTAATAGTATGAAGAGTCTAGTTTTAATCCTAATCGACTGGCTAAAGTACAGGCAGGCAAAGAAATGCCCTATATGCGGAGCTCCCGTACTCGTAAAGAAATTACAGACGCATACGGGAGATACGTTCAACGTGTATCATTGCGGTAACTGTGGCAACGATTATATCTTAAAATAAAAATCATGAATCTCAATATCACACCGACAGACAAGATATCCGAGGAACTGGTCGCCATAGATGCCTTCCTGAACATCACCATGAGCGAGGAGGTAACCGAGGCCGTCTTACGTGGCAATGATCTCGCCGTTTACATCGCCCGCACGGGAAAGCTGTTAGCGGACGCTAAATATCACCTGAACGGGAAAAAGAAATCGGAAGTATTCGACACATTACGGGAAACCGCTTCACGGGCCGGAGCGACCTCAAAGGCCGTAAACGCTATCATCGACAGCCTGTGCAAGGATGAGCAATACCTAGTCGACTGGTGTGATAGATTGAACCGGACCGCGACCCACCAATTGGAATGGTGTCGCACGATAATTAGCAAGGCGAAAGCTGAAATGGCCTTAGCGCCTCAGAGTTATAACAATCCTAAATTTTAAAAGAGCATGGAAGAATTAGTAAAAGAGCAACCCGTGTACGAGATCCAAAAAGTGAAGATCAAAAACAACCAGCTCACGGCGGAGTATACGGAAAAGTTCGTGGAAGCGAACTACAAGAACAACATCCTAAAGGAATCGGAGCAGTTTATCCACCCCGATCTACTGTACGCGTTGAACCGGCTTAAGCCACACGTAGTGAAAATCTGTGAGATGCACGAGGCTACATTGGTCAATGTCGCCAATCCCTCCGACGATGACTTGAACGAGAAGCTAAAGAATATCATCGTCACCGGATACAGCAAAGGCGGTAATGATGAATCAGCCGGCGTATCAATCCAAGCGCAAAAACTCCTGAAGAGCGGGCAGATCCTTAACCTCTCCGTCCCATTCACCAAATACGAGGACGAGTCCGGCGACGGGTACCTTTACGGAGCCGAGTTGAAAGAGGCCATCGGTAGATGTAGCTACGAGGTGGACGCTTATCTGTTCGAAGGTAAATATGGCATCAAGCAAGAATCCTTCGATTTCGATACCCCGGAGGAATCGGATATCACGGGCGAGAAGGAAGAGAAGCCAAAGAAACGGGGACGGAAGAAAAAAGAGCAGATCAAGGAGATCGCCGAGGAGGTGAAAGCCTTCGACGAGTTCGCCTAACCAATAATAAAAACAACCGTTATGCAAATCACTTTACAAAACACGGAAAAGGGACAATGCTACGCGGTAAGGTTTGACAGGTACCGCCAGCAGGTCGTTGACAAGCTAAAGACAGCCGTCAGTGTCCGCTGGTGGGACAAGTCTACCGGAGCGTGGATGATCCCAGCCAACAATAAGTGCAAGGCGGAGCTAGACCAGCTCACCTATTACGTGAGGCACTTCGAACCCGTCAACTGGGGAGGGAACGAGTCTAAGACCGACGAGGACATAGCCTATCAAATACCGGACATGCCCGAGTTGGACGAGGATCATGGCCTAAAGATACAACCTTACCCCTATCAACTGCAAGGAATCGCACGAGGCTTACAACTAAAACGGTTTATCAATGGGGACGACATGGGCCTCGGCAAGACATTAGAGAGCATCGCTACCATCAACAAAGCTGATGCTTTCCCCTGTCTCGTTATCTGCCCCAATACGGTCAAGATCAACTGGCAACGTGAATGGCACAAGTTCACGGACAAGAAAGCCATGGTATTGACCGATTCGGTACGAACCTCATGGCCATTCTTCTGGCAAACGGGCATGAACCATGTGTTCATCGTGAACTACGAGAGCCTACGGAAGTATTTCGTACGCCGAATCAACAAATCGGAGAAATGGACGCTGAAAGACGTAGAGTTCCATAATACGATCAAGTTGTTCAAGAGCGTGATCATTGACGAATCCCATAAGGTAAAATCAACGGCTACCCAGCAAAGCAAGTTTTGCAAGGGTATCACCGCCGGGAAAGAGTGGATCATCCTGTTGACCGGTACCCCTGTCGTAAACAAGCCCAACGACCTTATATGCCAACTCGCTATCATGGACCGGATGAACGATCTCGGAGGCTGGAAATATTTCACGAGCCGCTATTGCTCCGGGCCGCACGGGGCCTCGAACTTGAAAGAGCTCAATTTCATGCTCTGGAAGCATTGTTTCTTCCGGAGGGAAAAATCCAAGGTACTGACTCAATTACCCGACAAGGTACGGCAGATCGTGACCTGCGAGATCACCAACCGCAAGGAATACCAAGACGCCGAGCGTGACTTGGTGGATTATCTGAGACGATACAAGGAGGCCGACGATGAGAAGGTACAAAAATCGCTGAAAGGCGAGGTCATGGTACGAATAGGCATATTAAAGGACATAACGGCCCGGGGTAAGTTGAGAGAGGTGATCGATTTCGTGAAGGATTTTCGGGAGAACGGAAAGAAGATCATCCTCTTCTGCAACCTGCATGAGATCGTAGACCGGCTCCTACAGGCGTTTCCCTCGGCGGTGTGTGTCACCGGACGGCAGGATATGCAACAAAAACAAGCGTCTATAGACGCTTTCCAACGGAATCCCAAGACGGACGTCATCATCTGCTCCATCAAGGCCGCGGCGGCGGGTATCACGTTGACAGCGTCAAGCAATGTCGCTTTTATCGAGCTACCGTGGACATACGCAGATTGCGACCAAGCCGAGAGCCGGGCGCATCGTATCGGCCAAAAGGACTCCGTGAATTGCTATTACCTGCTTGGCCGCAAGACCATCGACCAGAAACTCTACAGGATCATCGAGGAGAAAAAGCATATAAGCAACGCCGTGCTTGGAGCGGAGGACAATATACAAACAAACATCGTCGATATGATGGCCCGGATATTCGACGAGACCGAGGAGGAGGAATAATCATGGCAGAGGAATACATAGGGATCAACCGCTTGAAAGAACGGGAGGACGCTAATAAATATCCACGAAGGAAATGCGTAAGATGTATCCGTTATCCATGCTTCTCCGGACAAGGAATAGGTACGCACGCCATTAATCTCGCCGCTTATGGATGTAAGGATTATAAAAGTCAAACAAGATTAAAGAATATGTCGCACAATGTAAACAAAGGAGGTTCAGATGCTTAAAATATCATTGTTAATAATCGGAATGATCTCACTAATATTCATTCTCACGTCTGGAATATCGATCCAGTTCAAGCCATTCCATATATCCCTAGCTTATCCATACTTTGGAACAGGGATGGTATTGATAGCCATTGGTTTCGCCTTGTGCTTCGGCTCGGCTTACTATCATGGAATATCAAATCATGAATATAAAGATGGTTACAGCAAAGGATTCAACGCTGGTATTGAATACATTATCGATTGGGCTAAGAATAAAAAAGAAGGCGAAAGATAACATTTTTATAGCGAGAGATAAAGACTAACAAAGAGAATAAATAAAAAGGCAGCGCCTCACAGCGCCACCCCATTACAGCATGCAACAAATATATCAAATAAAGACAACTATGGCAAGTGAGGCATTGAATAAATATATTGAGAAACGTTACGACAGGTGGCTGGATTACGCTAAGTATCACTGCTCACTTGCCGGAATGAGTAGTGAAGCTATTGACGTATTGAACGAGGTAATGTGTATGCTACTTCAAAAGCCTCTGGAACACCTCTCCCGGCTTATGGAAGCCAAGCAAGGTAAATATACCGAACTTGACTGGTATATCCTGCAAATGATAAAGCTGAACGTTACCTCGGATACGTCTCCCTACCGGCATAAATACAAGCCTATCCCGGTAGATGAGAATGTGGATTGGCGAAGACTGAACATTATTGATGAGCCCGATGATAGTATTGACCGTACCGAGTATATCCGGAAACGTATGCAGGATATCCGGGATATGGTCGACCTGTTAGGGTTGTCCGAAAAAGCCAAACGGATCTTCGCTTGGAAATTTTTTGCAGGAGAATCTTTTGCCGATTGGCCGGGACCGGAAAGCCGGAAGGAGTTGTATGAGACCTATAAAAGTGTTTTCAATGCGGTGATGGATAAGAAGGATGGGAGGTTGCTATTTTGAAAAAGGGGAGGGTGTGTCAAAATAGAAATGGTTCGTTTGAAAAGTAACAAGTTAAAACTTCAAACATGATTTATGGCTTTGCAGAAAGCTAAATCAAGCCAAACAAAGGCGAATTTCGTATCAAATCGATGACCCAACTTACAGATCGAAAGTTTAAACTAGTGAAATTTCTATTTTGACACACAGCCCCCTATCTCAACTATCAAAATCACGTTTTTCATTACGAATAAAATATTATCTTAATGAATAAGTAATCTTTTCATAACGAGGGAAATCAGTTCTGCCAAAATCTGCTTTCCAAAAAAAACCTATTGACGCTTCAGTACCATCCTGTGTTAAATAATTTTTTAGCCTAAACGCATTCACACCTTTTTGAGGTTTATAATATTGTTCATAAATATGGGTCAAATTACCATCTTTATGAACTTTATATACTTCAATATAAATCACCGCTATTTTATCAATTAAACTTTCATCATGAAATTTGATCACAAAATCAATATATTCACCATCTGTTTTCAAAGGAGGCTGAAACGTAAAACAAGATGTTTCACCACTAAAAACTACTCCCTTACGATTATTCTTATACGTACCACTATCTAATATTTCATTATAAGTCTCTATTTCATAAATTATATGACCGGTTTTTTGCTTCATTTTCTTCACATTCTCTATTAAAGCAGACTTATCTCCAATTATTTTTTCTTGTTTTTGTATCCTCAATAAGATTTCATCCAATTCCTTTTCTGCATTTTTTAAACTATCTAGAAGTATATTTTTCTCATGCTTATTCAATGACAAACTATCATATTTTTGAGATAATATTTGATTTTGCAAACTTTCAAATCTATCTGTTTCAATAGCTAATTGTTGTTCATAATAAAAATTCAACAACAAGACAGACAAAAAAGAAGCCACTACTAAAAGCACAGGAATATATTTAGCAATACTATTTGACATCGTTCTTTTTCCGCGTATAAATAATATAACAGATAAGGCCAATACCATCATCCCTAAAATAATTGCGATATAATCTATATATGTATTCATATTATTTACTTTTTTTATTATTTAGCAATGCCATTAATGAACCACTCCAACTTAGTCCTGCAAATATTGCACTTTTAAGATTAGAAGGCTCCAACAACACCATTGACAATACAGCTCCTATTATAGGTAATAATATAAAATCTAGACGAACGTAAAAAGTATCTTTTTTATCAGGGAACATTTTTCTTAAAAAAGGTTGACAACCTTCAAAATCATCTGAATACAAAGATAAAATGTGTCCACAGATTGCTCCAAACCATGCTAAAAAACAAGGTTGTGTAATTACACCGTACAATATTTGCAATATATTCCCCATATACATCTTAAATATTTTACAAAGATAGCGAATTAACAAAAAACACATGTATCTTTCTCTTGAATTCTAATATTTGCAAATCTGCCCCACCTACAATGCCTATCCTTGGCAAAGAGGTCGTAATACAAAACTATTTCCTTTGTCGAACCAACCAATAGACTAAAGCTAATATTAACCCTCCGATAAACAAAACCATCCAAACCCATTTCGGCATTAACCGAGTATCAGCCTTTACAATCTCTTTTTTTGTCTCACGCTCAATCTGATCCACATCATCCTTCTTTACTTGGATAACTTCGGATCCTGATTGTTCAGACCTAGCAGACCGCTCCGTCTTATCCTTATCAATATCCACCTCTGTTGTTCTTGCGAGGTACTGTTTACCTGTACTGTCTGGTACAGACCACTCTGTTACAATAATATTAGCATGTAGCCTTTCATTAGATAAAAGCTGCTCCAGAATAAAAATATTGTCCTTTCGTAATAGGCTATCAAATAGACAGACGGATGTAGACATACTCCTTTCTACTTCCGTAGAGTGCTTAGAAGTACCACAGGATATAAATAGTGCTATACATATATACAATATAGTTCTCATAGTAGATTCCACCCTGCAATAACATCCGACATATCAGCCTCTCTCCCATTCTCTACTTTGCTCATACCGGCGACGATCCGGATCATCTGTTCTCGGTCGTTGATGTTTATCGGATCGTCAGCCGGGATTCCTGCGT
>ERZ791915.1879-NODE-1879-length-14582-cov-3.480898_pt1 | contig 14582 bp, 12 predicted proteins | sample MGYA00510139_ERZ791915 | MGnify/ENA primary metagenome ERZ791915 (study PRJEB30046, sample SAMN00792117) | human gut metagenome | study: EMG produced TPA metagenomics assembly of the A metagenome-wide association study of gut microbiota in type 2... | reverse complement strand
TGAAACAACAGCCAGTAAGAAAAGCGCCGACAACAGTAACACAACTTTTCTTTTGCCCTTGCACCCTATCGTTTTCAACCCTTTATACCAGCCCCAATGACTCTTGATATGAACAATCCCAAGCACCATAAACAACAAACTGACAATCGTATGGAACACCGCCCAGTTATGCCACGCCTCATGGTCGGTACCTTCTTCTGCAATGTGCAACTCGACACCCGTATAGAATGACAAAACGAATACGGGAACCAACAATAAATCCGTCAAGTAAATAAATCTGTTTCTATTCATCTTTTTTTGTTTGCAAAGTTACGGCACATTGATAAATAGAAGGATAGACTATCCGAGGTGAAGATTGTACTATTCGAGGTATTTCTTCCGATAGCAAGTGGGACTCACGCCTACCACCTTTGTGAACAAACGGGTAAAGTAGGCATAATCATCTATCCCCAGATGGCTTGAAATCTCCCGTATCGTCAGAGAGGTATATGCCAGCATCCGTTTAGCCTGCAATATGAGTTCGTTTTGGATGTATCTGCTCACGCTCACGCCCGTAACGCTCTTTACCACTTCGTTCAGATACACCGACGAGATGTGTAGAGATTCTGCATAATGAGACACCTCTCTGTTTATCTGCTTTTCTACGGAAAGCAGTTCTTTGAAAGCCAATGTAATTTCAACGTGTCTTCTGTTTTTGGACTGTTGCCCTATCATTCTCCGGGTGGCATCCGTTATGATCCCGACGACGGCACCTGACAGATTTTGCAGCACAGTTTTCAATTCGTCGTTTGTCTGTTCTGTGATTCTGCGGAGAATCATGGAAAACAGTTGGGTCAGCTCGGCGCATTGCATTTCGCTTAGCTTGAATGGTATCGGTGACAGTGCATACTCGGCAAGGATTTGTTTCGTCGGAGTGTCTATAAATACCCCGTCGATGAACAGGAGAAGCGCTTTCGCATCACCTGTATCAACAATGTGATGAACCTGGTGCGGCTGGGTACAGATGACATCGCCCGCCGACAAAATGCAGTCTTTGAAATCAACGCTGACACGGCACGTACCGTTCTCCACCATACCGAATATATAGTAGTTGTCCCGATGGGTATAATCGATCATCCTGTTCGGTGAAGAAGGAGAAACCTCCTTTGCAAATATCCCGAAGTCAGACTGTTGAACTGCTTTATGTATAGGAATATCCGTCATTCAGATGCTTTTTGGCAAAGTTAGCAAAAAAGGCGGATTGCTCCGCCTTTCATCACTAATCCTTAGGCAACTCTCCTGCCCTCTTCCTTTTCACATATGACAGCAGCGACTCCACACTCAAAATCTTCCCGGTTGCCGGATTCACTACATCTACCACCAACGCCAGCGTTCGGATAATCTGTGTATAATTGTCTGTTCCGTTATAGCACAATATATTCTGCTCAACCAGGTCGACAATGAAGAAAACAAATTCTTTCGGGTCACAATAAGCTTCCAGCCGGACAGGCGTCTCGTGTTTCTCAGCTTGCCTAATCTGCCGGATTAAACTTTTTTTTATCCACAATTGATAATAACTCTTCGATGTGCGCCTTTTCATTTTCATTCGCAATCTTCAGCGCATCACGCAACTCTTCAATCTTCATAATTACTGTTTGTTTTTACTTGGTTAATGAAACTATATATATCTGATTAATACCTATTTCTTTAATTTAATTTTCAGGTAAGCGCGGTCATCAAAAGAACAATTTCCTTTCTTCATCCCTTTCGTGCTTTTATATAATCGCATACATAGAGGATCTTTCTCCAGAACATCTGCAAGATAGCACTCCGATTCATGCAGTGTAGAATATAAATGTGGATACCCGTCAGAAGAAAGGATTATCTCTTCCGCATCCCCCACAGGAAAGATTTTTACCTGCTGCATTTGTACGGGAAATCCATCAGAGGGAAAATCCAGAGCAAAAGCAACAAAATATAATTAATACGCATATTTTTTCTGACTTTAGAGAATTGAATATTATCCTTTCGGTTTTGCGTTCCAGACCAGCGTAGCCAACAATGCAGAAAGCAAAGCTGCCCCAATCCAAAACCAGTTGATATAAGTGAAATCGTAAACATCTGATCCGTTCACAACCGTTTTCTGCCCTTCTATCAGAATACCGCTCATCACATCCTGCAATCCGGCACCTATGTAGCTGGCAATTCCCACTACTCCCAAAGCTGCGCCCGAAGCATTGCGCGGAGCAATGTCCACAGCCATCAATCCACCCAGAAAGCAGAGAAGTACCCCGATACTGGTACCAAATAAAATCATCGCCATTATATCTACCCCAATATGTGTACCGGGAACGAGCAGGAACAGGCATAAGGCAGCTACATTCATCAATCCGAAAATCAATGCAGGAACATTACGCCGTCCTCCAAACAGCTTATCTGAAATCAGTCCGGAGAATACCGTACCCACTATGCCACATACCGAATTGATAGAAATAATAAAACTGGCATCCAGAGTAGAATATCCTTTTTGCGCTTCCAGATAAAACACTCCCCAACTGTTCACCGCATAACGGCTGATATACATGAAAGCACTGGACAAAGCCAGTATCCAAATGGCAGGCATCAATAAAACCTGTTTTTGAGCTTTATTATAATCGGCAGCTTCGGCTGCGCTCATTTCTCCTTTTTCTCTTGGCTGATTAACAGCCGGAAGTCCTTTGCTCTGCGGTGTATCATGAAAAAAGAACCATATTATCAATGTTCCGATAAGTCCTACCATACCCGCACCGAAAAAGCCATACCGCCACCCCAGAACACTTACAATAGAGGCTACAATAATAAAAGTCAAGGCTTCTCCTATATTGTGACTGGCCGACCAAAAGCCATAAAAAGAACCTCGCTCTTTATTACTAAACCACCGGGTAAGTCCTACAACACAGGATGCCGCCCCCATTGACTGAAACCAGCCGCTAATGCCCCAAAGAATGGCGAAAAGAATGAAAGAATTTGTAAATCCCAAACAAAGATTTGCCAGCGCGCTCACTAACAATCCCGTAGTCATCAGGCGATTTATATTACTACGGTCGGCAATGAATCCGTTCGCAAACTTCCCTACAGCATATGTGAAAAAGAGTACGGCACCGATAATTCCCAATTCGGTTTCCGAGAATATGCCTTCGTCCACTATCGGCTTCTTCACTACATTCAGACTAAGGCGGCAGACATAATACATGCCGTAACCGAAGGTAGCGGCAAGGAATGTGGACCACTTCAGAAACTTCATTCGTCTTTTCGTATCGGACAAAGACTCCCCGCTACAGGGTTTCGGAGTTGAAACCCTGTAGAAATTTATTAACTGTTTCAGCATACTATTTATAAAACTTAGTTATGAAGCCCTTTCTTCTTTAAATATTCAAGAAGAAGGGCAGGCCGGTCGGTTTGAATCAGTTTTGCTCCCTGACCGATTATCCATCCCCAACTTTCGTCCGGTTGCTGTTGCTCCACCGCACGGTCGTCACCATGCCCTCCGCATAATTCCGGCCAAAGCGAATTGATAAAAATCTTGGCACCACTGGCACGAACTTTTTGTATCAACCGTTGTATTTCAGGAGTGTCCTTACTGAAAACAAGCTCATAAGCCACTGGCTTCATGTGAGCCATATAACCATCAATAATATCCTCAGCATTTTCTTTATCTAAGCCTATCACCGGCATGAAAATCATTTTCCGGAGTATATCGCCATGTTCCGCTTTCACTCTCTCATAAGGCAAAGATGCTTTCATGATGCATTGCTGTGTTGTACCACTTTTTTCGAGAATGGCATAGGCTTCAGTAAAATAGTCATAGCCTTTGTCTACATTTACCATAATCTTGCCTTTGCACAGTTGCATCACTTCTTCAAAAGTGGGAATAGTGTGTGCTGTCCGATGATTCGTCCCGTTTTTCAGACGGAATTTGCGTAACTCCTCTAATGTATACTCTTCTGACCGCCCTTTGCCGGTTGTAGTGCGATCAATGGTTTTATCGTGCATCAAAATCAAATGCCCGTCTTTAGTTTTCTTCAAATCTATTTCTACCATATCCACTCCCATCTCAATGCAGTTCCTGATTGCCTGCAGAGAGTTCTCGGGAGCATTGCGCCAATCAGCGCGGTGTGACACAACAAGAACCGTATTATTAGCTTCTTGCAGGAGATCGTTACGTATGGCAAGTGCTTTATCCTGTGCAGTCAGCGACCAAACCACAGATAATAAAAGCGTTATAAGCAAAAATCTTTTCATGATGATTATTTCTTCAAATTATTTAATTCTGTTTTTAAGCCTTGAATTTCTTTTTGTTGCTGAATAGTATAGAGTGTAAGCTCTTCTATTTTTTGTAATAGGATTTTATTCATATCATGCTGAGAATATCCTTCTTCGGCTACTTGCTTGGCAGAAGGTACATCAGGCAGGTGATTGTTTTCGGAGATAAACTCTTCCACTTCAGAAATTGTCTTCAAAGCATAATCCGTATTGAATACAAAATCAGACCAGCTAGCTCGTGGAGCGATACTGTAATCTTCTGAAAGTATGCCTTTGGCAACAAACAGAGTATATTTCTCTTTAAGCTCTTTACGAATCTGAGCGACGGAAGTATCGATCAGACCGATATAAGCATTATTATATTCCGCATCAAAATACATGCAACTTAAATTATTAGTTCCCAAGTAAAATCCATGCTTAGAACTTGTTCCTAGCCAAGCATCGTCATGTTCCGTATCTCTTCCGAAATATGTTTTGACCCCATCTCTTTCTGTATATATAGCTCCACCCACATTCAGAGTATAATTACTACTTGTCACTTGACCTACCGTCATACTGTTTTCTTTGATCAATACATGTGGACTATCTTCAATGTCTATGTTACCATTCCCCCAAAATGCAATACCACCTGTCCCTCCTAATTTTAACCATTTTGCATTTAGTTCACTCTTAATGGCAGGATCACCATTTCTTCCTATTTTCATAGTAATCGCATTAGCAACAGTTACTGATCCATTAGTATTTACCGATAAGTTAGGAGTACTTTGGGCATTGGGAGTTCCCCAAAATTTTATCCCATTAAACCCGTAAACAGCCATTCTCTCTTGCGAACAGTTTATCCCTCCCCAATATTGATATTGATTACCATAAAAATTTAACGATGAATTCGGCTTTTGCCCCATAGGAGTACTGTCAGGACAAATAACGGATACTGTTCCATTAGCAGATACTCTAAAAGTTTCTTCAGACGACCATCCCGTCCTAATAGCAAAGCAGAGCCTATCCTTTGGAATAGACGAATCCATACCTACAGTCCAAATAACTCCTTTATTCTTGTAGAAAGTTTCAAATTTATCGTTTACCTCTCCCCTATACCCCAATGACGGAAGTGAAGCTCCCGGGGCATATTGAGCATAAACACTATTACCTGCCAATGATCCTAAAAGCACTACAATTAGTATCAAATATGATTTTGATGTTTTCATAATTATCTTAATTAGAAGTTAGCAATTATTTTTCTGTTAATTTTATAAGAATCCGATTCAACTGTAACCAAGTACATACCGGTTATTTGTATCTGGATATTTTTATCCAAAAGTGCCACATTGCCCAAAGACATTTCACGAAGCAATGCCCCTTGAATATCAGTCAACCGGATTTTTACATTTTCTGTTTCGGGAAAATTTATATGAACCCGGATAACTTGCGCACTTTTATCAAAGTAGATTTCTTCGTATAAAGGAACCATTTTATTACTTTCTTTTATATTACCCCTCGTTTGATTACTTGAATCAACCTGACCCATACACCATTTTTGAAAATCAGTATTGTCCGACACCTGCTGCAATACATTTTCACGCATATCAGTCAAGTTCATCCCAGTTGCAGCATTGCTGATAGTAAATATACGTCCTTTCGCCGTATCACTTACAGGATAAAAAAGCCACTGTTGATAATCGGATTCCACTTTGGGCGTCATAGCCAGAGCATATCCGGTATCCGCACCTAAAAAAGATAGATCAGCCTGATTCTGCATGGCATATTGGAAAGTCTCTTCCACTCCTACACAATGAAAATACCAAGTAGAAGAATAGAGAGGAATACCAGTTTTCACATTGAGCAATGATTCATTTCCCATACAGAGTTGCGATTCTGAATGATATAATGTTGAAATCTGTTCTTTAGATAGTGCTACGTCATAAACTTTAAAATCATCCATTCCGGCAGCCGAAACATCATCTACCGTACCGATACATATCGCTGCTATCAGATTCCAATCAGGAGTAAAGGCAGAATAACATTCCGTCATCTTTCCTCCGGGAGTACCTAAATAAAAACGGGTACCTTCATCAGAATAAGCTATCGCAACGAAATACCAGCCATCACCTTCAGTAAAATTAGAATCACTCCACATCCATTGCTGGTCCGGCAAAGGTTTCTGCTGGCTATCCTTATGATAAATGTCCAACACAGCCCTCATTCCCTTTTTCTTCATTCCAAGTAATAATTCGCCATCACCACCTGTTGCCCAAAACGCTTGGGTAATAGAATCTTTAGTTGCATGCATCCAATATGTCAACGTAGTCTCACGGCACACTTGTCCGTCAGTCGAAGTCATAGGGAGAGTGATGTAGCTATTAGCTTTATCAAAGTTTATAGCTTTTCCTTTCGAACCAAAACGATCTGTCAAAGAATAAACTTTTCCGTAAATATCGGCCATCCGACCCGACATTATATCTTCGGAATTGGTCCCGTTTAGCGGCAGACAACATTTAGGTAGTGGTATTTCCTGCCCGTATAAATGAGCGGCGAGGAACAATGTCATTACTAATATATAATTCTTCATAGACAGCCTCCCTTAATTATCTTCGCAAAAATGCGTCTGCAGTTCATCTTTCAGGTCCGCATACTTAAACTCATACATGGCGATTTCATCGGGCATAGTGAACGTTGTAGACGGTGCCGCATCGCCAAATATTATATAAGACGACGAAGAGCGCCCTAAATAATTACCCATATAATTCATCTCAGGTAAATTTATACCGAAAAAGATGGGAGCATGCCATTTATTATTTGTCGTCTTGCGGGTATCTTTGGTTTCTATCCATAGAAAATAGCCCGTGAAATACAAATGTACTTCCCATTGAACCACCCCCTTATCAACGGTAAACATAGGGTCATACAAATTATAATCGTAGTAATACGCTGAATTCGGAGCCGTTCTTCTCCTGATGGTTATAGTCCCCTTGTCATAGTAAATCTCCAAATGGGTATTTGCTTCTTCAAAGGTACTATTAAAAGAAACTAACTTCAAAGGACGGGTAACTAGACTAAGATCTTGTCTCATATTAAAAACAAGAGCTATTCCATCTATTCCCGCAGTTATAGGACTTACCTCACTCATCCTTAAAACAGTTCTATTCGCATCTCTCACTTCTCGATGAAATATGCTTTTACCCAAAGGAGTAGCATAACTATGCTTATCCTGCGAGAAAAGATTCGCCATTGCCATTAGTCCAACCAAAGACAATATACATCTTAATTTAAAACTTTTCATAAGCTATCAGATTAATGGGGAATATTGTTATAAATTTCACTTATTCTCCTCCAGATGTCAGGACGGTCGGTGGTAAGCACCATGATTTTTCCATAAGGAATAGTCATTAAAAAATAATGATCGCCTCGGATATCTGTTCTCAAATCTTTAATTAACCAGTCCGCCCAACGATTAACAATGCCTTTCGGCCCCATTGGTTCTTCTGGATAGCACCCCGGCCTTAAACCCGAACGTTCATAAACATAATGCAAGAAATTTCGATAAGATTTACCACCACGTGTAAATGATTGTAAATACAAATCATCTTTTTTCTTGAAGTTTGTTTCATAAGCAATCACTCTATTCCCTCCTTCAGCTATCCACGAATCTGTAAATTCTAAATAATCTTTTCTTCCTGGTTGAATTACAGGCATAAATAAGACTTTCGATAAGATAGAATCTGGCACATATTCTTCCATATCCAAATATTTATGTGGAACTTTAAAAGCAATATATTGTAAAGCATTCTTTGAAGCTGCTATATCAATACACTTTTTTAAAATCGCCATCCAGCTATCTTTTATTTTCCTCTTCGCTTCTTCACCATGAGTTTTAGGGTCATACTCGCAATTATCCACACAAGTTCCGCTAAGATTATATCTGGCCCTGATGTCTTTTATATCAATAGTTAATACTAACTGATTTTGAATCAATAAATCCACCAAAGCACCAAAATCCAACAATTTAAAAGTAGTCGCTTCCATATTTCTTTTACGCAAATGCAATCCGGATAATTGACTCCAACTCATATTAAATAGATAATCCCTATCAGCCCCTGCATAATCAGTCAGGCGGTGTAAATTATAATCATGGATTACAACTAATTCTTTATTCCCGGTAATCATTATATCCGATTCAAGTATTGGAGTATATTGCTTGGTTGCCGCAATCGCTGCTGTTGAGTTCTCGGGATTCCCGGCTCCTAATTTATCACCCCACACGCCTCTATGTGCTGCAATAATCAAGTCTGACCCTTTATTAATATTAGGTTGTTTCATCTTAAGCCAGGCAATTGTAGCAAAGTTATTTGCATTTTCCAGATTATGACAGAAATGCTTGGGATGAAATAAAGGATTGCCTCCTGAGCCATCTATTAACCCAATGCCAGGTATCTTACATGAAGCCATTTGAGCATTTGTTTCCGTAATTACCACTCTCAAATTCAAACTACTTCTCAAAAAAGAATATGGTCTCACTGTAGAAGTGTCATACTTTTTTCTATCAACTGACCCTAATGCGGTTTTCAGGTCCTTACTACTCCAGATATTTGGATAATAAGTAGCCCCACTCCCTAACGTTGATTTATTATATTCTACAGATATTCCAGCAAAAGTTGATGAAGAAGATGTTATATATGTGTGATAAATTAAGACATTAAGGCTCTTTTCATATATTCTCACCTCAATTCTCCCTCCAGAATTGACTGTACCTTTTATACCATTTTCCATATCAGTATCTGGACCAAACAGATTATACAAACTAATAGTGGCATTCATCTCTTTAGCCTGTAGACCAAGATGAGCAAACAACAGTAATAATAAGTAAACGTACCTATTAAATAGTTTTATTCTTTTCATTATTATTTATTTAAGTAAAAAGAAACAGATATGTGAATCTACCACAAATTTCTATTATTAACGGTCTTTATCAGGCTAATAATAGTATATAATTAATGGTCAAAATGAGGCGACAGCTAATCATGCAATTTGCTATTTTTCAAGTATATCAACAATAGTGCAGGACGGTCTGTTTGAATCAGTTTTGCTCCCTGTGCAATAATCCATCCCCAACTTTCATCAGGTTGTTTCACTTCTACAGCACGGTCATCATCATGTCCTCCACACAGTTCCGGCCACAAACTATTAATAAAAATCTTCGCACCGTTATCTTTTACTCTCTTTATTAATCTCTGCGCTTCCGGTCCGTCATTATCAAATACCAATTCAAAAGCTTGAGGTTTCATGTGTTCTAAATAACCGTCAATAATCGCTTCTGCGCCATCTTTATTCAAATTTATCACAGGCATAAAAATCATCTTATTCAATACCTCACCATTTTCAGCTTTTACCTGTTCATAAGGTAGCCCGGCTTTCATTATACATTGATGCACAGTAGCCGTTTTTTCAAGAATTGTATACGCCTCTTTAAAGTAATCATAACCTTTATCCACATTCACCATAATTTTTCCTTTGCAGAGTTTCATTACTTCTTCAAAAGTAGGAATTTTATGCCGAGTTTTATGCCCGGCACCATTACGCAAACGAAACAAGCGGAGCTCTTCTAACGTATAATCCTCAGGCTTTCCTTTACCAGTGGTCGTCCGGTCAATGGTTTTATCATGCATCAAAACAAGATGTCCGTCTTTGGTTCTTTTTAAATCAATTTCTACCATATCTACCCCCATATCAATACAGTTTTGAACGGCTTGTAAGGAGTTCTCTGGCGCATTGCGCCAATCTGCGCGATGCGAAACCACTAATACAGATTCAGCAGCAGATGAAGCAAATGCTTTACAAATCTTATCCACAGGATGTTGCGCAAATGAAGCAACAGCACACAATGATAAAATACAGCTTAATAAAAACAGTTTTTTCTTCATACTTTTCATGTATTATTATTAATAAAAGAACAGTTTATTGCTGCCCCGAAGTTTCTTCTATTTTACGAATAACATGATTTGAATAATCAGCTACATATAACGCCCCATCAGGTCCAAACTGGCATCCTTCCGGATTATTAAACTCTGCTTGTGAAGCTATGCCATCAACCATACCAGCCTTATTCTTTCCAGCATAAGTTGACACCTCTCCTTCAGAAGAAATAACTCTGATACAATGGTTGCCTCTGTCAGCCACGTATAAGTTCCCATCTTCATCAACATCACATTGGCAAGGTTCATTAAATTTTGCAGAAGTACCGTTTCCGTCTGAATATCCTGTTGTCCCAAACGAACCGGCCAACAGTTCGATATTACTAAATTCTCCGGTAGTCAAATCATAATTTGCTTTATATACCACATGGTTCTTACGAGAAGTAATATATACAGTTGTTCCTAATTTATCAAATGCAATACCATTGATATTTCCCTTACTAGCAATTCCTCCTGTGTCATCTGGAAGTTGGAATTTAGGAATAAAGCTTGTGCCGTCATATTGATATATCCATGACCCTGAATGATAACCAATAAAAACTGCACCATTTTGCGGATGCACTTTCACGGTTGTAATACCTCCCTGATCCCACAAAGAAGTCAAATTGCCATAATTGCCACCATTCTTCATCATTGTACCAAATCCCATCGTTCCGCTTGCATTATTATCATTAGCAATAAACATAGTCTTTTCATCTGAAGATAAGTCAATCGCACGGATACGTTGCACCAATGTAGTTTCAGAAGCTTTTAACAATGTAGAAAGATTGTTATCTTTTGCCATCCGGATACATGCCATGTCACTTTCCGAACTTCCACCATCTTCAACAATAAACAATGCATTATCTTTCCCCCAAACCAAATAACGGGGTTTTGAAAGTGTAGCAATAGAGAAGTTTCCATCAGTCTCTCCACTTTCACTTCTTCCTAAATAGGTGGACACTACCTGATTGGACACATAAGTGAACTCTATATTATAAATCAACACTTGGGCATCGGGTTTTTCACCTAATATTATTCTAACAAGCCCTGAGCTTGTACCTTTCTGAACTTCGGCCGTAATAACATCATCTGTCACCGTTTTCACTAAAGCATCTTTTCCGTTAATCGTCACTTTTATATTATTAATATCCGTACCAAAATTAGCTCCCTTCAGTGTAAGTAGTGTATTTCGTCCTCCTGTTACAGGAGAATATTCCGTAACTTCTGCCTTTATACCTTGCGACTGTTCATCATCGGTACAAGCACAGAACACAACAAGCACTATCAATATTGATACAAATAGGTATCTCTCAAGAAAATTATCCATTGTTTTCATTAGTATTTACTTTTTTATCATTTAACTTTTATTCATCATATACATCAAACTGCTCAGACTTAATTACCTTTACAAGTATAAGGACCGAACATTTGTTTTATTTTTCGTTTAGTATTACTATCATCCAATATATAAATGTAGTATTCTTTACCTTCCGGCAATACCCGCACAACAATATGCCCCTGCTTACTTTTCATGTTTTCCGCATTCTTCCCTATGACAACCTCAGCAGAATGATGCAAATTGGTTGTAAAAATATCCCTATCACCCGGATATAAGTGTTTTGAAAGCATTCGTTCCAAAGTAGAGTGGTTGGGATGGAGGGCATCACTGGCCTGAATAATAAATACACGGGGAGAAAGAGTCGAAATAAAAATATCATTAGTTGCATTATTATATCCATGATGATTCACACAACAGATTTCTGTTCTGCCAACCACCGATGCCAAATGTGTTTCTACATCGTGAAACATCCCTCGTCCAGGTTTTGGATAACCGGTTACATCTCCTCCTGTATAATAGGAAAAGTTACCATACGAAATCTTCAGCGCACAACTCAACGTATTTTCTTGCGGAATATCATACTTCTCCAACTGGCTGAGTTCCGGAAATAAATATCTGCTTTCATTCCCTTTTCCTGTCCACAGAAAGCCGTTGGCATAAAGATTTTGCACTTTAACTATCCCGTCATAGCCAATAGAATCATATAGCAATCTGAATTGATTATCTACACCCGCTTTGAACTGTTCTACTTTCATTTTCTGCTTAGTAAAATGCAAATAATTAAAATAATTCTTTACTATTTTATCTTCCTTATTCACCAGAAAATTATAATTAGGAAATCCCCTATCAACCAACATTCCTATCTGAATATTTTCAGCCACCGTTATCATACCGGTATTATAATATCTGCCAGATTCATTCTTCACCTTTAGTACACCACCCATGTGATCACTATGGAAGTGTGTAATCAATGCATAATCAAGTTTTTTATTAAAAGTAGGCATCATATCTTTGATGTAGTCTACAATCCATTCACCGGGTGTCTTATTGCCATTAGGCTTCTGTGGTACATGTCGGGGATTATCCGCTTTATTTTCTCCTGCATCTATCAGCATAGTCGTACCATCAGGGAATATGATATATGCACACTCACCACAACCAGTGTTTACATGATGAATATCCATATATCCTTTTTCCCATGTGGGCAGTCTATTTCCTACTTTCTGTGCAAATGTATTAGTGCACAGAAAGCATAGAAAAATAGCTATAACAAACAGCTTGATTCTCATCTTACGATTGTTTTATAAACAAATTTTTCGTATCACAAAACAACAAAATCAAATCAATAACCTGGATTTTGAGGAAATTTTACAGGATCATTGCGTAATACAACTTCACTATTCGGGATTGGATAGAGCAAATCATCTTTATCGATAATAATTCCGATCTTGGCTATTTCATTAATTGCTTTCCCTGAACGAAGAAGATCAAACCAACGCTGCATTTCCATTGGAAATTCCAACCGACGTTCAAGAAATACAGCATCACGGAAACTGTCTTGATCAGATAGTTCAGTACTTGTATATGCACCTGCTGCATATGACCGCATCCTAACCTCATTCAAAGCCAGTAATGCCGGACTCGTTGCTGAACTATCAAAAGCAACTTCGTTACATGCCTCAGCATACATTAATAGCACATCAGACCAACGAAGTACAGGAGTATGATACCCGAACTCACCTAACGAGCTTTGAATATCAGCATATTTAACCAAAAGATTATTATCTGTATTCGTACCTTTCATGCTACGCATTAAATCAGCCCTACGATCACCTTCAGCATAAATACATTTGGCTATATTACTTAGTTTAAATTCTTCGTTCAAATCTGCCTGATTAGCATAATAAGTCAACGCATTTCGCCCCTCACCTGATATATCTTTATTAAAAAGCACTTCAAATAGTATTTCTTTATTCATAGCCTGCGGTGACCAACCGGTATAGTTTTTAAAATCAGCTGCAGAACTTCCTTGTACTGGTGCTGTACTAAATACATCCGTAATATCAGGCAACAACGCATGGGTACCAACATTATCTGTATTTATAAGTTCCCCCAATACTTTTTTTGCATCCTGCCATTTTTTCTCTTGCAGATAAACTTTGCCTAAAAGAGCTTTTGCAGCCAGTGAACTGGCACGTCCTAAGCTCTTTCCACTAAACTTTTTTGACAAATTATTTATATCAGAAGCAAAAAGCAAATCTGTCTCTATAGCCGTATAGATGTCCGTTACTTTATTACGTTCACACTGCGCAACTTCTGAAGCTGTCATTGGCTGTAAAATTAAAGGAGCATCTCCCCAGAAACGGATGATATTAAAATAACACAATGCCCGGATAAAACGAGCCTCCGCTTCATACTGCAACTTCAATTTGCTATCATTAACGACATCAATATGTGCAACTACATTATTACAACGATATATCGTCTCATATGTCTTTTGCCATACATTACGAAATATCTGATTATCAGATTGAGCGGTAAATATCTTAATACTATATTCCCGTCCTGCATTTCCTCCGGTATTAGCAAATGAGCCTAAATCATCAGAGCGCACATCCGTCATCAATACCATAGCTTCTTTATACATGGAACCATTCTGCAAATTGGCATATGCAGCCGTAAGTGCATATTCTATATCTTCCTTATTTTTATAAAAATTTTCAGTCGTTCCAGTATTTCCTTGAGGCTTCTCATCCAAAAAATCGCTACAACCTGATAAAACAAAAAGGGTAGCAGCTATTATACCTATGTGGGTTAATATACTTTTCATATCGATTATTTTTATTTTATAGACTAAAATTGATACCAAATACTATACTTTTAGATAGTGGGTATGTTCCATAATCCACACCTTGCATTATCGGACTAGAGTCAGTGCTTACCTCAGGATTATATCCACTAAGTAAATGAGCATAATTAGTTTATATAATAGAGAATTTGTAACTTTGCCTATA
>ERZ791915.1872-NODE-1872-length-14605-cov-3.517801_pt1 | contig 14605 bp, 10 predicted proteins | sample MGYA00510139_ERZ791915 | MGnify/ENA primary metagenome ERZ791915 (study PRJEB30046, sample SAMN00792117) | human gut metagenome | study: EMG produced TPA metagenomics assembly of the A metagenome-wide association study of gut microbiota in type 2... | reverse complement strand
TACCGAGGTAGAAGCCGCCGTGTTTATGACACGCGTCGGTAACCTGCTGACTGCGGTTACCTTTCGCCAGCATGATCATGCTGCCGCCGTGGGATTGCAGCAGATCCACGTAGGAGTCCATACGGCCTGCGGTGGTTGGGCCAAGTGAACCTGATGGATAACCGGCAGGGGTTTTCGCCGGACCCGCGTAGTAGATCGGGTGATCTTTGATGTACTGCGGAAGTTCTTTACCGGCGTCAATCAGCTCTTTCAGCTTGGCGTGTGCAATATCTCGGCCCACGATAATGGTGCCGGTGAGCGACAAACGAGTGGATACCGGGTATTGCGAAAGCTGGGCGAGGATCTCTTTCATCGGGCGGTTAAGGTCAACTTTCACCGCTTCGCCTTCACCGGCCTGGCGCAGTTCTTGTGGAATGTACTGGCCTGGGTTGTGTTCCAGTTTTTCGATCCAGATACCTTCGCGGTTGATTTTCGCTTTAATGTTACGGTCAGCGGAGCAGGAGACGCCCATGCCGACCGGGCAGGATGCGCCGTGACGTGGCAGACGGATAACGCGAATGTCGTGCGCGAAGTATTTACCGCCAAACTGCGCGCCAAGACCGAGTTTCTGGGCCTCTTCCAGCAGTTCCTGTTCCAGCTGGATATCGCGGAACGCCTGACCATGTTCGTTCCCTTCCGTCGGCAGTTCATCGTAATAGTGAGCGCTTGCTAACTTGACGGTTTTCAGGTTGGTTTCTGCAGAAGTGCCGCCAATCACAAACGCGATATGGTACGGCGGGCAGGCTGCGGTACCGAGGGTGCGCATTTTCTCGACGAGGAAGTTTTTCAGTTTACCCGGCGTCAGCAGAGCTTTGGTTTCCTGGTAGAGATAGGTTTTGTTGGCAGAGCCGCCGCCTTTCGCAACGCAAAGGAATTTGTACTCATCGCCATCTACCGCGTACAGGTCGATTTGCGCAGGCAGGTTAGTGCCGGTGTTGACCTCTTTGTACATCTCCAGCGCCGCATTCTGTGAATAGCGCAGGTTATCTTCGATATAGGTGTTATAGACGCCTTTCGACAGCGCTTCTTCATCACCGCCGCCGGTCCACACGCGCTGGCCTTTTTTACCGACGATGATCGCGGTGCCGGTATCCTGGCAGGTCGGCAGCACGCCTTTGGCGGCGATTTCGGAGTTTCTTAAGAATTGCAGCGCCACGTACTTGTCGTTTTCGCTGGCTTCTGGATCGTGAAGAATAGCCGCAACCTGTTTCTGGTGTGCCGGGCGGAGCATAAAAGAAGCGTCGTGAAAGGCTTGCTGCGCCAGCAGGGTCAGGGCTTCTGGTTCCACTTTCAGGATGGTTTCGCCGTCGAAGTCGGCAACGCTAACGTAATCGGAAGTGAGTAGATAGTATTCGGTATTGTCTTTCCCCATCGGGAAAGGTGCCTGGTAGATAAAGGGTTTGTTTGACATAGCTTCCAGCCTGTAACTCTGTATTTGTTATTCGAAAATGGCGTGCCGCGTAGTCACGGGCGGCACGCAAAGTGCATTTATAAGAACCCGTACATCGCGGCGAAGATCCAGCCGAAGACGCACGATACGCTCACACCAATCAACCCCGGCAGAATAAAGCTGTGGTTGATGACGAAGCGACCGATGTGGGTGGTGCCGGAACGGTCAAACTGAATCGCTGCCAGATCGCTCGGATAAGTCGGCAGGATGTAATAACCGTAGCAAGCCGGTGCTGAAGCCACGATGTATGCCGGATCAACGCCGATCGCCAGCGCGACCGGAACAATCGCCGCCAGCGCCGCAGCCTGAGAGTTTACAAACTTGGAAACCAGCAGCAGAACAATGGCATAGGCCCACGGATACTCTTTCACCATTTCACCCAGTACGCCCTGAATTTCAGACATATGCGCACCGAACATGGTTTCAGCCATCCATGCGATACCGTACACCGCCACGATGGCGATCATACCGGAACGGAAGACTTCGTTTTTTGAGATAGACGCGGGATTGGTTTTGGTCAGGATAATAATCAGCGCCCCGGTCAGCAGCATAAACATCTGAATAACCAGCACCATCGACAGCGGTTTGCCGCCGAAGGATGGACGCAGGTCCGAATCAGCACCAAGAAGTGCGACTACAGCGATTGCCCCGAGGAAAATCCACATCGCCAGCCAGTTGCTTTTCGGCAGTTTTTTATCGAGCAGCGTCGCGGTATCACCGTAAACATACTCACGGTTTTCCGGTACGGAGATGAATTTCTGGAACTCTTCGTCTTTATCCAGATCTTTACCGCGGAACCAGCTGAAGATACCGATCGCCAGGATACCGATTAACGTCGATGGAATGGTGATTGCCAGCAGGTCGAGGAACTCAAGATGGCGACCATCAAAGGTGACATTACCCAGCATCGCAACCAGAGACACGACCGCAACCGACACCGGACTGGCGATAATCCCCATCTGTGCACCGATAGAACTTGCCGCCATCGGACGTTCCGGACGGATGTTGTTCTTAATAGCAACGTCGTAGATGATCGGCAGAATGGTGTAAACCACATGACCCGTACCGCAAAGAATGGTCAGCGTACAGGTCACAAACGGCGCGACAATTGAGACATATTTCGGGTTGCGGCGCAGCAACTTCTCGGCAATTTGCAGCATGACATCAAGACCGCCCGAAGCTTGCAAGGTCGCCGATGCCGCCACCACCGCAATGATAACCAGCATGACATCAACCGGTGGTTTACCTGGCTGAAGGTGGAAGACGAAGACCAGAATGACCAGACCGATACCGCCTAATAAACCCAGCGCGATACCACCCTTTCTGGCACCATAAAACAGACATATCAGTATTATGATAAGTTGGATAGTAAATAACATGTGTGAACCCTCGCGATAATCCTATTTAAATTTTTGCTGAATAGATCACAGTCACGTTCTGTTTTGTATGAACTGTTTTCAGAGCCTGACTAAATATCCGTTTGGTCGTTACCGGCTTTAGCAAATACCTCACAGTAAATATTGGCTGATTAAAGCAGCGGCAAATTTATGCACTGTGATAAGCGGCTTTTTCAGAGAGAAAAACTCTCTGGCGATGGGTTTATAGTTTGTACTGCGCAGATGTTAATGTTTTGTTTGCTGTTATCTTATTGATATTTATCGGTCTATTTTTTGTTCTCAGGGCAGATATCATTAGGTTTAAAGATTAATCTGATCTACCCATTTGTGGGTAAAAATACACATAATGCGGGTGACATAATAGTTAATTAACTTTTGTTAGCGTTTTGAAATTAAAAACACCGTTCACCTGAAGAGATATTAATTTTTAGCGATGATGGAGGGATAATTATATTTGATCTGGCACAAGTTTTACTGATGAAGGATGTAACTTGTGCCAGGGGTATTTTGCATTACGGTAATAATTATTACTTACAGATAACCAGCGATCCGTTATTGGCAATATTGTTTCAGTAGTGAGTAGTGTTCTGCCTGAATACGGTAACGGTAAACCGGACGCCCCGTGACGCCATAATGGATACTGGTGAACAAGATGTGGCAGTTGACCAGCCAGATGAGGTATTTACGGCAGGAAACACGCGAGATGTTAACCTCGTTAGCCAGCTCGTCGGTTGAAAACTCATAGTCCTGATGCGCGTCAATCCACTGGCACAGCGTGCGTAACGTCTGCGGCGTTAAGCCTTTTGGCAAGCGACGAGGATCCTGTTCGTTGGAGCTGCTGCCGTGGATTAGCTGATCAAGCTCGGCCTGGTCATAATACTGATGTTTTTCCAGCGCCATTTTCTTTTGCCGCCAGCCGGTGAGCGCCTCTTCAAAGCGGGAAGCCTGGAAGGGTTTGATCAGGTAATCAACGACACCGTAATGCAGCGAATCTTTAATGGTTGCCGCATCGGCTGCGGAGGAGATGACAATCACATCACTTTTGCAACGCGCGTTATGCAGGACAGGCAGTAAATCGAGCCCGTTCTCTTTTTGCATATAGATATCGAGCAATATCAGGTCGATAGGCGTATCGCTATTGAAGATAATCTCTTTGGCTTTCTCCAGCGTCGAGGCTGTTCCACAGCATTGAAAGCCTGGGATTTGTGCTACGTATCGGCGATTCAGCTCCGCGACCATTGCGTCGTCATCGATAATTAATACATTGATCATCTGTTCGACCTCTCCCCGTCCCAGGGTATCTGGACAAAAAATTGTGTGAAAATCCCGGGTTCCGATTCCACGGCGATGCTGCCGCCGAGATTTTCTACCTGTTGTTTGACAAGTGCTAAACCGACGCCTCGCTCGCTTCCTTTTGTCGAGACACCTTTGTCAAAAATGTGATCGATTTTGTCGGGTGCGATCCCCGGTCCATCATCGTTAACTTCGCAGTGCAGCCAGCCGTGACGGTAGTGCAATGTTACGCTAATTTCGCCACCGGGTTCCGGCCCTAATGCTTCCAGCGCGTTTTCTATCAGATTTCCCAATGTGGTAATCAGCGTCGCGACCTGGTCCTCACTGCCGCTGTCTGGCAGCAGGCTTTCACTGTTTAAAATCAGCGTATGGCCTAAATCGGTCGCGCGGTTAATCTTACTGATTAAAAAACCAGCTATAACCGGAGATTTGATCTTACCCAGCAGAGAGCCAATCTCTTCCTGATAGTTATTGGCTGTTTTGAGAATGTAATCTTCCAACTGCTTATAACTCTTCAGATGCAATAATCCGAGAATCACATGCAATTTATTCATAAATTCGTGGGATCGTTCACGAAGTGCATCAGCATAGTTGACCAGACCGTCGAGTCGCTGCATCAGTTTACGAACTTCAGTTTTGTCCCTGAAGGTTGAAATGGCACCGATGATAACGCCATTACTGCGCACCGGAACGGTGTTGATCAGTAATAGCCGGTCTTTAATCGTAATCTCTTCGTCGCGGCGCGGCGTACCGTCGCGTAACACTTCCGAGATATCTACCACCTGTGACCATGAGTGGCTTAGCGTCGACAGTTTCTCATCGTCCTGCGACTTACGGTAATTCAGCAATTCTTGTGCGGCATCGTTGATCAGCGTGACCTCGCCGCGATCGTCCACGGCAACGACGCCTTCTTTGATAGACTGCAACATGGCCTGGCGCTGCTCAAACAGCGTGGAGATTTCGTAGGGTTCCAGGCCGAAAAGGATTTTTTTCAGTACCTTAACCAGAATGCAGGTGCCAATCAGTCCGACCAGCATGCCAAATAATACCGACCAGATAATGCTCCAGCGACTGTCATTGATTTGTTGGGTCACGCGGCTTAACTCAAGGCCGATCGCCACCACGCCAATTTGTTTATGATTTTCATCGTAGATGGGGGTAAATACGCGTAAAGCCTGCGCCAGAAAACCGCGATTGATAGCGACATTTTCTTTGCCATTCAGCGCTTTAAGGATGTCATCACCTTTAAATGGCTGACCAATACGCTGGGCTTCAGGATGCGAGTAGCGAAGACTTTGCATATCGGTAACGACAATAAACAGCAGATCGTTGCGTTTGCGCACGGCTTCCGCGATGGCCTGGATTCCGCTCTCCTGCGGTTTTTTCTGCAAGCCCTGACGGATTTCCGGCGAGTCGGCGAGGGTACGCGCCACTGCCAGTGCCTTGTTGGCCAGCCCGTCTCGCGTCATATCACTGATTTGCGAGAAGTAAATCAGATGCACCACCAATAGCACCGAGAACAGTACCGCGCTGACCATTAAGATCACTGTGGTACTCAATTTCATCGGACGTTTGCGTAACATGCGGTAGGGCAATGAATGTCTCATCAGCTTCCTTGTGTGACAAATTTCTTAAGCATTATCTCTGATGAGGCGGGTAATTCAAAGGGAGTAAGAATGATTGGCTATATAGGGGAAGAGACTCTGGCAACGGAAACTGCCAGTGCTGTATGAAGATTCCAGGGCTATGCTTATAGCGATAATCATACTGATGAGAGAGGGAAAGTCATGGATCAGGCGCTACTGGACGAGGGTTATCGCTGTTATACCGGCGAAAAGATCGATGTCTATTTCAACACTGCGATATGTCAGCATTCTGGCAATTGCGTACGTGGCAACGGCAAGTTATTTAATCTCAAACGAAAGCCGTGGATCATGCCGGATGAAGTCGACGTCGTCACTGTGGTTAAAGTGATTGATACGTGCCCGAGCGGCGCGCTGAAATACCGTCATAAATAAGCGAGGGTAAAATGGAAATACGCGAAGGCCACAATAAATTTTACATTAATGATGAACAGGGCAAGCAAATCGCTGAAATTGTCTTTGTGCCGACCGGAGAGAATTTAGCGATTATCGAACATACCGATGTCGATGAAAGCCTGAAAGGGCAAGGGATTGGTAAACAGCTGGTTGCGAAAGTCGTGGAAAAAATGCGTCGGGAAAAACGAAAAATTATCCCATTATGTCCATTTGCGAAACACGAATTTGATAAAACGCGGGAGTATGATGATATTCGCAGTTGATGGGAGAGTACAGATTCACGATATTTTTCATGCTCTCTGCGGTGTGATGCAGGAGAGCATCTGAAGGGTAGGGGGATGCACAAAGAATGGGCAGAGAGCGCGTTTTTTTGTCCCAAGTCATCCCCTTTACTGAGCAAAAAAAAGAATATCTCCTATATGAGAATCATCAATCGGGGTTAATAAGTTTTGCGTCCCCAGAGTGTTCAATATTGATAGGAGTCATATTATGGAAGGTAAAAACAAGTTCAATACTTATGTTGTTTCTTTTGATTATCCATCATCTTATTCCTCAGTGTTCTTAAGGTTAAGAGCATTGATGTATGATATGAATTTCTCCTCTATCGTGGCTGATGAATATGGGATACCACGACAATTGAATGAAAACTCCTTCGCAATAACGACATCGTTAGCCGCAAGTGAAATCGAAGATTTAATCAGGCTTAAATGCTTAGACTTACCGGATATTGACTTTGACCTCAACATTATGACAGTTGATGACTATTTCCGTCAGTTTTACAAGTAGCCAGGAAGGATAAGAAGAACATAAAAAATGGCACTATTCTCTAAAATATTAATTTTTTATGTGATTGGTGTGAACATATCCTTTGTCATTATCTGGTTTATCTCACATGAGAAAACACATATTCGTTTACTTAGTGCATTCCTGGTCGGAATAACCTGGCCAATGAGTCTGCCTGTGGCATTACTTTTTTCTCTCTTTTAGGAGCTGTAGTTGAGTGGACCCGCTGGTTATCGTGAAACGAAGCGTCTCTCCTCAAAACTGGATTTGCGGAACGACGAACGAAGCAGTCGCCTGACTGCTTCGTTCATTAAAGTGAAATTTATTTCTGTGGGCGCATCGCCGGGAAGAGAATAACGTCACGAATAGTATGACTGTTTGTAAACAGCATAATCATTCGGTCGATGCCAATACCCAGACCAGCGGTTGGCGGCAGACCATATTCCAGCGCAGTCACGTAATCTTCGTCATAGAACATGGCTTCGTCGTCACCTGCAGCTTTAGCGTTAACCTGCTCCTGGAAACGTTCAGCCTGATCTTCTGCGTCGTTTAATTCGCTAAAACCATTACCGATTTCACGACCACCGATGAAGAATTCAAAACGGTCGGTGATTTCCGGGTTAACATCATTACGGCGCGCCAGCGGGGACACTTCTGCCGGATATTCCGTAATAAAGGTTGGCTGAATCAGATGTGCTTCTGCCACTTCATCAAAGATCTCCGTGACAATACGTCCCAGCCCCCAGCTTTTCTCTACCGTAATTCCGATAGATTCAGCTAATGCTTTAGCAGCATCAAAATTATCCAGGTCGGCCATATCGGTTTCTGGACGATATTTTTTGATTGCTTCGCGCATGGTGAGTTTTTCAAACGGTTTGCCGAAATCAAACACATGCTCGCCATAAGTGACTTTAGTGGTACCCAGAACCTCTTGTGCCAGGGTGCGGAACAGTGACTCTGTCAGTTCAATCAAATCGTGGTAATCCGCATACGCCATGTAGAGTTCCATCATTGTGAACTCAGGATTATGGCGAACAGAAATACCTTCATTACGGAAGTTACGGTTGATTTCGAATACCCGTTCAAAACCGCCTACAACCAGACGTTTCAGATACAGCTCCGGCGCGATACGCAGATACATATCTAAATCCAGAGCATTATGATGGGTAATAAACGGGCGAGCAGATGCCCCACCTGGAATTACCTGCATCATCGGGGTTTCTACTTCCATAAAGCCGCGCGCGACCATGAACTGACGGATAGCGGCCAGAATTTTTGAACGGACAACAAACGTTTGACGGGATTTATCGTTAGCGATGAGGTCCAGATAACGTTGACGATAACGGACTTCCTGATCCTGCAGACCATGGAATTTATCTGGTAAAGGACGTAGTGCTTTTGTCAGCAGGCGCAACTCAGTACAGTGAATGGAAAGCTCACCCGTTTGCGTCTTAAACAGCGTACCGCGGGCACCGATAATGTCACCCAGATCCCATTTTTTAAACTGATCGTTATAAACACCTTCTGGCAGGCTATCTCTTGCAACGTACAGTTGAATACGGCCACCGACATCCTGCAACGTTACAAAGGAGGCTTTCCCCATGATACGACGGGTCATCATTCGGCCAGCAACCGAGACTTCAATGTTTAAGGATTCCAGTTCCTGGTTATCCTTCGCATCAAACTCTTCGTGCAACTGGTCAGAGGTATGGTCGCGGCGAAAATCATTGGGAAACGCCACACCTTGCTGACGTAGTGCCGCCAGTTTTTCGCGGCGATTTCTCAGTTCATCGTTAAAATCAATAGCCTCATTGGCTCCCCGTGTTTCTTGTTCAGACATTTTGGTTCCTCTAAATCCAGCTTTCAATTTAGCGTAGATAAAGAGACAGATCGGTACACTGTATTATCTGCCTCGACTATTAGTAACTCAGTTTATCTTATCGAAACTAACGCTTACCTCAAGTTGATATCACTAATAAATAACCATCAAAATGGTTTAAATGACTTATTAATCTCGATTTGTTAGTGTTATAAACTGAAAGTTAATTTATTCATAACCAATTGTTTTTACGACAGTTAATCGTTGCTCTCCTGTATCATATTCGTCGGCGTGCTAAACAGAAAACGGGTAGCAAAGGCCAATACCACGATGATCGCGACACAAGCCAACGTCCACTCTCCCATCTGAGAAAAGAATCGCTGGTAAGCTGCAATTGCCATACCGCTAATTTGCGACTCTGTCGTCTGCTGTGCCACGACGCCTGCCAGCCAGTTGGCGACCGCGCCTGTTGCCAGCATATAAATCCCGGTTAATACGCCAGACATTTTCAGACGCGTGATTTGCGCAATCGCCACCGGGTCAATAAAGAGTTCAGCAAAGCCCATTAGCGCCAGCCCGGATATCATCACGCCCATTGACGCTTGACCGTCAGCCGCTGCATGTCGGGCATCAAATGCCAACAACATAAAGCCACAAGCCATCAGCAGTAAGCCAAAGGCAAACTTCAGCCAGACGCGCAATGTTGAGTTGCCGCGGCTTTCTGGCGACGCCAGCCAGGCCAGTACAACCCCAGCGAGCATCACCGCAATTGCATTCACCGACTGGAATAGTGCTGTAGGTACTTCAATATTGAATGCCTGACGATTCACAAAGCGATCGATAAACAAGCTGATGGTACTGCCGCCCTGTTGTGCCAGTACCCAGAACAACGTCCCGACAAACATCAACAATACAATTTGCCAAAGAGCACGGCGGTGTTCGGGGAATTTGATCATCATGCGGGCAATGATTTGTGCGGCAATGAGGCAAACGATCGCCAGCAAATATCCGGACCAGTCGTTCTCCAGCAGCAGAGTAAAAAATACTGGGGCTAAACAGAGCATCACCACTAACCAGCTCCATACTGGTAAGGCAAATTTGACGCTAGTGAGCGCTTTTTTATCCATACTACGCGTGGACTGGAAATGACGATGACTGCTTAAGAAAATCAACAAACCGATAAACATGCCGCCACCCGCAAGGGCAAAGCCAACATGCCATCCATACCACTGAGCAGCCAGGCCGCAGGCGATTGGGGCGGCGATAGAACCGATATTGCCCGCAGCATACAGCAGCGAAAAACCGCCATCACGTCGATGATCGTTCTCGTCGTAGAGCTCGCCAAGCAAACAGCTGATGTTTGATTTGAATAAACCGTAGCCACAAATAATGATTGCCAGCGCCAGATACAGGCTAAAGGTTGAATTTGTATCAATACCCAGCACCACATGGCCAAGGGTCATTAACAGCGCACCGGCAATCACTGCAGTGTGGTTGCCGAGCAGGCGGTCGGCAAGCCAGCCGCCGAGAATAGGGGTAACGTAAACCAGAGAAGCATATGCGCTGAACAGGCTGATGGCATGGTTATCATCAAAACCAAGCTGATGGGTGAGATAGAGAATGAGTAAGGCACGCATGCCGTAAAAACTGAAGTACTCCCAGATTTGGATCGCCACGATATAGTATATCGCGCGCGGCTGTGAGGGTGTTTTCATGTGTTCTCCTTATGAGCAAAAAAGGGAAGTGGCAAGCCACTTCCCTTGTACGAGCTAATTATTTTTTGCTTTCTTCTTTCAATACCTTAACGGTATAGCGGCCATCAGCCTGACGGTATGCACCGTGAATATCGGTTTCAAAGCCCGGATAGTGAGCGCCGATTTCACACAGCATCTGCAGGAACTCCAGAACCGGACGGCTTTCTTCGGTGATCATTTCACCCGGCATTACCAGAGGAACTCCCGGCGGATATGGAAGGATCATATTGGCGTTAATACGACCTACCATTTCGTCGAGGTAAACTTCTTCGGTCATACCGTGCAGCTCTTTCTGGAAGGCAGCATACGGAGTCATTACCATCGTCGGCAGCACTTCAAATGCGCGATACATCAGATCCGGCAGATTGTGGTGAACAATCAGTTTGTGGATATTCTGAGCCAGTTCCTGAATACGCATGTTTTCATAGAATTCAGGATCTTCACGATACAGAGACGGCAGCATGTTTTTCACACGCAGGTTCAGGTCGAACGCACGTTTGAAGTCAGTCAGAGCACGCAGCAGGCTCAGTGCTTTGGTCTTATCGATACCGATGCTGAACAGGAACAGCAGGTTATACGGACCGGTTTTCTCAACAACGATGCCATGTTCGTCGAGGTATTTCGCCACGATGCTGGCCGGAATACCAAAGTCGCTCATGGTGCCGTCTTTTTCCATCCCCGGAGTCAGCAGGGTGACTTTGATCGGGTCAAGATACATGTGCTCGTTATCGATGTTTTTGAAGCCGTGCCAGGTGCTGTCAGAACGCAGCGGCCAGCATTCAGTGGTATCGATATGATCCGGCTGCCATACATCAAAGAACCAGCCATCAGATTCCGTTCTCAGACGTTTGATCTCTTTACGGAATTTGATCGCACGTTCAATGGAACCGTTGATCAGACGCTTACCTGCATTGCCTTTCATCATCGCCGCAGCGGTTTCAGTGGACGCCACGATACCGTAGTGCGGAGAAGTGGTGGTGTGCATCATGTAAGCTTCGTTAAAGGTTTCTTCGTTTACGTCACCTTTAACGTGGATCATGGAAGCCTGAGAGAACGCCGCCAGCAGTTTGTGAGTAGACTGGGTTTCGTAAATCACTTTCCCTTCTACACGGCCACCGCTCATACCGCATTTACCTTCGTAAATCGGTGAGAAGTTGGTGTAAGGTACCCACGCGGAGTCAAAGTGGATGGATTTCACATCCAGTGTTTTCTTGATGAAGTCGGTGTTGTACAGCAGACCATCATAGGTAGAGTTAGTAATTACAGCATGTACCGGCCAGGTTGCGTTTGGTGTTTCTTTCACGCGCTTAGCAATGGTAGCGTGCTGGAATTCACTCTGTGGGATACCACCAAGAATACCGTAAGCGTTACGGGTCGGGCGGAAATAGATTGGCGTAACATCGCTCATCATCATCAGGTGGGTCAGCGATTTGTGGCAGTTACGGTCAATCAGAATGGTGCTGCCTGCTGGAGCAGAGTACATACCAACAATTTTGTTCGCAGTGGAAGTACCGTTGGTCACCATGTAGCTGCGGTCTGCGTTAAAGACGCGAGCGATATACTGTTCTGCTTCTTTGTGTGGACCACTGTGATCCAGCAGAGAACCCAGTTCAGATACTGAAATGGAAATATCAGATTTCATGGTGTTCGGACCAAAGAAATCATAGAACAGGCTACCTACCGGGCTTTTCTGGAATGCAGTACCGCCCATATGACCAGGAGTACAGAAAGTATATTTACCTTCACGAACATATTTAAACAGTGCTTTAGTCAGCGGAGGCAGAATAGTGTTGATATATTCGTCAGTGGTCTGCTTGATCTTATTAGCAATATCTTCAGCAGCACCCAGCGCATATTCAAAGAAGCTAATCTGTAAACGCAGGTCATTCAGGCTTACATCGAGAGTGGAATACGTATTAGCGAACGCGTACAACGGCAGGTTCTCGTTCATTTTGCTAATTTCTTCGCACAGCTCGAGATTATATTTATCCCAGTCAAAAATAACGCCGCACAGACGCGCATTGTTTTCGATCAGTTTTAATAAGTCGTCACGGTCGTTCGGGTAAACAATCTGGAAGTTCAGACGTTCAAGCGCGCGATGAAGTTCACGAATGGGTTCTTCTTTAAAATAAACCCCCATGTGATTCAATATTGCAATAACGTTCATAGTCATATCTCCAGGTAAAAAAGGCCCCTCCCAACACATGGGACAAAATGAAAGGAGGAGCCTCGGAAAATACTTTTAATTAATGTGCGTTAGACGCGGTGTGGTTATCCATTGAGTGGCTCTGGCGCTCGTGCATTTTGCGAGCGTAGAACATCAGGATAATCAGGCTGACGATGAAGGTACCTGCCAGCTCGAAGGAGCTTGCGCCCATCAGCGCGATGAAGCAGAACACGCAACCCAGTACAGAGCAGATCAGGCTGACAAAGTTGCGGATGTTAACGCCTTCAAAACGAATCAGGTCAACGCAAGAGTAGAAATACGGCAGCATAGTCAGCAGTACTGCGATACCGGTCAGTTCACCGAACAGGTCAGATGCTTTACCACCGGCAGAGTTCATCAGAGTGATAAGGATCATCAGGGCAGTCATTTTCACTGCAGCCAGCAGCAGACCTTTTTTCGGAATACCGTTGCTGTCGACTTCACCATAAACTTTCGGGAAGTTACCGTCGTTAGCGGCACGTATACCTGCCTGGCCTACCAACATCATCCAGGAGCCCAGAGAAGTCAGGCACGCAAAGGCGGTGAATGCAGAAACCAGCGGCGCAGCCCAGTTACCGAGGATAGTTGAAGCACTGATTGCAAACGGAGCACCGGAAGCCGCCATTACAGAAGACGGATACATACCGGAAAGCACCTGAGTCGCAGCGATGTAAACAATACCTGCTAAACCAGTACCCAGCATGGTTGCCAGCGGAACGGTACGTTTCGGGTTTTTAACCATACCAGTACTTACAGCTGCGGATTCAACACCCACGAAGGCCCACAGGCAGAGCAGAATACTTTTAATGATCGCATGACCATCAGTGGTATCCGCAGTATTCCAGTTAGCTGCATAAGTTGCCGCATCAAACCAATGCCAGCCAACAATAGCAGTCATCACCACAGGAATAAGAACCAGCACCAGACCAATAGTGGTTAAACGGCTTACCCAAGTACCGCCGAGCATATTTACAAAGGTAAATACCCAGACGATAGCAATACAGGCGATACCCGCCGGAACAGGATCATTTAATACTGGGAAGAAGGTGGAAAGATAAGATACAGCGGTAATACCAATCGCCAGGTTACCAATCCAGTTAGCATGGTAATAAAGAACACCTGTCTGAAAACCAAATGCAGGGGAAATTTCTCCGGCATAAGCAATTGGGCCACCTTGTTGCGGGTTTTTTGTTGCCAGTCGGGCATATACATACGCCAGCGACATTGCGCCAATAATAGAGATAATCCAACCCCAGATAGCAATACCACCGATACTTGCTAGGTTCGCAGGTAATAATGCAATACCGCTCCCCATCATATTACCGGCAACAACACCGGTACAGGCAAATAGCCCGATCTTCTTGGCAGAACTCATGCTCTTCTCCTAATTTCATTTTTGAATTTGGAGTCCGGGTCATGATGTATAACTATTTCCTGACCAGACCAAACTGGCGATAAGATTACTCACGAAAAAAGGATTAATCCTAAAGATTAGGTGAAATAACACAAAAGTTTCTGTAAGTGAGAACTTGAGGTTTTTTATTAACACATCAGGATCGCAAGTTGATATCATGAAAAGATAAACATTTAATGTTTACAATGGATTGCGTGACATTCTCTGGTTAAATTTATGTAATAAAAATTATGCGGCAAATAAATTGCCGCAACATATTATACCAACAGGAACATACAAAAACTCAACAACAAATATTTCCGAGCATAAATCAACCCGGAGTTACTTATTCTGAAGCAAGAAATTTGTCGAGATAAGGTACAACATAAGGAACAGAAGTCTGGAATATACCATTTTCAATCCAGTAAAGGG
>ERZ791915.1856-NODE-1856-length-14697-cov-4.720052_pt1 | contig 14697 bp, 8 predicted proteins | sample MGYA00510139_ERZ791915 | MGnify/ENA primary metagenome ERZ791915 (study PRJEB30046, sample SAMN00792117) | human gut metagenome | study: EMG produced TPA metagenomics assembly of the A metagenome-wide association study of gut microbiota in type 2... | reverse complement strand
ATGATTTCCGGACTTCCGATTGAAGGTGATTCTTATCTGAAACGTGTTTCCGGCGGTGTGATGGCAGATGGCTTCAACTCTCTTTTAGCAGGTATATTCAACTCCTTCCCGAACTCCATCTTCGCACAGAATAACGGTATCATCCAATTAACAGGAGTTGCCAGCCGCTATGTAGGCTATTATATTGCCGCTATGCTCGTTCTGCTGGGATTATTCCCCATTGTAGGAGCTATATTCTCTCTGATGCCCGATCCGGTACTGGGAGGCGCCACCTTATTAATGTTCGGTACAGTAGCGGCAGCAGGTATCCGCATCGTTTCCTCACAGGAAATAGGCCGCAAAGAAACCCTAGTCTTAGCAGTCAGCCTATCTTTAGGTTTGGGTGTGGAACTAATGCCGGACGTATTAAAACAAGCTCCAGAGGCGATTCGAAGTATTTTCTCTTCAGGAATCACCACCGGAGGTTTAACTGCAATTGTTGCTAATATGGTAATTAGAGTGAAGTAATAAGTAATAGGTAATAAGTAATAGGTATTAAGCCATGCGGATAAACTAACCAGTAGCTACGGTTATTACCTATTACCTAATACCTATTACTTATTTCTAAATTACTCATTTTATCTGTAATCCGAAAGGGGAAATCTGGATACTCGTAGAGGCTGAAACGAGGTTCGGTTTCCCCTTTTGTATAGCTCCAGATAGAAGCGTAGTCTTCCGGGTCTTCCCCCATCTTGCTGAGTTGGCGTAGATAAGCTGCCAGTGATTTATTCTCTACGATATAGATTTGTCCCATCTGATCGATAATAGGGCTATGGTGACGGGTACCGTCATGTTCGAAGCGAAGAATTCGTTTGCCTTCCTCAGTCAATCCTACCAATTGGAAAGTCATACTCTTGCCGATAGCAGGCAGATTCAGTACACTGCGGTCGGTAGCAAGGAAAGGCAGATGATGCTTTCTCATGAACCGTCTTATTTGTTTGGCGGTGTCAGCATCTTCTTTCGGTTTTTCTTCATTTATACCTGCACTGACTTTGGTCTCCAGTATCTTATACAATTCTTCCGCCTGTTCCGGAGTCATCTGTCCGTAAATCTTTTCTTCCTGCTGTTCCTGCATTGAGCGACTGTTGGGTGCAAACACCGCATAATTCTCATTAAATCCCTTCACCGAGAACGTATAATAACATACCACTCCCAGTGAATTGAGTACCTGGCGAAGCCGCGTAGTATGTCCTCTGCGTGAGGCAGCCACCGTATATACCAACTGGTTCGTAATAATCCATCCGGCAGAAAGAATTTTCCGAATCGCCTCTTTTGCTTCGGGCGTCACCTCCAGCGGTGTCTGAAAATGGGTCTGAATGATAAACTGCTTGACGCCAACAGCTGAAGCCTTTTCCTTAAACTCCCGCAATATGTCAACCAACTCGTCATTAATACGCATCGGCAAATAAGCCAATAAACGAGAACCCAGTCTCACCCGTTGCAATTCCGCATATTTCTCACCTTCCGGACGTTCAAGATTCGCTCTTTGCTTGCGTACCGCCATACGATACACTGCTTCTAATATATTTCTCAACGTCTTATTCTGACTCATCAGCGCATCGCCTCCCGTAATCAGAATATCGCGTAACTGTGTATCCTGTTCAAAATAGGTCATCAACCGTCGCAACTTACTGTCCCACGACTCCTTCGGTCGTAACGTCTCAAATTCAAAATTCAGCCGTTCACTCTGAAAGTCATACATACGCTGGCAAGATGCACAAAGCCCTCCACAAGCCCGTCCCATCGTATCAGGAATAAGGATAGCCACCTCCGGATACCGTCGGTGAATATTATGTCCGTCCGGCAAGAGCCATCCGGCAGCATTCGGCTTTCCTGCCTCCACAATATCTTCCTTCTCCCATGCACGAATATTGCCATACGTCTCCACTAATCGTGGCGAATAAAGTATATAACTCCGAATCGCTTCATCATTATACCCATACCCCGTCACATTCAGCAACGACAAATAATAAGGCGTAGCAAAGAACGGCATTCCCTTTTTACGTGCCCGATTCAGCAAATACATCGTCTCCGACGAAAGTGAATTTCCTAAAAAGCGATTCAACTCAGCCGGACTTTTCACAGCCATCGACAAATGAAAGCGGAAATCTCCCCACCATTTGCTTACCAACTGATACTTCTCCTCATAACTCATCCCTTCCTCAAAATGAAACCGCACCGAAGGCTTCGACTTCCGGTTCTCAATCTTCTGAATCAGCAGATGCAGCATCCGTTCCTTATTCTCATCACGCATCTCCCGCACTTCCTCATCCAATCCGGTATCCCACCGGTCATTCCGGCTCTTGATGCGCTGCGGAGACGGCAAAGGAACACTTTCCCCTTGCAAACGTTTGAACAACTGGAACAATTCTAGAAACAAATCCGTCGGCATCTCTATATTCTCCAACTTCTCTGTCAGAAACTGATAAAGCAACCGTATCGTCTGTACCGAAATATCCTGTCCCGTAGACAGTTCATGAACATCCTGTCCATCATACTGGAGTAAGAGTCGAATTTGCTCCCTTGCCTCTTCCGCAACCTCATTAACCATCCCGCAACTATCCAGATGTTTTAGCAGACCAGCCTTAAAGTCCTCCACTGTCGGACTCACCGCCGCCATCTCCACCAACTCCGGCATCTCCTGCGTGTAGATTTGTTTCAACTGCGAAAAAGTAAGTACAAGAATTTTCTTTTGTTTCATAAGCATCCTCTATATTATTATATTATTTATTGATTAGTAACGACCTATCCCTCCGCAAGGTTCCCCCGGCCTCGACTGCCCGGCGTCAAGCGCAGGTCTTATTTACGGCGTTAAAAAGGGCAGACTGTTTGAGCGAAGCGAGTTTCTGCCCTTTAGCCGGAAATAAGACCGGAGTAGCCGGGCAGGCGCAGCCTTGATTTTTTCTTTTTGGTACTTTTTCTTTTGCATCAAGGCAAAAGAAAAAGTACATAAAGATAATAAAAAAAGCGGAAGTATGCCACTCCCGCTTTTCCTGCTATGCTATTCTTTACGATTTTCTAACATTTACGCGACCTTATTTTTTCGTTTCCGTGTCGTCGTTCTTTCTTTTCGGTTCCTTTTTGGCAAGGAGCACTATATTATATACATAGTCCGTCATCCACTGTTCCGAATAGCCCAGACGTTCCTTGTACTGGCGGACAGTCGCCGCAGTCTTGTGCACATCATCAGCCTTCCACACCGTCTTCGTACAAACATCGTGTACCGTCTTCTGCGTCATCCCGTAAAGCGCCTTCTTGAATATAGACGGCATACGGAACTTCCATTGCATCAGATTTCCCATCAGCATCATCAAATCGTTGGAAAACCCTTGATACATAAACAGATACGACTGAATATCATTCTGCGTACGGCAATTACGCTTCACGGAGCTGTCGATCTCCTTAAAGAAACTTTCATTCAGTCCGTAGTCCTGCATCAGCATTTTGCGAGAAGCCGACTTTTCTGCCAGTCCCAGCTTACCTCCCTGCGTAGGAATCTTGAACAAACGTTTGAAGTTAGCCACATCCGGTAAAAAGCGGATGTTGGTAATACCTAAGTTAGTAGCGATGACTGACTGGAAATAAACCCGGGTCAGTGATATGAAATCTTCTACATTGCCGACTTTTGTTTCATCGGATTTCTTTTTGAATAAACCAAATAAGCCCATCGTTATATTTACTATTTTATAATTTACAATTTACAAATCGTGTGTGGAGATTTTAATGAGCCGCAAAGGTACGAAAAAGTGTTGGTTTTCACCAACATTCCAAGTCCTTTTCGATGTCCGGCATGGTCTCTTTCCTGAAAACAGGACTTTGGATGCCCGCTTTCTTCTGGGCACGATAGTCCGAGAGCAGGCGGATGGCATACTTTCCGAGAAAGATAATGGCGATCAGGTTGCAGACAGCCATCAGAGCCATCGTGATGTCCGCCAGACTCCATACCAAATCGAGTGTGGCGACAGACCCGAAAAGTACCATGCCGCTGACCAATATCCGGTAGGTGTGGAGCACCCATTTCTTTGCGGTGATGAAACGGATATTCGCTTCACCGTAATAATAATTTCCCAAGATACTGCTGAATGCGAAGAAGAACAGCGCTACGGCAACAAAGATGCTTCCGGAAGCACCGATCTCATTCGTGAGCGCCTGTTGGGTCAGTTGCACCCCATTGGAGGAACCGTCCAAAGGAGCACCGCTGAAAAGAATGATAAATGCCGTACAGGTGCAAATTAATAAAGTATCAGTAAATACTGCCAGCGTCTGTATCAACCCCTGTTTGACAGGATGAGTGACGTTGGCCGTCGCTGCTGCATTCGGAGCCGAACCCATACCGGCCTCATTGCTGAATAATCCGCGCTTGATACCCTGCATCAGCGCCATGCCGACACCTCCGCCCAATGCCTGTTCCCAGCCGAAGGCATGGCTGATGATGAGAGATATCACTTCCGGCAGATGCGTGATATTAAGTAATACGATGACCAGTGCCAGTCCTACATATCCTAATGCCATAACCGGGACGATAATGCTGCTTACATGCGCTATCCGGCGGATACCACCGAAGATGATGACAAGAGTCAGAGCGGTAAGCACTCCTCCCAACACCATATGATTGAATCCGAACGCATGTTCGGCAGCAGCACAAATCGTATTGCTCTGTACCGAATTGAAAGCAAAACCGAAAGTAATGCTGATGAGCACAGCGAAAAGCATCCCCATCCACGGCTGTTTCAATCCCTTCTTCATATAATAAGCCGGGCCTCCGACAAAAGAGTCCTTCCCGCGTATCTTATATAACTGTACCAGGGTAGATTCGATAAAAGCGCTCGAAGCTCCCAGCAGGGCGATCGCCCACATCCAGAAAACAGCTCCCGGTCCGCCGATGGCGATGGCGGTGGCCACCCCTGCCAAGTTGCCCGTACCCACACGGCTGGCAATCGTAATAGCGAATGCCTGAAAAGATGAAACATGTTTCTCGCCCTGTTTTCCTTTTCCGGCGGACTCGCTGAGTAATATAATCATTTCGCGAAGCATACGGAACTGTACGAACCGCGTTCGGATGCTGAACCAGACGGCACAGCCCAGTAACATGATAATCAGGATGTATGTCCAGAGTATATCATTTATTTCATTGATAAAGTTCATAGTTAGGTTTTTGAAAAGAGTAAATCGTAATATATCACTCGTTTTTCATTCGGAAATAAAATTTATGATTTTCGAATACGGGCTCTACTATATCATACCGAACAAATTTGGCAAGCAGATGTTCGGCGGCACGTCGGGAAATACCGGTCTGCCGGCAATACCGGTTGAGCGAAAGCAGCGTTCCCTGTTCCAACAGGTCGAGCAGGAGTTGTTCGCGTTCCGTATAGCGGATCAGTTCTCCCCGCGGGCTGTCGCTTTGTTGCCATACACGCAGGTGGATAGGGGTAGCCAGTATATTCTCATCCTTGATACGGAGATAAGCGAGAGCTTTTCCGTTTTCGTCTTTCGCATAGACAGGCTTATGCGGACTCTCTTCGATGGTGGCCACTAATACCTGTTTGCCCTCCACTATATATGTTTGTAAAGTATAATCTATCTCCGGGATGCAATAAAGTTGTGCGGCCGCTTCGATCATATATTTTTCCTCTTCGGATCGTACGCCGGCTATTCGTCCATTGTCTTTCACGCCGATTAATAGCCGCCCTCCGTCGGTATTGGCAAAAGCCGACAGCGTTTTGGCAATCTTGCGTGCGTCGGAAATTTCGAATTTGAAGTCCTGTTGCTGATGCTCTCCTTCAGCTATCAAAGTATGTATGTAATCCGTATCTGTAAGCGTTTTCATGGCTACAAAGGTAGGGAAAAATGGTGAAAAGCCCTTTTTTTAGCTTATTTTCGCAGATAAATTCAAAAAAAATATTGTTTTTATGCGTTTATTTCGGGAAACAGTGTATTTTTGCGACACATTATTAACGAAAAAAATAAAAGGATTATGAAAGAATTGGTAGAAAAAGTAGCAGCTCTGTATGCTGACTTCTCAAAAGATGCTAACGCTCAGATTGAAAACGGTAACAAAGCAGCAGGAACTCGTGCTCGTAAGGCTTCTTTGGAAATCGAAAAAGCAATGAAAGAATTCCGCAAAGCATCTTTGGAAGCTTCTAAAAACTAAGAAATAGAAGTCTACTAAGATATCAGGAAAAAAGAAGAGGATGTGTCGTGAGATGCATCCTCTTCTTCTATTATATACTTACTTCTCTTTTCTGAAATCCGAAATTCGGATGAATGTGCTATTTTTAAGGTTGCATTGAAAAACAGTTGCTCTAAAAATAACGAACCAGAGAAAAATCTGCATAAATAAATGCAATAATATACGAAAAAAAAACATTCTTTGCATGAAACTACATGAAATATACACCTTTTCAAAACAAAAAAGTATCTTTTGGTTTTAAACCAAGGGGGTGTTTCTTTAAAACCAACGCCTCCTTCCTCACCGACCAACCTGTTTTCCGTCGGTAAGGGAGACCTGAAAAAGCTGTTTTTGCTTAATTTTCTTCTAATTGATCCATAAATACCGGGAAAATAAAAGTGTCATTCGGAACTGTTTTTCTTCAGTAAGCGATCAGAATGATCAGTGAAAAAGAATTATACTTCTGATTTGACCGATAAACTCTTTGAATAGTAAAAAAGAGGAATCCTGTATTTGTGAATGATGGCATTTTTATGCCTTTCTTTAAAGTGGGATACAATTATGCCCTTCTTTCACTGTTTAAATATTCCTTTTTTAAGAAAGGTCCTTTTTTAGTGATCAATAGATGTCGCTATATGTGAAAAGTTATTCATGGTAATTTGAATAAATGAACTCAATCTTTCCCTATTTGTTGTTTCGTTTTTCGGTGATACTGATTTTCGGAGTGTCTTATTCTGAAAATTGGTCGTGTATATGCGTATTAGGCAATTATAGTTGCTGAAATATGTGTATATTTATTGTGTAATATTTAATACTGAGTACAATGTTAAAAGTAGTAGCATTTATGAAGCAAGTAGCCGAAGAGCTACGGATGGGGGGAAACTTTGGTACGGCGCACGTATATCGCAGCAGCACCAATGCCATCATTGCTTATTGTGGGGAAGGGGATTTTTCTTTTGACGAGGTCACCCCGGAGTGGTTGAAAGGTTTCGAGATACACCTTCGTGGGAAGGGATGTAGCTGGAACACCGTTTCCACTTATCTAAGAACATTTCGTGCGGTGTACAATCGTGCCGTCAACAGTAGGATGGTCGTTTATACGCCCCATCTGTTCCGCTCTGTTTATACGGGCACGCGTGCGGACCATAAGAGGGCATTGTGTGATGAAGATATGAAGAAGGTATTCACCAGACTGCCTTCATCTTCCGCCATACCTCTTGCCGTGAGGCGTGCGCAGGACATGTTCGTGCTGATGTTCTTGCTTCGTGGTCTGCCGTTTGTCGATCTCGCTTATCTGCGCAAAAGTGATTTAAGAGATAATGTGATCATTTACCGCAGGCGGAAGACAGGCCGGCCCTTGTCGGTGACGCTTACTCCGGAAGCGCTCGAACTATTAAAGAAGTATATGAACCGCGACAGCCATTCGCCTTATCTCTTTCCGCTGTTGAAAAGCGGAGAGGGAACAAAGGAGGCTTACCGGGAATATCAGTTGGCATTGCGCAGCTTCAACCAGCAGCTCACGCTCTTGGGGAAGGTATTGGGACTGAACGATAGACTGAGTTCATACACCGCCCGCCATACATGGGCTACAACAGCCTATTATTGCGAAATTCACCCGGGTATTATCTCCGAAGCTATGGGGCACTCGTCCATCAAGGTGACCGAGACTTATCTAAAACCTTTCCGTAATAAGAAAATTGATGAGGCTAATAATCAGATTATTGATTTTGTAAAACATTCAATAGCTGGAGTAGTATCTTGAAAATGAATCTGTTACTTTCTAGGTAACGGAGCTAAATAGCGTTGCAAAGATGGATATATTTTGGAAAACATGCAAACAAAAAAGATATTTTTTCTGATAAACTACTAAAAAAAGAGAAATAATACGATAAAACAACGGATTTCTTTCTGTTAGGGACCTGTTAACCTCTGATCAAGATACAAAGAATTTCCTCCCCTCTGCCGCATGTCTGAAGCAGGGGTAAATATGTTTCACTGTAAAATAGTCCGGTTTTTCATATAGATAGCTCCACAGGAGTCAGGACAAAGGTTTACCCGTTACCTAGAAAGTAACGGGTAAAGGCTGTTTGGCCTGTATGCTTCATAGTGTATTATATAAGGGAAATAAAGGTTGAATGAATTAAGAAAAGGAGGTCGCACGAGAAATGAACGGAACAACACATGGGATTTAAAATCAAAAGTGAGAAATTATATTTTTATTATTTTTTTAATTTATAAATTAAAAGTTTTTTATTATGAACAAAAAGTTTTTAAATGCTGTCCTGTTTGGAGCGCTGATAGCGTCCTCGGCAGGTACATTTACTTCTTGTAAAGACTACGATGACGACATCAAGAGTCTGCAGGAACAAATTGACAAAAGCGGAAGCACCGTTGGCGATCTTCAGACTCAGCTGACAACGCTGAAGAGTGCTGCAGAAGCTGCACAGGCTGCTGCTGATGCTGCAAAGACAGCTGCTGCAGAAGCTAAGACTGCCGCAGAAGCTGCAAAAACTGCCGGCGACCAGGCTGCTGCCGATGCTGCTACAGCGAAAGCGCTGGCAGAAGAAGCGAAAGCTGCCGCTGCGCAAGCAAAAGCAGATGCGATAGCGGAAGCCGCAACACAGGTTGAAGCATTGAGAAATTCAATGCAGGCTGCTATTGACAACAAACTGGATGTGACAGTACACGAAGCTGCTGTAAAAGCACTCGGTGCTCAGATTGAAGGTATAGAAACAGGTTTGAGCAATCTTGCCAACGGAGCAGTGAAAGAAAATACTGAAGCGATCAAAAATGCTCAGGATGCTATCGAAACGTTGATTACAGCAGATAAAGACTTGCAGACTCAGCTCGACGCTTTGAAACTTTATGCAGAAGGTGTAAAAGATATAGCTGACGCTAACAAGGAAGATATCGCGGCAGCGCAGGAAGCTATTGAAGCTGCACAGGATGAGATTAAGAAACTTTGGGATGAAATCAACGGTGAAGGCGGTCTGAAAGCTTTGATCGGTGAGAATAAATCTGCCATTGAAGCGCTGAAGAACTCTACAGCTCAGGATATTGCTGACCTCGAAGATAAGATCAACGATGAGCTGGATGCTATCAAATCGGATATCTCAGGTATTCAGGGTGACATCAGAACCATCAACAGCCAGATTATTACTATCAACGCTGACTTGGTGAGCCTGCACACTTTAATGACTTGCCGTCTGACAAGCATCACGTTTGCTCCCGACTATATCGTAGACGGTGTGGAAGCGATCAAGTTCAACTCATTGAAATATGCTCCGATGGGAAGCGGTGAAAATGCTGCTATTCCTACGAATTATAGTATTTCTACAGCTGCTTTGGCAACTGCAAGCTACCACTTCAACCCAGCTAGCTTCAAGTTGGGCAATGCTGACTATAGCTACTTGGATCGTAGCGCTACAGTGATCAACACTCGCGCGGCTGCCAGCCAGTGGGTTCAGATCAGCGGTACTCCGGTTGCTAACGCTGCAACGGGAACAGTGGACTTCAAACTGCTTCGTCTTAACGTTCATTCTACTCAGCCGGCAGAAGATAAAGTAAACATGGTTGCTTTGCAGGCTACTCTGAAGGGTGATGCTGTAGACAAAGACGAGACTAACGTAGTGGTTACTTCTCCGTATGTATCTATCTATGATGACGTACTGGCTGCACCGGACGTTCGCATCTCTGACAAAGCTACTTTAGTTTCAGGTGCTGACGGTGCTCATTATGCAACTACTTTCACTGCTTGTAAGTCAGAAGCTGTTCGCTATACAACTCCTTACGATCAAGTATTCAACCTGAAAGACCTGGTGGCTACTTGCTTCGGTAACGGTAATCACAAAGAATTCCCGATCGAAGACTATAAGTTGTCATATAAGTTCTCTGTAGCTTCTTCTGATTACAACATCACTGAAGGTGAAACTTCAACCAACCAGCAGAAATGGGTGGTATGTAACGACGCTGCGGCAGGTTTGTACCAGGCAGAAGGCTTCAATAAAGAAGCGATCGGTCGTACTCCTATCCTGAAAGTGGAATTGGTAGACGAAGCAGGCAATGTAGTACGTCGCGGATTCGTGAAGATCGAATTTGGTGTGACGAAGCAAGATGACCTCGTAGTAGGTGACAAGGCTTATGACTTGGTAGCTAAATGTACTGAAACAGCTGCTGAATACACTATCACAGAGCAATTCATCCGTGAAAATGTTTACCGCGTTATTACTAACGGTAAGGAAACAAGCATGAGCCACGAAGAATTCTGGAACTTGTATGATGCTTCCGGTGCTGTTGCTGTAGTGAAGAAGAACAACCTGTCACACACTATGACTCTGCCGAGAATCGTTGACGGTGATACTTCAGTAGGTACTGCTACGAAGAAGATCGTTTGGTCATTCAATCATGGTGAACTGGGTAAGATCGGTGCCGGTGGTTCTCAATTTGTTGCAACTGTAACAGTGAAGAACAAGCTGACTTCTTCTGAATATCCTGCAAGCATCACATTCAAGTTCACAGTAAACGTGAAGTTGCCTGAACTTACTTTGGATGCTACTGAAAATGATATTTACTGGACGAAAGATGGTGATGAGTACAAGTACTTCAATGTAAATGTGAGTGTACCTAACTCAGTTGCTTCTCCTGCAAGTGATTGCCAGTTCAGAAGAGCATTGACAGAAGCTTACTCTGCTTACACTGTGAAAGGACTTCCGGGTTGCGAATCTGCTCGTTACAAAGTAATCAAGACTTACTCTAACGGTAACTTGACTTCTCCTGTAATGTCTGGTGTTCAGATCGATGGTAACTATATCACCCTGGATAAGAGCAATGCTGCTGTGAAGGCTGCGTTGAACAGCGCAAACGGTCTGCAAGCTGTCGTTGCACACATCTACACGATGAGCAATGGCGACGAAGTGACTGTTAACGAATTTATGGTTGACTTTATCCGTCCTGTTAACTTGAACATGCCGAGCGGTATTGCAGTAATAGACGCTAAGACTGGCGGTGATGTTGCTGACTTCCAATGGAATGGTCTGTTGACTGACTGGAGAAACGAAGCAATTGTAAAAGATAGCTGGTCATGGGTTGAAAATGTTCATTCTTACTGGAAGAGAGTTTGTACTCCTGAATTCGAATATGTTCAAGGTCACGAAGAAATGGTTACACCGGCTCAGTTGGATGTAGAATATGGTACGATTAAGTTTACTACCACTACTGTGACTACTATGTATACAGGTAAGGCTACTTATAGATACTATAACAGATTGGGTGGATCTACTAAGAAGACTTACACAACTGAAGAGTTCTTGACTCAGGCAGAAGTTGACGCTTCTCTTGAAGCACAGAAATTAGCTGGATGGCCGTTGATATATCCACATGTTGAATTAGATGGCGATATTATATATACGGAAGTTTCTAAACCTGCAAGCACTACTATTGAGTACGACTATGTGAAGAGTATCAACTATGTACCGGCAACTTACAAGTGGGTTGAAGGTAACTGGACAATGGTTCCTCACAGACACACTGAAAAGCCTGCATTCGAAGGAACATCTTACGGACAGATCTCAGGATGTTGGGAATGGACGAAGAAAGAGTGGGGCAGACCGGATTGGAATCCTGGACAATACTGGTTCTTCTATGGTCCGTTCGGCGATGTAACACTGGATTTGAACAAAGTAACTACAAGCTTGGAATACAACGGTAACAAGTTGCCTGATGGCGCTACTTTGGTTCAGACTGGTAACACTGTGAAGTATGTGAATGTTAGCTCACCGGTTGGATATACTTATCAGATATTCATTCCTGCTACAGTAAATTACGGCTGGGGAACTACTTCTTCTACATTGACTATTACAGTTAATCCGAATAACTAAGAATCGCAAATGTCAATGAATTCTTAGACATTCAATAACAAAAGGGTGCTCTAATCAGAAAAGGGCACCCTTTTCACCATAACAAGTACATTCTGCATACTCTGTGATAAGACATAAAATATATAAAATTATGAGAATAAGAAATTTATTAATAGCCATACTTACTGTCGGCAGCACAGTAGCATTCGCTCAGGAACAGCGACAAATCAAGGAAGAAGGCAAGACTGTGTTCAAACCTCATTGGTTTATGCAAGTACAGGCAGGAGCTGCTCACACAGTAGGCGAAGCCGATTTTACAGATCTGATCTCTCCGGCAGCAGCTGTCAATGTAGGGTATAAGTTTGCACCTGCATTTGGAGCCCGTTTAGGCGTAAGCGGTTGGCAGGCAAAGGCAGGATGGGTCACTCCTTCTCAAACCTATCAGTACAAATATCTGCAAGGCAATCTGGACCTTATGGCAGACCTCAGTACTTTATTTTGTGGTTTTAATCCGAAACGTGTATTCAATGGATATATTTTTGGCGGCGTAGGATTGAATCATGCTTTCGACAACGACGAAGCAAACGCACTGGACACAAGATCTCACGAACTGGAGTATCTGTGGCAAGACAAACAAAACCTTGTAGCCGGACGTATGGGACTGGGATGTGATCTGCGCCTCAATGACCGGCTGGCTATCAATATTGAAGGAAACGCAAATGTACTGTCCGACAAATTCAACTCGAAAAAGGCAGGCAACTGTGACTGGCAATTTAACGTATTAGTGGGCCTGAACATCAAATTAGGAAAAAGCTATAAGAAAACAGCTCCGGTATATTATGAACCGGAACCAATAGTAGAACAACCTAAACCACAACCTGTCGTGAAACAGCCCGAACCGGAACCTGTGGCAGTGGTAGTGGAACCTATGAAACAGAATATATTCTTTGCTCTGAACTCCGCACTTCTCCAGAAAGACCAGCAATCGAAGATCGATGCAATGGTGGCATACATGGAAAAGTATCCGGCAAGCAAAGTTGCCATAACCGGATATGCCGACAAAGAAACCGGTAATCCGAGAATCAATATGACTTTATCAGAAAAACGTGCGAAGATTGTTGCCGATGCCTTGAAAGACAAAGGAATAGCGCCGGACAGAATCGTTACGGATTTTAAAGGAGATACAGTACAGCCTTTCCGGGTGCCTGAAGAAAACCGGGTAAGTGTCTGTATTGCAGAATAATATTTTCCCACTTCTCATGCGGGTATATACCCCATTCCTCTATTCTATTAATAAAAGTATGAGGGACCTGCATGGGAGGTAAAAGAGGAAGCCCGTGCTTGTGAAAGCCCGGACTTCTGCAATGAACCCTTTCTTCACTTGTTAGTGAAGATAACCCCACAGGGAACAGATGGAAAGCAATGCTTGTGAAAGTCTTCTTTCCCGATATCTGTTCCTTACAGAGGATGCCCCTCACATTTTTCCCACGGGCATCCTCTTTTTTTATATATAGACTGATTTTATTATAAAGTCTGATTGTTTTGTTTATAGAGAACAAAATACGAGTGATTTGGTTCGTTATCAACCGGCATTCCGATTTAAATCGTATATTTGCGTCTGTAATCAGATTGGGTCCATGAACGAAAATGTCCTCACTAAACTAAAGATACTTGCAGAATCGGCCAAGTACGATGTATCCTGTGCATCCAGCGGTACAGTGCGCTCCAACAAACCGGGCATGCTGGGCAATACCGTAGGTGGTTGGGGAATCTGTCACAGCTTTGCCGAAGACGGACGGTGCATCTCCTTGCTCAAAGTCATGCTGACCAATTATTGTATTTACGACTGTGCCTACTGTATCAACCGGCGCAGTAATGATCTGCCTCGCGCCACGTTATCCGTCTCCGAACTAGTAGAGCTGACGATTGAATTCTACCGGCGCAATTATATCGAAGGCTTGTTTCTTAGTTCCGGTGTGGTCCGTAGTCCGGATTATACGATGGAGCGGCTTGTGCGTGTGGCGAAAGATTTGCGTCAGGTGCATCGCTTTAACGGATATATTCATCTGAAAAGCATTCCCGGAGCAAGCCGGGAACTGGTGAATGAAGCCGGGCTGTATGCCGACCGCCTTAGTGTCAACGTAGAAATCCCGAAAGAAGAGAACCTCAAACTGCTGGCTCCCGAAAAAGATCATAAGAGCGTTTTCGCTCCGATGAAGTATATCCAACAAGGTGTGCTGGAAAGTAAGGAAGAACGGCAGAAGTTCCGTCATGCTCCCCGTTTTGCGCCTGCGGGACAGAGCACGCAGATGATTGTAGGGGCTACCTCCGAGTCGGATAAAGATATCCTTTACCTTTCGTCGGCACTTTATGGGCGACCGACGATGAAGCGTGTTTATTACTCCGGATATGTCTCCGTGAATACGTACGATACACGCCTGCCTGCACTGAAACAACCGCCTCTGGTACGTGAGAACCGTCTTTATCAGGCGGACTGGCTGCTACGTTTCTATCAGTTTAAAGTGGATGAAATCGTAGATGACGCATATCCTGATCTAGATCTGGAGATAGACCCGAAGCTCTCATGGGCTTTGCGTCATCCGGAACAGTTTCCTGTCGATATCAATAAGGCGG
>ERZ791915.1845-NODE-1845-length-14773-cov-4.193505_pt1 | contig 14773 bp, 13 predicted proteins | sample MGYA00510139_ERZ791915 | MGnify/ENA primary metagenome ERZ791915 (study PRJEB30046, sample SAMN00792117) | human gut metagenome | study: EMG produced TPA metagenomics assembly of the A metagenome-wide association study of gut microbiota in type 2... | reverse complement strand
TGACCAACTTTTTTAGGGGGCTTATCCTCTTTGAGAACACATGTTCCCTATCATTGTTTACTGCTGGTCCCTGCCACGGGGGCCAATATCCTCGGCTTGGGAACACAAAAAACCCGGGCTCCCCTAAGCCCGGGACGGAGTAGTTTCCTAAAATTTCCAGCTAAAGCCGACCTCATACCCCGATCGGGTCAGCTCGAAGTCCCGCATATAGGATAGATCTACTCCGAAATTTCTGTAATATATGCCTCCCCCAACCCCAACCTGCCCGAAGGAGTTAGCCGAAGCTCTCAGAAAGGGGGACCATTTCCGGGACCTCGTTTCTTTGATCTGTTCTCGGACGGGGGTATACTTGTACGTAAGATGCTGGAGAGTGTTGTATTGGACTGTAGCCTCCCAGTCAAATTGGCCAATTTTGGGATCTTTGAAGAATGTTCCAGCGTATTTCCTGGTCGTATTCCAGTCCAATATTGTCCTTTTTACGCTCTCCAGAGTATCCACCTCCTTTTGGTCCTCCCCAAAACCCCCTCCATTTGTGATTTCTGGGGGTGTTTTAGGAACCTTTTCCTCCTGACCCTTATAGATATATATCAATTTGATTGGATTCCTAAAACCCTCCCATTTTGGAACCAAATCCGGGACTTTGACCTCCCCCTGAATTGGGGGTAAATCGACGTACTTTATAACGGTCTTTTCCTCGACTGTTTTACGCCCGATTATAAAGCCTATACCTACAAGAACTATTGTGCAGAGTACTCTCTTTAGTAAGTCCATATCGTGTCCTGCGGGAGGGTTTTAGAAGCATCTACGTGGATGAAACTCCCGTCGATGCCTATCCTCCGGATCCGCAATGCAATGGCTGCCCGGAGGATCTTCATCCGATTGGGGCCAGAGGCACACCGGATGTCCACTGCCAAACCTTGAGTGTGAGCACTGTTGCCGGACCGTCCTTTGGCCTTATCGTGTTCTTTGGAACGATAAGCGCAATTGAGGACGAGAGGGATGCCTGCCTTTTCACGGAGGTCATCCAGGAGATTGAGAAAGTCCTGGTCCATGTCTTCGATGGAGCAGGACGGATTGCATCGCTCGAATTCCTCGGGCTTAAAATACTTACTTGTCTTCATGGCATTCAAAATCTATTTGAGTCTTCTTGCTGACTGATCTCTCCATGTACGACCGGAGAGCCCTGAATATGGGATGATTTGAGATTATAGCTGAATTCTCGAGAAAGCTCCAAAACTCTGTTCCGACGATGAAGGCAGCAAAGAAGTTGGCAAGGTTGAGACCCCCCAAGTTCGGGAGGACACACATGTCAAGCATGTAGGCCATGCCGATACCGATAATGCTGAGTCCCAACTTCCAACAGGTATCCCACATTTTCTCGCTTTTGAACACATATTTTTGATGAGCTCGTTTGTGACGTTTGTAGTCAGCAATATTTCCAGTTATGAAATCGATGATTATGGCAATACAGACACAAAGGATGAGGACCTGGACCGGAGCTAAAAGCCCCCAAAACCCTACAATACTCCCGCATATCCATTTTCCTGCTTTCATGACTTCCTCTCCCATATCTGTGAAACTTATAACTTTTCACGTCCTATAATCATTTTACGAGACGGGGACTCCTTGTATTCAGTACATGGAGTCAGTAACCGCAGAGCTTTAAGGTGATTTATAGCCTTCTCGAGGTAGGCTTCCCCGATGTTCCGTGCTTCGTTCGAGCTACGGACGATTATGTTGTCTTCTACTCGAGTGCTGAATTCGCCATCTTTGTACCTCACACCGAAGGCAGTGGGATTGATTGGATTGTTGACGATGAATCGGGAATACGCAATGTATGCAATGGCGATCTTGAGTCCTTCGCTTCGACCATCCCCGGAACAGCCACCATCATAATACCCGCCTTCCATGGCGGCAGTGTACTGATCTTTTGTAATGGCTACGTCCCCGTATTGGAAAGGTCCGGGGCCAGAAAAGTCTGTCTCGTCGAGCCATCTGTAGAGGTTGGCTCCTATGGCATCCACCAATCTGAGGGTCTCAGCCTCCCGGATGTATGGTTCCAGTCTGGCCGGATCGTCGATGTTCTCGGCTATCGGCCGAACATTCCGAAGGTCGTTAGAGTTGAGTATCATCGGGCATGAGTTTTATAATCTCCTCGTCGTAAAGCCCATAGATGAGCTTGAGCATGTTTCTCTTCTGAACAGTGGAGAGCATCTGGTCCCGGATAATCTCCAGTACCTGAGTCATGTTGTCCTTGCCAATTCTGTCTGCTATAGACTCGCCGGCATTGTAAGTGAGAGACTGAATAGCGAAGTCGGGATTTTCCAAAGGAGCCCACCAGTACTCAAAGATCGATACGAAAGTCTCCTCCAGCTGCTGACGCTCCCGTACTGTAACAGAGTTGTAGTACTTGTAGGCATTGGTCATGAGATCAGCCCCAAAGTTAGCCCCCACGTCAACAGCTCGGAGAATGGGGGGTTGCTTGAAGGATTGGCCAATGTTCTCCGGGATGACTCTCTGCGTTACTTCGAATGCTTTGTCGTAGTTCTCCCCGGAGAATCTTATGAACTGGGGCACCTCGTCTTTGGACTTACACTGAATGTACCACAGCTGAGAGGTGTTCTCGTCTCCCTGAAATTTGTTGAGCTCTTTCTGCGTCTCATTGACTTGGGACTGGTCTTGAGTCTCGTCCTTGATGTCTACCAATATTCCAGCTGACAAGAAGTTGGAGCATGCGTTTCGGCCGGCTACGTTGGCAAGTGCTTCCTCGGTTCTCATGTCGGTCATCTCAGCGATGAAGATGGGGACCGGATAAGAGGGACTGCCTTCGGAGTCTCCTGAAAAGTAGAGGATCTGGCCATTGTAGTTGTCCCAGCCGCCAGCCTCTTCCACCTGGTTGAGAATGACCTCCGGATCCGGGTTGAAGAGATGAAACCACTCAATGTCAGACGGGGACCACCGGGATCTCGTCTTGTCTCGGTGACCCCAGTCGGGGTGATATGCCGTCCGGCCAATGAATCCATCATCGTCTGCCTTCGCAAGTCGGAGAGACTCGAACGGAATGTGGTGGATCGAACTGACGCGGAAGTTCATATTGTAGTTAACATGGATGGCGAACCCATGCCATAACGTAAAGTCTTTGCAGACCATGCGGAGGATCTTGTCGAGCTTCTCCCCTTCTTTGTTGACCCGCAATTTGTAGATGCCGGGGTCTTTGAATCCATGACCGTATACGAAATCATTGTATATGCTCAAGCAGGCATTGCCGGTCTTTGAAGCCTGAACAATCTCGCTGACTGTCTGGGGAAAGTCGTTGGTATCTCCGTATGTTTGGATGCCATATTGTCTCCAGTCCCGGGATTCGAACTGAGGAGCTGATTTGATCTGTGCAACTTTCATGCTGGCGTAATTTTAATAGTAGGAGGGACGGGAAGCGACCCCGTCCTATTACCAGTCCTATTTGGACCCTCCTTTTTTGGCTCCCTTCTTGGGAGCCTCTGAAACGGGATTGACTATCCGGTTGTAAGCCTCTTCGATCTCCCCGGCAGACATTTGCGAGTCTGCATAGGCTTCTTTGATGTCTTCCAGATCCATCCCGGCGTCGATGAACTCCTTCACCTCGGTGTCGATGTCGGCGGGCTTCTCCTCGGGCTTCTCCTCGGGCTTCTCCTCGGGCTTCTCCTCGGGCTTCTCCTCGGTCTTCTCCTCGGTCTTCTCCTCGGCGGATGCCGAGTCGAGAATGGCATGGATTGCCTCCATGGCTTTGGAGTACTCATCGAGCTTGGCGTTCAGCTCGATCTGTTTCTTGTTCAGCTCTTCGAGTTCGGCTTTGACAGAATCGATCTGCTTGCTCAGGACCTGAGCCTGACGCTTCTTGATTTCCACGTCCTTGTCCGGCATCTCCTTGCCATAACGAGACATGAATTTCTCCAGTCGGTCGTTCAGGTCTTCGGGAACTCGGGTGAAGTACGAGAGCGCATCCTTGTTGAATGCGATGTGGTACAGGCAGAGATCCTCCGTGATGTTCCTCGGGGTGAGGATCTTGCTGAACTCTTTGTTGATCGGGTCATGGAGTAAAGTGCCTGCTCTGAGTTCGTAATCGGGGTGTGCTACGTTTTTCATTTGTTGTTCTGTTATTCGTCTTAATGCTAAGTCGGCTTCGATCAGGCAGAAGCCGCATCGGGAAACTGACTTATTCAAAAAGTATCGAGAAAGTTCATCTACTTCTCGATGGAGAGCGGGATTTTTTTCCAATTCCAATGTATGGGCCCGATAGGCTTCGCCTTTCAGGGACCCATACTTGGATTGGTAAGCTCTCAGTCTTTCGAGCATGTCAGTCATGAGTGCTACGGTTTAGATCCTTTGGTCAGAAGCCCGTCTACCATGAGGTCTGTGGTGGCTTCGTCCGTGTCGAAGAGGCTCATCGGGAGCGAACCTTCCTGAGCGATGGTGCCGTTGGCCAGAGTTACCTGGTAAGCGACGCCGTCGGTCATTTCGGTAGTGACAGTGATTTCGGTGAGCTCCAGACCCGAGTCCCAGCCATACACTTCGTACTTGGTGTCCCCTTTGTCTCCGGTGTCGTTGTTCTCGACGATAGCGATGACGCGGGCATTGGTCAGGCCGTTTACGAACTTCTTGGCTGCTTCCGACTTCTTGAAGATTCGGACAACTACGTTGTGCTGGTGAGTCTTGAGGTACGTGCCAGCATTGATGGTGTCCGAGCCTACAGTTGCGTTGGGCAGCGAGTCGACTTCGTAACCAGTGGCACCGGTCTTAAGGATGAGCGAAGAGATAACATTGTCAGTTACAACAGACTTCGATTTGTCGACGTCCGAGTAGCTGAGGAGAATCACCCTGGCGGTGGTGCCGGCGATTGCCGGCTTACCACACACCTGGTTGATGAATCCTGTTTTGATTTTAGAACAATCAAGTCCTGCCATTTTCTTAGATTTTTAAGGATTAGATACCTACCGAGAACAGATCCGGGTTAGTGAGCTTGGCATCCGCCCGACCCATGAGTTCTACGTAGACTGCACGGTCTTTGTACTCGTACCAGATCCGCATCTTCTCGAAGCTGTCGATTGCATCAACACCTATGCCGAGCACGCTCTTCGAGGTGAAGAGAATTCGATGGGGATTGTTGAGCTTCGTGCCAGTGTCTTCCGATGTAGCGATGATCTTGTCCCAGATGGGCATTGCGATGACCGGGATGCCATTGAAGCTGAGAGCCTCCATGCCATTCAGCAGAGCCAAGCGAGCCGACTCGAGACAGCAAGCGTCCATGAGAGACTGCTGATAGGCATCGTAGACCGACTGGGTAACGAGGATAAACTTGTCAGACTGCTGACGGAGCAGAAGCGGGGCACTAAACACGACCGACTGGATATACTCCTTTGCCTTGTCCGGAGTAAGCTTCTGAGCTGCATAAGATGCCCCAGCATTTTCCATAATGGTGGCTCCGCGCTGGGACGGATTGGCTGTAACCTGGGTGGTAATCTGTTTCCAGAAACCATTGATGATGGTGAAAAATTTCAGGTCGAGACCATTCGTAATGATACCGCTGTCGGTAACGTTCTTGGCGCCCTTGTCGTTGAACCAGAACAGGCGGTACCAGAAATCCATAATGGAGCGCTCCAGAACCTCGATGACAATGTTCATGTAGTCCGTGTCCGTGAAGTCCGGAATGTCGACGCCGGTGCGGAGAGAGTAGATAGTTGCCGACTGCTGAAGGTCAGTGTAACACTGGGACAGGAGGATCTCCCAGACACCGGGCTCCCACTTCAGCTTGCGGGTGTTGATGTTCCACGGCTGAGGAGTCGGGTTACACCCGGTGTTGACCACGCCGACCATGCCGCCCTCGCCGATGTAACCCACCTCGGTGTTAGTGACGATGTCGGGGAAGACTGTGTGGATGGAGTTGATGTCAGGACCCTGAATGGTGTCCTCCATAATCATCTCCGAGATTGCCTGAATGACACGTCCACAAAAAGTGAACTTATCCATGTCAAGGAATCCGCCTTTTTTATTTGCCATAGTTCCTAAAGTTTTTGAGTTTGACTACTTGAGAATCTTTTTGGCAGCGTTGACCTTCTGGAGCTTTTCGCGGGCTTCGTTCTTAAGGTCGGCTGCCGAGGGATCGGCCTTCTTGCCCCCGGGCAGAACCGTCTTGCGGTTCTTCGGGCGGTAGTTGCTACCGCGGAGGTTGCGGAGTTCGTTCTCCTGCTCCTTGATGAGGTTCGTTGCCTCGTCGAGCATCGCCTCCAGTGCTGCAACGCGGTCCTCGAGGGACTCGGTGTCCTCCATCTCGATGCTGGTGACGATGTTGTCCTCGACAGTAACCACCCGACCGTCTTCCAGAACGACAGTGCCCGACGTCTCGCCATTGGCGAGAGTTGCCTCTACACCTTCGGCCAGATTGTCCTCTTCACCTACGGTCTGGAGAACGACCTGACCCTCAGCATCCAGATAGTCAAAATTGGCGGGAGCGCCTTTCTTGCCATTCCGGAATGCCTTGACTTTGCTCATGAACTTCTCATAAGCGCTTTTTTCGTTTTTTGCCATAGCATTAAAAATTTGGTTTGTGTTGTATGAATTGATTTTGGAAATGAATCCCAAGTCAAGAAGTGATTTGGCATCATGGATGCGTTCCTCATGCATGACATTGCGGAGCCGTTCCCGGTCCTGACCTGTTCTCTCGACATACACGTCAAGAATAGCCTCCTCCTCCAGAGCAAGATCCTCGGCAATGCTACGAGCATCGTCGGAAGTGAGCCAATCCCCGACCGGCATGTATACCCGATGGATGAGTGCCCGGCAATTCCTGTTTGCCGACCGGTTCTCTGCCGGAGCTGCCAACAGGATGCACACTGCCATCGAGTGGCATCCCCCGACAATATTTGTATATATCGTCCTCCCGCTCATGCGAAGAAGATCGTAAATCTTGAAGCCCTCCTCAACAGAGCCCCCGTCACAGTCAATGTTGATGCACACCTCCTGTTCGTCGGGGTGTTCATCAAGTACCCGGCGGAAGGTCTCCACGGAGCAGATCTCTGAGGTCCCACCCCAAAGCTCCATCATGACCCGATTCTCTTCGGAGTCAATTGCGCCTTTTAAGTTGATGAATATCATGTGCCAAATTATTTCAATACAAATATAATTATTCCTAATAGATATTGAAATACTATTTGTGCTGGACTATTTAAAAATTAGCCCGGTCTTGAATCTGCACGTAGTTAGCATCTTCCCTCCGAATATCTTCGATTGTAGCAATCACTCTCACCTGGCCAAATGCTTTTTGAATTGCCCTCTCCATGTCAAGCCGATTCATAGGTTCCGACGCCTCAGCGAATGATCGGATAGCATATCCCCCGTCCGATCCAACTTTAGTGAACGGTACTCCGCCACCGAGTTCGTTTATGGCTGACAGAAGAGGCAGGAACATGCGGCTCGACTTCTTGTTAATGATGGTCTCGCCTCCTTCCGCCTCAATGTGCACTCCTCCAGCGGCATGACTGGGTCCCTCAATGTATTTACCTCTTGCGGCTTTCGGCAGAGGAGCTGCCCAAAGAGCTGCCATCTGAACTGCTCCCAAAGCCGCAGCTGCTGCAATGAACGGGATAGCCAAAGGGAATCCCATTTTAGCCGATGCCATGATGGAGATGGCAGTATTGATGCCAATCTCGAAGGATCCCATTGCCCTCTCCCGGATAGCTTGTTCCCGTTCGATTTTGGCCAACTCCTTCTCCTTCTGTTTCTCCATCTTGACTTTCTTCTCGTTGTACTGGGCCTCCGTGATTTGACCATTAGCGTACATGTTTGCCAATGCCTGCTCCTCCCGGCTGTATTGTTCTTCTACCTCCTGAGCCCGACGCTCCCCGAGAGCACTGGCCAAGTCATTGAAAGCATTAGCAAAGCCGGATGCCATTTCGGCATACTCCCGGAGCTTCTCGATCCGTTCTTCCCATGAAGCCTCCTCGTTCTCAGCCATCTCAAGTTGGATCTGAGCAATGGCGTCCTCGTTTCCTTGAGCTGCTGCCAACTCTGCCTCCAGATACCTTTTCCTGATCTCATACTTGGACTTGTGATTCAACTCGGCTTGAGCGAGCTCCTTGTCGAGGTCCATTTGCTGGAGACGAAGATTGTTGGCTCGGAGCTGGGCCTCCTGCTCATAGGTTTTCTCCCCGGCAGCTTTCCTGGCTTCGATTTGCTTCTGGAGCATCTCATTCTCGAGCTCCAGCTTCTTCCTCTCGTTGTCTGCTGCCTTTGAGAGATCTTCGGCATACTGTTCGTTGAGAACTTGGTTGAACCGGTCAAGTTGCTGTTTGGTAGCGTCCTCGCGGATCTTTTTAATTTCATCCTGGAGGTTTTGCTGAATCTGTTTCTCGAGTTCGGCTCTGTTGACCAGGAACTGCTCATAAGCGGCATACTCTTTCTGGTATTCCTCCTCGCTCATACCTCTCACGAACTGGGGAGACTGAATGTTGGCCAGCTCCTTCATGGCGTCCTGGTACTTCTGAGTAACCTGGGCAATCTGCATGTCGACTGTGCCTCCGGAGGCTACAGCCAATATGTTGGCTCTCACCCCCGCAAGGTAGTCATTGAGCTGTTTGGCTTGGTTCTCGTAGAACTGCTTGTCAGACCGAGCCATGGCATTCAGAGCCGTCTGATACTCCTTGTTAGTGATTTTGCCGTAAGCTTTTTGGAGAGCGAGACGCTCCCGGGCTCCATCCTGAGCTGCCTTGTAGAGCTTTTTCTCATACTCCATCCGGATGGCAATGTTCGTAGACTGGAATGTTGTTTGGAACCTGAGATCGTCTTCCCGGATCTTCTGCATGGCTTCCGAGTTCTTCAAAGCAACCTCCAGAGCCTTATCGGCAATGGCCTGCTGAGCCTCCCGGTTGGCTATTGCAATCTCAAGAGCCAAGTTATCAATTGCGGCTCCCTCATTCTCGATTGTCCGGAACAGTTCTTGGTATCGGCCTTTCAAATCGTCGAGTTCCTTTTTGGCCTCCTTGTATTTGGCCAAGCTTCCTGACCATGTGTTGAGCTCCTCCTCCTTGGCTGCAATCACCTTCTTCAAGGAGTCGAACTCATCCATTGCAGCCATCTGTCTTTGACGAGCTGCACTCATCTCAATCTCGCGGAGCTTGTTAGCTGTTTTAAGCTGAGCTTCGGCGATCTGTTCCGACGTGGCATGATTGGCTTTGAGATTTTCTATTTCTCTCTTGCCCCGGATCTCCTCGGCTTTGGACAGAGTGTTCCGCTTGGTCTCGATCTGATCCAGTACATACGTGGAGGCTTCGGCAGCTCGATTGTATGCCTCCATTGCCCGGGTTGCTCTCTCTTGAGCTTCCGTGTTACTGTTAAATGCGTTCATAAGAGCAACCACTCCAGCCACCAATCCGCCCACTGCTGCTGCCACCAATACAACGGGGTTGGCAGCCAAAGCCGCGTTCCAAAGCCATGTGGCAGCTGCTGCTGCTTTGGTGAGGATGTTGCTAGCTCCTTGTACGGCATTTTTAGCAGCTATCGCTTTCGTCTCGGCGAGAGTCTGGTTGATGCCAACCAGCTGAACCAAGTTAGATGCAGCTCGATAAGTGGCTTCGGTCTTGGAGAGAGCTGCTTGGAGAGAAGACAAAGAGGAAAGAGCCGTGATGATGGTTATCATCTTCGTCATGGTAGCATTGAGCTCCTCGTTCTCGCTCCCCAGTACCTGAGTGGCTGTGGTCCAAAGGCCCCATACGGAAGTCAAAGCTGACGTGGCGCTGGTAACTGCCTGTATGGTTTCAGTTCCTTTACCAACGTTGGATATAGCTGTATTGACCAGGTCCTCAGCTCCTTTCAGTTCACCAGCTCGTTTAATCATCTCCTTGAACGTCTCAGAACTCGTATCCCCGGACTGAGCCATCTGGATGAGTGTCTGGGTAAGGTCGGAGAGTTCCTGCTTGAGGTTATCCGTTGCCTTCTCGTAGTTACCAACTGACCGGCGATAGTCCCCGAGTGCCTCCTCCTGAGCTTTGACCTCCTCGGTGGTTTCTGCAATGCGCTTGCCGAGCTCGGCTTTACGAGCCGCGTCCTGCATTGAGTTGCCCAGCTCTGCAAACTCGGCATTGTCCAAAGCCAGCTGGGTTCTAAGTTTTGCTAAACTTGCCTCCTGTTGGTTCTGGAGCTTAATGTTGTTCTGGATTTGCTTCTGGTACTTGTTCGCCTCGCTGTTGATTGCCTTGATCTGGTTGTCAAGCGCATAGTATTCTTGAGCATTCTCCTCAGTTACTTTGCCGAGAGCCTTCTGCTGGTCTCTCAACTCCTGGGACCGGAGTTTCAATTCGGCTAACGTCTTGAGGGCATCCTCAGCTGTTACACGGACGTTGTAAATTGTATTTTTCTGTTCTTCGGCCATATCACATTCGTATTAGGTCTACTTTGGGTATCTTTCCAGCTTGGAAGTTGTTTATTTTCGAAACGTAGAACCAGAACCCATGCTCTTCCAGCCATATCGGGTTGAACAAGTCCAGACTTTGAATGTCGAGCGAGTCCAAAAGAATTTGGACCTGTAGGATCTTTGGTCTTTTGAGTATATTGTTGATGAGCTTGTCGTAGTACTTAGGAACGTAGTATTTCAATTTTTTGAAATACGCCGTGTATAGTCGTACCTGGGTAATGGTGTGGCCTACCCTCACCTTGGGCCGCATATAGTCAGACTTATCTATGTGGACGACCATCGGCTTACTTAGAACATTGTACTCCCAAGTCGTCTCGGTCACTTCCCCGTTCTCCATCCGACCTCTATTGATGGTCCAGATAGGGTAGTTAGCAAGTGTATGAATCTTATTTGTAGTGTCCGCATCATAGAGGCTTTGGTTGAGCCCTGCCAAGAACCCAATTTGGAACAGGAGTTTGGTGGGCTGGAGGTTGACGTCCGGGATGCTGAACTTGTACGAGTCAGTAACGTTGTTGTCCTTATTATCCTCTAACTTTATCTCGTTGGACTGGGCATAGCTGGACAATTGGAACGTAAGTTTGGTGTCCTTTCCTTTTATCAGCTTGTCAGACCAATTTTTCCCGGACGAACTTCGTCTGTTGTAAAACTCCCGAATAGAGTATGCTCTTGCTACCTTTGTGACGGGATTAACGTCGACGGTTAGACCAAACAGCTGGACAAATGCTTTGACTATGTCCCCCAAGCTTTTGAATCCAGTAGAGGCCAGGAGGTCATAGGTTAGTCCGGGTTGGGGCTTATCCCCTGGTGAAGTTTCAGGCACAGGAGGAGCAGTAATGCTGACCGGAAATCTCATGTCAAACGAACTGCCAGGGTTAGTGACTATGGCGAGAGTTCCAGACACCAGTATGTGCTCCCCTGCCTCCATCTGGATGTCGACCGAAGCGCTGCCAGAAGACCCCGATGACCAGGACCTTGTCAACACTACAGCACTGGTTCCGTCGTTCTTGTAGTGGGTAACTTTGACTGACACACTACTCTTTTGGATGGCAGAAATATTGGACCACGAGAATCTAAACGTGATGGTCGTGTCCCATAGAGTCATCCAGCTGAATGTTCCGGATTCGGGGCCTATAGTCAAACGTCCGGCGACCGGGTCACTGAGAGTTACCCCGGGGGAGTCTTTCCATATCACCCCGTTCGGGGTGCCAACCGCGGGATTCCGGATCCAGCCAATTCCGGATGCTCCCGGAGCCTTGGGGTTGTCTGCCAAAACGGGGTAAGTGCAAGGCAAAAACATTTCGGCTCGGTCGACGAGGTCCACGTCGGTCTCGAGACTGTAGCCTGCTCGACCGAAGATCCATGTCACCAAGTCATACCAGTTGAGGTGGGGGTAGAACTTGTCCAACTCACTGACTTGCCTGATTGCCTCCATGGCGAAAGGGGGGAAGTTCGGGTTCTTTTGTAGAGTTGCATACAGCCAAAAGTACAGGACTTTAATCTTTTCGGGGCCGGAGAGGTATCGCTCAGTCTGTCCCATTGTGTCCGTGTACCACTTGAGGAGGAACATACCATCCCCAGGGTCCTTCGCGTCAGTGTTGTTTAGTGTGTCGAACAGGTCAACGGTTGCCCCGAGGATCTGGACCCCGATCGATGTATCTGATACGTCTACGATGTTCAATACTGCTCCAGCCGGGGATATGAGTGCTCCCTCATAGAATAGTTGGCAAGGAAACCTCATGTATGGCACACCCGAACCTGAGCCAACTACAAAACTGAATTGGAATGCTTGCTCGTTATGGGTCGTCCTGGGCAGACTGATCCGCTGGGAGTACGAGGCATTCCTGTCTTTCAGCTCCGCCAGATTGTTGATCTGGTAATTCATCGCAGGAGCATCCAGCGGGAGGTCCAGTGACCAGACCTCGCCGTCAATGCCTTTCATGAGTAGTTCATAGTTCATATTACCACTGAGTTTGTTCGTCAATAAGCTGGAACTCGTAGCTAACAGTGTTCCTGGGAGTCTTGGTGTCCCAAGTTAAGTCCGTGTCATTTACTAGGACTCGTTGCCATGCCTTGACTGAGTAGTTGTACCTTTGAACAAGAGGCGAGAGAGCAATTCCTTTGAGCAAGTTGAAGTCGTTCTCATCAAGCTGTTCTGCTCCTGCTTGGACTATGTTCTTAAACTCCGGAGCTAACTCGCCTCTCGTCTGTGAGACATAGGGGTCTCTGGAATTCGCTAATACGTATTGGTCTCCCCGGTCAACCTCCTGCGTATACTTCTTGTGTTGCTCAAACATGTAAGTGTCCCATCCGCCTTTCTGGTTTATCCAGCGAATGTAGAATGGATTGCAAGGTCTCTCCGTATCGATGAATATGATGTTCCATGCTTGAGAAGAGTATTCTTCTGCAGAAGGACTGAGTTTTACGTAGTTTGCATCACTACTAACACTAGACTTAAATTCGTACACAAGGGGGATGTTGAGTCGGGTAGAAATATCAAAGTGTCTTTCGGCAACCTTATAAAGTTTAACCCGAACGTCGATCCATGGAGCGATACTTGGTGACCCCAAAAACCCTCTCGGGAATAGGGTGACATAGTACGGATACCCGAAGTATTTTTTTACATACAGATTCCTGTCGTTGTCAGGAACCCGGTCAGTCAGTACGAGTCCTAAGTCTGACCCGGCGAAATTAGCGTTGTAGCCTCGAGCCCTAACTCCCCGGGAGGCATATCGAACATTGAAGTCTCGTTCGCCGATGCCTCTGTAAGCATATGCCGATATGAGACTGTAGTCAATGGCAAAGCCGATGGGTGGGTTTGCGTACGGAAATGTTCTCAATCTGTCGTCCCGGAATCCGGCTTTTGCCAAGAAACTGAGGTCGTATTTCTTCGTCGTCCCGAATCCCGAGTCTCTGTAGATGTCGATGCTTTCAGTTAGTGAGTTCGCTGCTTTAACTGGACTGGGGCTATAGCCGACAAAGTTATTCCCGTAGGCCAAACTCATCTTTGAGAGAGTAACCTTCACCCCAGCTGTTGCTCCTTCAATACCTGCAAAAATGACAAGGAAATCGCGGGGGGATCCTGCTGTAACAATTTGCGGTATCTGAACCCTCCACGTCATTTCGGCACCAATTGGGATATTTGTTTTAGCAATCACAGTGGTAAGATTACCCGAACTGGTTGCTTGGAACAAAGCAACGGTGAGTGAAGTGGCACCCACTCCAGTCCCGCGATAAACCCTAAAAGCATACCATTCCCCGGGTATCACCTTTCTACGGAGAGGAAACTTCACAAAATAGTTGTTACTACTACCTCCACTGTTATCAATTACTTCGACCTCCTCATTGTCTATAATGTTCATCGAGACCATATTGGCCTCGTCAAAGTTCTGAGTCTTGATCTCAAGCCCAGGTGTTAATTTGTCGGTCTCAACTGGTATTTGCGAATATGCTGAGTATAAAGAATCCTCAGCCGGTTGATTGGTAATTGCCATATCGCGTTATATTATATATCCGTGGTCCATATTGTTGTCAGGAGTGAATGCCTCTTCAATGAGGACCTCCATTGTCTTGTCCAAATGCTGAGCCAGGTACTCCTCGAAGTTATCAGCGGGAGTGTCGACCAAGTCAACGTAGATGTGATTGCGGTAAAGCTCTGAGCCTTCTCGTTTTATCTTCCATGCAGTGGCATTTCCGAATCGGACCAGGTCCTTGGGATCCGAGAATGTGATGCCTTTGAGCTTTGCCCACTCCATGATGATCTGTCCCAAATTGGCGGGGATCTTTCCAGGACCTCGTCCCCGGATGAGAGTGTAGAAGTAGTTTGGAGCTTCGATCGTTCCCCAAACTGTTTCGCCTTCTCGTCCCGTCTGGACTGTTATCTGAGCATAGGTTCTGCCCGAAGCTTCCTGCCCGGCGTCCTGTGATGCCCGGATGATCTCGTCCCTCATCTGGGTGAGACCCTCAGCCAATATCTGTTCCAGTCCTACCGCCATTTGTTTCTGGGTTTGCGAGCATTGGCTTTCTGCTGAGCCTTACGCTCCAGTTCCTTGTTCAGTCTCTCCCGGAAGAGGTGGCTCTGCAAGTTGGTGAAAAGGAGGTTGTACACCTTCCCGTATTTCCATTCCAGAATCTCATCCGGGTCTTTCGAGTAGTCCTTGGCCAGTGCAGTGATGGTGGCCATCTCGCCAACCACCAAAGAGAATTGAGCAATGCCGGCTGCCTTTTCCTCAGCACTGGGCTCGTACTTGAGCTCCGTCTGTTCTCGTTCGATCCAGTACTTAATGCCCAGAAGAACCTCATACCAGTACTCGACAATTTCTGAGGTGTTCCTCA
>ERZ791915.1842-NODE-1842-length-14794-cov-7.082841_pt1 | contig 14794 bp, 10 predicted proteins | sample MGYA00510139_ERZ791915 | MGnify/ENA primary metagenome ERZ791915 (study PRJEB30046, sample SAMN00792117) | human gut metagenome | study: EMG produced TPA metagenomics assembly of the A metagenome-wide association study of gut microbiota in type 2... | reverse complement strand
TCAAAGAAGTGGAACTCATTGGCGAATTAGGCTATGAGTCTCTTCGTGGTGCGGATAGCTATAGTTTTACGTTCAATAATGAATGGTTAAGGCAGCACAGCGATCTGTTTTTGAGTGACGATCTAAATAATTACCCGGGACAACAATATACACAACCGGACAAGGATATTTTCGGATGTTTTTCCGATGCTTTGCCGGATCGTTGGGGGCGAACTTTGTTGTTGCGTCGTGAGCAAATTTCGGCAGCGGAAGAAAAGCGACCTGTAAGGAGATTGTCATCTTTCGATTTCTTGACTGGTATCGATGATTTCTCCCGAATGGGTGGATTCCGTTTTAAAGAAACCCCTGATGATGAATTTATCAATGTAAGTGAATCGTTGAAAATCCCACCTCTGACGGATATTCGAGAATTGATTGCAGCCAGTGCGGAGATTGAGAAAAGCGAAGAAAACAATATGCTTCCTGATAGGAAATGGATTGCACAACTTGTGCAACCTGGTTCTTCGTTGGGTGGAGCAAGACCGAAAGCCAGTGTGATAGACACGGATAAAACGCTTTATGTTGCCAAGTTTCCTTCTCGTAAGGATGATTACGATGCAGGGCTTTGGGAGCATTTCAGTCACTTGCTTGCTACAAAAGCAGGAGTAAACGTAGCAAAAACCAAAGTGCTGGCAACTGGAGAAAAATATCATACATTGCTGTCACGACGTTTCGATAGAACAAACGATAGCAAACGTATTCATTTTGCATCTGCTATGACCTTGTTGGGATTAAGTGATGGAGATAATGCAACTACTGGACACGGCTATTTGGATATAGTTGACTTCATTATTCAGAACTGTACCGATGTAGAGCGAAATCTGCAGGAACTCTTCCGTCGTGTAGCCTTCAATATCTGCCTTGGTAACAGCGATGACCATTTCCGCAATCATGGTTTCCTGTTGACTGCAAAAGGATGGACATTGTCGCCGGCATACGATATGAATCCAACGCTGAATGAATATCAAAGTCTGCTCATCTCCGCTGATTCCAATAAGGCGGATTTAAGTATCTTGCTTGATGCCTGCGAGGATTATATGCTTAATCGAAATACTGCGGAGAAAATTATTTCAGAGGTGATTGAAGCGATAAAAGAATGGCGCGAATTGGCAACACGATTAGGAATTTCCAAGAGAGAAATGGATATGTTTAGCGGGGTGTTGGATGAGCGGTGTGATAATATTTCCAGATGTTGAGTTTAATAACCAAAATTCTATCATAGTTGTACCCGTACTATACTATAAAATACATACTGTTATTATAGTGCAAGCGAAAAATTATTTGGGGCAAGAAATACAATATTAATAGTTTTAATCATAAATATAATGGATAAGAAAGAGTTGTTATATCTAATAGAACAGGATTCGGCTTTCATGAAAGCGTTTATAGATGAGTATAGACAAGAGGGTATTGATTCTGGCGTGGCAGAACGTTTGATGAGCCTATTTGTTGATATGAAACAAAGTGTTGAGGCGTTGGTTCCTGAATCTTTATTTGGCCGTTTTGGAAATCTACTACATTCGTTAGATATAGAGAAGTTGAGAAACAAACAAAATGCTCTTGAGAAATTACATGATTATGAACAATATCATAAGTTGGTTGAGAATATAATCACTAATAGTATATTTGTAAGTAAAACATTTTATTTGCTTAAAGCGATTGGATTTACAAGTTCTAATGTAGTTCTTATAGGGGCTAACGGTTGTGGTAAAACAACATTTGCAAATTCAATAAGAGAACACCTTGAAAGGACTGATAATGGAATTGTTATTCCTGCGCAAAAAATATTAATATTTCCAACGTATGATAGCTTACCAACTTACAAATCTGCTTTTTCTGATTATGAGAATCGTCAGAAAGTTTGCTTAGACGATAAGCAAACTTTTACTGCTGCAAAAAATGACGATTTCCCATATTCTTTATCAAAACAATATGGTGAAGAACTTAAGATACTTGTGTCTGCATTAATTTCCGAAAGGTTGGAAAGAAGAAATAATTTTTGTTCAAATGCTCAAGAAGGGGATATTATACATCTTGACGATTTTAGAAGTAATATTGATGACGTTATTGATATTTGGAATCGTCTTATAGAACATAGGGTTTTGTCTTGTGATAGTTTAGGAAATCTTAAGATTGAATATGCAGATAAACAATATCCTGCGTACAAAATGAGTGATGGTGAGCGTGTCATTTTTTATATAGTAGGGCGTGTTATGCTTGCAAAAGATTCATCTCTAATCATTGTAGACGAACCTGAAATACATTTACACAAGGCAATACTTAATAAATTATGGGATATTTTGGAGGAGAAGCGTAAAGATTGTATGTTTATATATTTAACTCATGATATAGATTTTGCCTCTACTAGGATAGCTAATAAACTTTGGTTAAAGTCTTATACATGTAGTGCTTCAGGGGTGTTCGAAAATTGGGAAATAGAGCAAATATCAGATTCTGAAATCCCAGAGGCAATGTTGATGAAAATACTGGGAAGTCGAAAAAAAGTGTTGTTTTGTGAAGGGAAAAAGGGTAGTTTGGATAGACAAATATTCGAAATGTTGTTCCAGGAATTTACAATAACCCCACTTGCCTCTTGCAAGGATGTAATCAATTACACGAGAGCTTATAATAAACTCAGTAAAAAATACGCTGTGGCCTATGGTATTATTGATAGAGATTTTAGAACAAATGAGCAATTGAGTAAGCTTGCAACGGAAAATATATACTCATACGATGTCGCAGAAATAGAAAACCTCTTTTTGATTGAAGATTTTATCAAAGGTTTTGCAGAATATAAACATGAAACTTGTGATATAGATAGTATTAAAAAACAAATTCTGTCTTTATTAGAACAAAATAAAGAGCTGCAAATTTCTTCGTATTTAATTCAAAAAATTAACTATAAATTTAATGAGTCTCATGTGCGAAATGGAAAAGATAAAACTGAAGTTGATGCGAATTTTAATGAGTTTGTAAAACAAATAAAAATTGAAGAATGGTATAATATACGATTACAGGAATTAAATGATGTGATTAATACTGGTGATTATGCAAAAGTTATTATGCTATACAATAACAAAGGTCTTCATTCAATTATTGAAAAGGCATTAGGTATTTCATCTTATAATTTGAAGGCATTGGAATACTTAAGAAATTCTCAAAGTGCTCGTTCTATATTACATAGTGTTTTTCCAAAATTAGAATAGAAACTTAGAATAACAACCTGAAAGTTGTGTAATCTCGATTATTTATAGTACCTTTGCCTACAAAATAGGACAAAGGTATTTTTGATTCATACAATGGCTGAAGAAAAGATAGACAACGCTTTAGGAGAAGTAAAGAATATAATGGAAAACAAAAGAGAGGATTGGGTTTGCCATTCACAGGCTATAGCTGCAACTATGTCGGACCGGATGGAGGAACTTGGCATGACACAACGAGTGCTGGCTGAGAAAATGAATTGTACCCAGCAGTATGTTTCTAAAGTGTTGAAAGGTCGAGAAAATTTGTCGTTGGAAACCTTATGCAAAATAGAAAATGCATTAGGTATCAAGATATTGCAAGCTAGAATAAATAAGTAGTAACACCATAGCAGGACAAGAATATGTCAACACAAAGCGAAGCGGCATTGGAAGCCGGACTGATAGCCACACTCCGACAAATGGACTACGAGTATGTCCAGATTGTCGAGGAAGATAATCTTTATGCCAATTTCAAGCGGCAGTTGGAGATTCACAACCGCAAACGATTGGAAGAACACGGACGTACTGAGTTTACGGCAGAAGAGTTTGAGAAATTTCTTATCTATCTTGAAGAAGGACTATCGGCAGATTCGTATAGCGGAGATATATGCCAGGCGGATTGATTGTATGATGAGTGGCGATGATAGATATTGTCATAAAAGAAAAAATTTACTTAGAGAAATAATGGCAGCAACAAGATATTATTATTCGGACACGATTTCGATGTTTCTAGACAGGAGCACTGATGAAATTATTGGTAAACTTGCTCTTGCCAGCCAACATGACATCAACGACGAAACCTCTAATTCATGGTTAGAGGAGATTGAGTCGTTGAGAAATGTTCTTGTGCCGTATAAAAACAAAGGTAGTATTTATTTTGAGTACAATATTCCTCGAATGGGAAAACGTGCAGATGTAATTCTTCTTATCAATGAACTTATTTTCATTCTCGAATATAAGACTGCAGATAGTAAGTTTACTCACGATGCTATTACTCAGGTATGGGATTATGCTCTTGATTTGAAAAATTTCCAGGAAGGCAGTTTGGAACGAATCATTGTGCCTATTTTGGTTGCACCATCAGAAAAAGATAAAAATTGTATATTCGTTCTTCATAATTTTGGGGATGATGTTTATGAACCATTGTTGACAAATGCAAATCATCTTGATGAAGCCATTTCTATTCCGTTGTCACAAATTCCCCATAGTGTTATAGAACACTCTGCAGAACGTGATGAGCGATGGGCAAAGAGTGGCTATGAACCAACTCCAACCATAATAGAGGCAGCCGTTGCACTATACGAAGAAAATACTGTAGAAGATATTACGAAACATGGTGGAGATATTGATAAGGCTTCTGCTGAACTTAGACGAATCATAGACTATTGCCGTGAGAATAGTCGCAAAGCTATCTGCTTTATTACCGGTGTTCCTGGTGCAGGCAAAACGCTCATTGGGCTAAATACGGCCATCGACCAATTCAATCGTGGTGAAAAAGCTGTTTATCTATCGGGAAACTTTCCTCTTGTAGAAGTATTGCAAGAAGCGCTTACACGTGACTTTATTCGTCGTGAGAAGATCAAAGCAAAGTTGGAAGGTCGTAAATCATGCACAAAAAAAGAAGCCAAGAGTAAAGTTAAGGCTTTTATCCAAATGATTCACCACTACCGTGACCTCTATCTCGAAGGTACAGAAGTTATTGGAAATGAAATACGACCAAAAGAAGGCTACTTTATCAATCATAAAGATAAGGCTTATATTCCAGCAGAGCATGTTGCCATATTCGACGAAGCTCAACGGGCATGGACTGGTGAAGAACTTAAACGTTTTATGCGAGAAAAGAAGAACATCAAAGATTTTCCTTATAGTGAGCCTGAATATCTCATATCCTGCATGGATCGTCAGATAGATTGGGGAGTTGTCGTTTGTCTTATTGGAAACGGGCAAGCCATAAATAAAGGCGAAGCAGGATTGAAGGAATGGATTGCGTCCATAAACCGCCGTTATCAAGATTGGGATGTATTCATGTCAGAGTTTCTTGTCGAATCAGGGGATATAGATAAAGAAGAATTGGCATTGATTCATAAACAATTGAAGCCTTGTGAGGACCTTCACTTAAAGATGTCAATGCGTTCATTCCGTTCCGAAAAAGTGAGCATCTTCGTTAATCAACTCATAGCCCTTCAAAAAAATGACGCTGCCGCCACCCTAAAAGAATTAGGTAATTATCCTATAGTGCTGACTCGCTCGTTAGAAACAGCAAAGCGGTGGTTACGAAAGCATGCGCGAGGAAGTGAACGTTACGGACTTCTTGCCAGTAGCAAGGCAGAGCGTCTGAAAGCCATTAGTATAAATGTGCGTTATCAACCCGACTTCGTTCATTGGTTCCTCGAAGATGACTCTGATATTCGCTCATCAAATGCTCTTGAAGACACACTTACGGAATTCAAAGTACAAGGTCTTGAAATCGACTGGGCATGTGTGGCTTGGGATGCAGACTTACGTCTTAACAAGGATCATACGGCATGGCAACATTACCAACTTCGTTCAGGCACTATGTGGCAGAACATCAACAAGCCTATCAACCAAGAGTACCAAATTAATGCCTATCGAGTACTACTTACCCGAGCTCGTCAAGGTATGGTAATCGTTGTACCGAATGGTGATAATGGCGTACCTCCTGATGAAACAAGAAAACCAGAATGGTACGATGAGACTTATAATTACCTTAAGGAAATAGGTATTAATGAAATTAAATGATAACAGTTAAACGATAATATGCCACTTAAGTTTATAGATTTGTTTGCAGGATTAGGTGGATTTCACCTTGCGCTTGAACAACTTGGTTGCGAATGCGTATTTGCGAGTGAGATTAACCCGGATCTTAGGCAATTATATGAAAGAAATCATGGAATACCATGTGCTGGAGATATTACTAAGGTAGATATTAAAAATGAAATTCCTGCACATGACATCTTATGTGCAGGTTTTCCATGTCAACCATTTTCTAAAGCTGGGATGCAAGGCGGATTTGAAGATGAACAAGGACGTGGTAATCTTTTCTATAGGATTATGGACATTCTTAATGAACATAAACCAGAATATGTGTTTCTTGAAAATGTCCCTAATCTTAAGTCGCATGATGGAGGTAATACATATAAGGTAATATCTGAACAGTTAAGTACACTCTATGATATTGCTGATGATATAATTTCTCCACATCATTTCGGTATTCCTCAGCATAGGACTAGAATTTACATTGTAGGGCGTCTTAAATCTCTTGGAGGATTACGTAACTTTAGTTTTCCATCTCACGAGGAGAAAATTGAGTGTAATATTCAGTCTATTTTAATTCCGGAAGATGAAGATTACATGTCAATGCGTCCAGCAACAAGACGTCATATTGCTGTATGGCAACACTTTCTAGATATTCTTGCAGAGAATAATGTTCCTATTCCAACTTTCCCTATATGGGCAATGGAGTTTGGTGCTACATATGACTATAAAGGGCGTGCTCCATATTTTCAAACACGTAAACAACTCGAAGGGAAACGAGGTAATTTTGGGCAACCTATACGTGGAAATAGTAAAGATGACTATTTATTTTGTCTTCCTATATATGCGCAGGACAATCCATGTAAAAGACTCAGTGATCAAGATCGTAAATTTTCATTTCCTGATTGGAAAATTCAATATATTACACAAAACAGAAAATTTTATCAAGACCATCAGAATATCCTTCAAGAATGGATGCAGGAAATTCAGCAATCAGGCTTTGAGAACAGTCATCAAAAATTTGAATGGAATTGTGGCTTTGAAGAGCATCCAGACATATATACGAAAATCATTCAGTTTCGAGCATCGGGAATAAGAGTTAAATTACCAACATATTCTCCAGCTCTCGTACTAAATACAACACAGATTCCAATAATTCCTTGGATTGTTACACCAAAAGGCGAACGTGGTAGATATATGACTCGGCGAGAAGCAGCAAAACTTCAATGTATGGATGATCTTCATGAAATACCTGATACTATAGCTAAGGCATTCCGGGCATTTGGTAATGCAGTTAACGTAGAGGTCGTCAAAAGAATTGCTGATAATTTAATCCCGGAGGATAAAAGATGAAACAAATAAACACAGTATCTATTGCACTTAAACCAAATGTTTATAGTACATTTAGGAACTTAAATAATACAGTCTCCAATACTCTAGGAGAGTATGTTGACAATGCGGTTCAAAGTTATCTCAACAATCGTGAATTGCTTTTATCTGTAGAGCCCGATTATAGATTAAGAATAACTATAGCTGTAAATTGGGAACGGAAATCAATTGTAATTGAGGATAATGCTGCTGGTATTGATACGGATAATTACGAACGGGCTTTTGAACCTGCTCATGTGCCTATTGATGATACTGGACTCAATGAATTCGGTATGGGTATGAAAACTGCGTCTGTATGGCTTGCTAATAAATGGCGAGTTTATACCAAAGCTCTTGGTGAATCAATGCAGAGATATACCGAATTTGATTTGCATAAGGTTACAACGGAAGGTAGAGAGGAACTCTTAGTAACGGAAACACCGATGCCAATTGAGGCTCATTTTACCCGTATAGAACTAACAGAATTGTCTAACCATGCACCGACAAGCAATCAGATGGATAAAGTACGTCGTCATTTATCAAGCATTTATAGAAAATTCTTGCGTAGTGGTGAAGTGGAAATTAAAGTCAATGATGTAAAACTGGAAGCACCTTGTTTTGACATTCTTAATGTTCCTTATTATAAAACGCCAAAAGGCAATAGTATACTCTGGAAAAAGGATGTTAATTTCGAAGCGGGTGAATATAAAGCTCGAGGGTTTATTGCAATTCTTGATAAAATTCAAAACAATGCTAATGGTCTTGTCCTAATGCGTAGAGGTCGAGTAATTGTTGGTGGAGGTGATGAACGTTATTTTCCTCAAGTTATATTCGGCTCGCCAGGTAATTTCCGTTATAAAAGGCTTTTTGGTGAACTTGAACTGGAAGGTTTTGAGGTTACGTTTAATAAAAATGGATTTCGTGATGAAGAAGATCTTTATGCTTTTATGGAAGCATTGCGAGATGAACTTAGAAATGATGGATTCAATCTTCTTGGTCAAGCCGATAATTACCGTCAACGCGATCGTGAACAGCATAGTGATATTGCAAAGAATGTCACGAAAGCCCTTAACAAAGAAAGTAAACCGAAACAATTAACTCGATTAGTACAAGAAACCGAGAATAAGATTAACGACCAGCAGCATATTATGCAGTCTGAACAACTTATTCAGCAGGCCGAACGTCTTGGTGGTAATTCGGAATCTTTTACTCTTGGGAAGGAACTTTATACGCTTAATATTGAACTTGTATCTGAAAATGATAGTGATTCAATTTATTCCGTAACAATGGGAGATGTAGACTCTAATGAAAAGACTTTGTTTGATGCAATGGAATCTAAATTAGTTACTTGTAAGATTAACATTGCACATCCTTTTTTTACTCGATTCGATCAATTTAAAAAAGGTAACGACTATATGCCAATTATATCGGTCTTCAAGGCCCTTACACTTGCGGAGTTAATGGCTCCAAATTATGGAGTGCAGTCTGCTTCTAAACTTAGACTTTTGTTCAATCAAAATCTTATGCAATAAAATGGAAATACAGATATTGAATCCTCAAAATACTAACGATTTTACTCCGATTATTGGAGATCGTACAATTGAACTTCTTGACCGTTTTGCCACTAAACTCGACATGGACGAACTTAATACTACAAGAGACGAGACTGTTGACATTTTGTCTTATTGTATTGACCCTAAGCAAAGTGTCCCACAGTCAATTACAAATCTTGTGGTTGGATATGTGCAAAGTGGTAAGACCATGTCTTTTACTTTGTTATCTGCGCTTGCACATGATAATGGTTTTAGAGTCATAATTTATTTTGCCGGAACCAAAAATAATCTTCTTGAGCAAACAACAAAGCGCCTTCGCAAAGACCTTATAAATGGCAATGAAAATGCTGCATATTATAAACTGCATGAGAATCCTACTTTGGATGATGTGCAGAGAATTAGTAATGAGTTTAGGATTACCACTAAGCCAACAATACTCATAACAGTTCTGAAGAAAGACATCCACATAGATCACCTTACGGAGATTTTTCAAAATGTATCAATTAGGAATGTTCTGAAAAATCAAGGAGTAATGATTATTGATGACGAAGCAGATCAGGCAAGTCTTAATGGATACGCTTTCAAAAACAGTAAATCAACTGATTGGGGCGAAGATGAATTTACTGCAACTTATAAGAGTATTCTTGCTTTAAAGTCTGTATTGCCAAATCATTCGTATATTCAATATACTGCAACTCCACAAGGACCGTTACTAATTAGCATTCTTGACCTTCTTTCTCCGAAACATCACAAAGTTCTTACACCAGGCAAAAAGTATACTGGAGGCAAAACTTTTTTCAAAGATGAACCTGGTCTAATCCTGACTATCCAAGATAATGAGGTTTACCATAGTAAAAGGAATAATCTGCCATGCTGCCCTCAATCTCTGAAAGATGCACTTATTCTTCATATAATGAGTGTAGCGATTATAGTCAAAATTAAAAAGCGTGAGCCATTTCTTTCAATGATGGTTCATGCAGATAAGGAACAAGATGCTAGTGAGAAATTTCATGGGTGGATTAAAAATATTGTAAGCGTTTGGACTGATATGCTTAATGCAGGTTCTCAAGACTTGGCATATACAGATTTTATTAAGGAATTTAAATCAATGTATCCAGAAGCGATACGTGAGTATCAGAGCCATGTTGAGGACTATCCAACATTCGAAGAGATAATGCAGCACGTTCCGGACATCATCTATGAGACTAATCTAATGTTGATTATTAGCCGTAATAAAAAGAAAGGACAGACATCGGAGATAGATTGGGATAGTAGTATTTCTCATATTCTTGTTGGCGCGGATATGCTCAACAGAGGTTTTACTGTTGAGAGGTTGGCTGTTACATATATGCCTCGTCACAGTGTAAGTAAATCTACTGCTGACACGATTCAGCAGCGATGCCGTTTTTTTGGTTATAAACGCAACTATCTTTATTCTTGTCGAGTATATCTTCCAGAAGATACAGCTCTCGAATATAGTGAATATGTAGATCATGAAGAAGAAATGCGCGACTGGCTTAAGAAGAATACAGATCTTCGTAAGGTTGAAAAACTTCTTCTTATATCTCCAAGCCTTAATGCTACACGTAAAAACATTCTATCAAAGGATACAGTTTACTGCAAATTAAATGGTTGGAGAAAAATGAATGCCTTTCAGAATATAGAAGAAAATACTAAATTCGTGGAAGATTTTCTGGGAACGGTATCGTTCAAATCTTATCAACCATATGGAACTGATGACAGGGATCACAGATATGTAAAACTTTCTATAGAACAAGCAATTGATTTTCTTACTAATTTCAACTTTCAATGTGCGCCTGATGCTGCGAGAAAACAGGCGACATTGAGATATATTCAGTATCTTGCCTCGCAAGAAAATAATCCAATGCAATATGTGTATTTCATTCATATGGCATATAGGAATACAATGGGACGTGAGCGTGCCTTTAATTTGGAGAAAAAGACAGTTAATAATATTCACGCAGGTCATGATCCTAAAGGATATCATATATATCCGGGTGATTCAGAAATTAAATTTGAAGATGCTATTTGCATACAATTGCATAAGGTAAGATTGAAGTGTGCAGACTATAAGTGGAACGGCAAGGCGGCATATACTCTTGCTATTTATTATCCCGAAGACTTTGCAGTTAGTTATGTTGAACCCCGAAATTCAGTCAAAAAATATGAATGATGTTTATCAAGTGTTTAAATCCCTCTTAAACAAACCAGTTGAAGAAGGATGCTATGCGGCTGATTCTATACCGTTTGCTTGTCAACATAAAATAGGAATTTCGCCTGAGGGTTATCCAATGTTTTTTATTCAAACGTTGGGTAAAGAGAAAGCTCTTGACATTACAATGGAGTTTATAAAAGTTATGTTTAATCGATCCTGCAGCATTATAGAGAATAATGAAATACGGAGGACTCATGAGTACACAATTGTCTCCTTGAATGCTGGGAATGTTGATTATCAGAAGTATTTTATAGATGTGGTTTGTATTCTTTTGCATGGACTTTCTGATAATGTTACAATCAAGACCCTCAAAATTGAATTAATGAAAATCGCAGACTTGTTCAGTAATTTGAGTAAACCATCAAAGAAAACCTTACAAGGTCTTTGGGCGGAACTATTAGTTATCGAACGATCTAAAAGTCCTGCGTATCTTCTCCAGTCATGGCATGTATCCCCAAATGATAAATTTGATTTTAATGATGGTATAGATAAAATTGAGGTTAAGAGTACTAGAAATGTAAGACGAATTCACACATTTTCTTTAGAACAACTTCATCCTAATGTTAACGCAAATCTTCTTATTGCCTCTGTGTTTGTAATTGAGACGGGACATGGGAGAACTATTTTTGATTTAAAGAATTCTATTTGCAAGAAAGTTTCTGACCTCAAACTTCAATATCGTCTTAATGAAATAATTGTGCAGACTCTTGGTCGTGATTTTGATAAAGTAAATGATGTCAGTTTCGATTATCAACAAGCACTTGACACTATTGCGTTCTATGATTATCAAGATATACCATCAATAGCAATTGAGAATATACCAAAATCACTTTCTAATATTCATTTTGATTGCGACTTGTCGACAGTTAAAACTATACAGGATAAGTGCTTAGAAATAAATGAAAGTTCACTTTTTAAAAGTATACAGATATGAGCAAGATTAACCCAGATACATTGAGGGATTTGTTTCTTGCCGTAATGACAGGTAATCCTGATTTTGAATATGTCAACGGAGAACAACCATTTGTGATTAAGTACAAAGGCCAACGTTATCATATATATATGATTAAACTTACGTCAGCCTATTTTAAATCACGCCCAGACACTACACGCGCGCAACTTAATAGACGTGTTTGTTTTGATGAAATAAAGAAGTCTTCAGATCCTTTCATATTTCTCGGATATGATAGTGACAATGACGTCCTTGTGTGCTGGAATAATAAGATTGCTAAGGCAAGACTTAATGAAAAGAGTACGGTTTCTTTTTATTCTCGCAAGATATATCAAGACCAGATAATTCTTGGTGAACCGAAGCATTTTAAATTAAAAAATGGGGATCAACCATATTTTTTTAAGAGAAAGGACCTTCCGCTCTTTTTGGATAAGGTTAATACGTTGTTCCCTGATATTGCCGAGATTCCAAAACAAAGCGAACGAAGAGAAAAGGAACTGTATTCTACTCCAAATAATAATGCTGAAAATCATCTGAATGATGTAGAACTTTTAGCTTTGTTAAAGCCAATGCTTGTCGGCCCTGCTAAACGTACTCTTGAAGCCGTACAAACCATGATGAATTATTTACGTGATAGATATGGCATTCATATTTCAATGCGTGAATGTACAACGTTTCTGAAAACGTTACATTTTGACATTGTTGACGGTTATGTTTCACATCGGGAAAACCTTAATAATGTGGCCGAAGGGATTAATAATACATCTAAAAAGTAAATAAACATTAACTTTAAAGATGATAAAGTGAAAATCTAGAGTAAGACAGAGTAGCTATTAAATTATGGCAAAGAATATAGAAATACGCAATAGTACAGTTGAGTTTCTCATCTTTATGCTTGAAGGCAAGGAGGATGGGATTCAGGTGATGTATAAAGGTGAGACCATTTGGGCAACCCAAAAGGCTATGGCGCAGCTTTTTGATGTGGGAGTACCTGCAATCAGCAAGCATCTTAAAAACATCTTTGAGAGTGGAGAGTTGGTTGAAAATTCAGTTATTTCCAAAATGGAAACAACTGCTTCGGATGGGAAAAACTATAACACGACCTATTATAATCTTGATGCCATTATCAGTGTTGGATATAGAGTCAATTCTGTTCGCGCTACTCAGTTCCGCCAGTGGTGTACGTTTGTACTCCGGCAGTTTGCCATCCGTGGATATGTGCTTGATCATAAGCGAATGGAGAACGGGGCTTTCTTAGGTGTGGATTACTTTGAGCATTTGCTTGCCGAAATAAGGGAGATAAGGCTGAGTGAGCGTCGTTTTTATCAGAAACTGACCGATATTTATGCTACGGCTATAGACTATAACAAAGATGCTCTGACAACTCGTCTTTTCTTCAAAAAGGTACAGAACAAAATGCACTATGCTGTGCATGGGCATACTGCTGCGGAGTTGATAGTCGAACGAGCCGATGCGAATAAAGAACACATGGGATTGACCACTTGGGAAAACGCTCCGAATGGAAAAATTGTCAAAACAGATGTGTCTGTAGCAAAGAACTATTTGCGAGAAAAAGAATTGGAAGAAATGGGCAGAATAGTCAATGCATCGCTTGATATGGCAGAAAGTATGGCCAAGCGTCATATCCCTATGACAATGGAAGATTGGGCCAAGCGAATAGACAAATTCATTAATTTATTTGAGAGCCCAATATTGCAAGACAGCGGAAAAGTTTCTGCCGAATTTGCCAAAGAGTTTGCTGAATCCGAGTTTGAGAAATACAGGATCATTCAAGATCGTCTTTTCCAATCAGACTTTGATAGATTTGAGGATAATAGCCTTCCTTCATTAGATATGGAATGATTACGGTGCCATTCTGAGGTTGGCAAAATATTCATAGAGATATGGCAGATTCGTTTCGACTGATTGGCAAGTGTTCGGACAATAGTTCTGTGTTCATTATCGAGTATCTGCATTTATGGTGGCCGACATTACTCCGGGATATCAACCTAAAAGCAGGAAAAGAGTTCACATAAGAGTTCATAAAAGAGCCAGTAGGGTTCATAAAAGAGTTCGTAAAAGCATTATTGAAATGCGCTTATCCCTGCCAGCTATCAAACAGAGGATATCCCAACCAAAACATGATTGCGTGGAGAGTTAAGGTATTCTATAATCGCAATAAAGCCATATCCTGCTTGCCTGGTATTGGCAACTTCTCACGAGCGATTCATCGCTTGGGGTATTGAGTTACCCTAACTCAATAAATGTTGTATAACGGGTAAACCCGGACGCAAATTGGCGTGTTGATTTCGTCTTTGTCAAGAATGACATATCGAGGCTGGCAAAAATATAAAAGGTCCAAAAAACGCCTTCTTTTCACCAATCAGCTTGCTGAAACATCTGGCACTCTCAAACGACCGCTTGGTCGCTTGGGGTATTAGGCTCCCCGTACAAGATAATCTTTGTACAACAGGCAAGCCCTTAGCTTAAAAAGATAGGTCGGGGAAATAAGACTGCAACGACCAGTTTCGAGAATTATCATGAAACCAGCCGTTGCACTTAACTTCGACTTACACAAGAATACACGCTTTGAGAATAAAGTCAAGTGGAGAGTCAATAGTGGTAATCC
>ERZ791915.1825-NODE-1825-length-14888-cov-8.931504_pt1 | contig 14888 bp, 13 predicted proteins | sample MGYA00510139_ERZ791915 | MGnify/ENA primary metagenome ERZ791915 (study PRJEB30046, sample SAMN00792117) | human gut metagenome | study: EMG produced TPA metagenomics assembly of the A metagenome-wide association study of gut microbiota in type 2... | reverse complement strand
TTGAATATGAACACAAATACCATTATTGAAACAAAAAATCTGACGAAGCAATACGGCTCGCAAAAGAGTGTGGCTGACTTGAATATCCATGTGAAGCGTGGGAGAATTTATGGTCTGCTGGGGAGAAACGGAGCCGGAAAAACCACAACCATGAAGATGCTGTTGGGCTTAACAAATCCGACTTCCGGGGAGGTCAAAATCTGGGGAAAGTCCTTGCAGGGAAACGAAAAGAAGTTATTGCCCCGTATTGGCAGTCTGATCGAGTCCCCCGGCTTTTATCCCAATCTGACCGGCACAGAAAATTTGCGTATCTTTGCCACCCTGCGGGGTGTACCAAACAATCATGCCGTCAAAGACGCTCTGGATCTGGTAGGACTGCCCTACAAAGATAAGAAGCTCTTTTCGCAGTATTCCCTTGGTATGAAGCAGCGGCTTGCGATTGCCCTTGCCGTTATGCACGATCCGGAGCTTTTAATTTTGGATGAGCCGATCAACGGTCTCGATCCCATCGGTATTGCAGAAGTACGCTCCTTTATTCGGGAGCTTTGCGACGCAAGAGGAAAGACCATTTTGATTTCCAGTCACATTCTTTCGGAGATTTCCTTGCTGGCTGACGATATTGGAATTATCGACCACGGCGCATTGCTGGAAGAAGAAAGCCTTGCTGAGCTGGAGCAAAAAAGCAGTAAACATATCCGGTTTACGCTCTCTGATACTGCACAGGCGGCAAGAATTTTGGAACGCAATTTCCATGAAACCCATTTTTCCATACAAGACGACCACAATCTGCGTCTACACAATATGGAGCTACCCGTGGGGAAAATTGTAACTGCTTTTGTAGAAAACGGATTGGAGGTATCAGAAGCACATACCTGTGAAGAAAGTCTTGAAGATTACTTCAAGCGTGTGACAGGGGGCGAAGGAATTGCTTAAACTAATCAAATGCGAATTTTTGAAATTGAAACGGAAGCCATTGGTATTTATTTCCCTACTGCTTTCTGTTTTCATGCCATTGGCTTATGCTTTCTTTCTGGCAGATGTAAACACTGATGTGGATGCTGTAAATGGAGTGATGTCCAGCCTGTTCCAGCTCAGTGCCTATTTGCTTTTGATGCCGCTCCTTGTGATACTGGCTTCCAATCTGCTGTTTGAGGAGCTGGACAATGACACACTAAAAAACCTTGTTACCATACCGATAAATAGAACCAAGTTGGTGCTGTCCAAGATGCTGGTTTTACTATTGTTTGCCGTTGGCTTTATGGCAGTTGGAGGATTGGTAAATCTTGCGGTTTTGCTGTTTCAGGGCTGGGAGCCGGTTGGGTTTTGGATCTTGTTTGGCGTTGGGATAGAAGAAGGGCTGATTATGTGGGTAGGCGCACTTCCATGTATCCTGCTCGTTGTTCTTCTTAATAAAAACTATATCGTGTCGGTCGTGATTACCTTTTTCTATACGACTGCAAATTATATCCTTTCGATGAGCGATGCGTTCCTCACACAGCCTTTTGGTTTGAATATCGGAACCCTGTTTCCGGGACCGCTGGCTTTCCGCTGGACATTCCAATTTTATGACCAAAGCCAGACCAGTGCGGAATTGGCAGACTTGTTGGAACGGATCAGTCCGTATTTCCTGAATAGTGTTCAGGTGTTCGGCGTGATTATTGTGGAGGCGATTGTATTTCTTGCGCTGATTGCGATGGTTTATCGGCGTCAGGAAATCTAAGGGGGTGTAATTATGTGGAATTTATTAAAATCGGAATTACTGAAACTACGCCGGTGCCAGATCCTTTGGGTAGGGCTGGTGGCGCTTGCACTCTGTCCCTTGGTGCAATATGGGAGCCAGCTGATTGTGGAGGCGGAGTACCGAAATCCAAATTATGATTTTTCCACTCTGTTTGAGAATGTTGTCTGGGGCAATACGCAGATGTTTTTTCCGATTTCACTGGTGATGATTGGCAGCTGGCTGATTGACAGAGAATCCACCCATGATACTCTGAAAAACATCATGACAATTCCTGTTTCCATGCCCAAAATGCTGGGCGCCAAACTCTTTTGGGTCGGGATTTTTGCAGTCCTGTTGGGAATTTACAGTGTTGGCGTTACCCTAATCACTGGACTGGCGGTTGGATTATCGGGACTGACAGCGGAAGTGTTTTTTCATGGCGGCACACAGATCGTGTTAGCGGGTCTGACAACCTATCTGGTCTGCATGCCCCTAATCCTAATTTTTGGACAGATCCGAGGGGCATATCTGGGAGGTTCCATTCTGGCCTTCTTCCTTGGATACAGCATGATGTTTTTCAAAGGTGGCATTCTTGCCAGCATTTATCCGTTTTCTGCTGCGCTGATTTTAGTAGGCTTTGACATGAGTGAATATGCCGGAACAATCACAGCCCCGAACCCTTTGCTGGCGGTCATTGGGGTTGGCATCATGGTTCTCTGGGCTGTGCTTTTATTAGTGATGTCCAGCAACAAAAAAGAAATGAAAGCCCGCAAACAGACAAAGGTCAAGGGAAGAGGAAAGCGTGCTGTACGCAGGAAAGGAAGGTGATACCTGTGAAGAAAATCGTTCTATCACTATGCCTGATACTGTGTGGTGTCTCTATACTTTCCGGTTGTACAAAAGATGAAGTTCTCGATCAGTATAACAATATTGTTCAGTCTGCTGGTTCCATAGCTCTTACCGGAAATTCGTCCTTACAAGGCACGAAAGAAAAAGGGATTGATGATTATACCGGATGCTATACAGCCGACTATGAGAATTTTTCAGATACAGAGTATTTGTTTGGGGGAACTTCTATAAAGCGAGAAGCTGGTAAGGAGTTGTCTATTGATTGCACTTTGGAGGTTACGGAGGGAACTGCAAAAGTATTTTGGATTTCTGGATCTGATGAAGCAGTCACTTTGCTTGAAACAACCGGAACATATAGCGATACAATTACACTCCCTGAAGGCGGAAACTATATCGGCATTGAATGTGAGGATTTCACGGGAAGTATTGAATTGAATATTGAATAATATTCTATCGGATAAAAAGAAAAACAAGTCATTATGTATGTTAGATATACGAGGGGGGACATATGGGAAAAATCTTTGTATTGTCGGTAACAGACCATGAAGAATATATACTTAACAGAATTATGGAGATTATTGCAGCCGAGCCAGGATTTGACCATATTGTGTCATTCCACCCTTGTAATACTCTTGTTTTTCCGGGATTGGAGCTTCGCCTGAAGGAGAGAACGGTACACCGAAACGGCGAGTTAATTTCTATGACCCATCGGGAATTTGCGACATTGGTATACTTGGCAAACCACCCGTCCTGGGTATTTTCTGCCGGGCAGATTTATGAAGAAGTGTGGGGTGAGGATGGTGAAAACTGCGGAACAGCCGTTGCCAGCGTCATTGGTCAGATCCGCAGAAAACTGACACCGGATATGCCGAAAGCGGGTTATATCCGTACTGTTTTGGGGAGCGGATACAAATTTGAAGTTCCGCAGGGTATAGCAGAATAGAGGGCTTTTTTAATTCAACTGCACCATACCCATGTAACTACAAAAAGATTTTATACATAGTCAGCACCGCCGCAATCGTATCGTTTGCGGCGGCGTTTTGTTGTACAACATAACATTGAAACTATTGTATGTATTCGCATTTTTGCCCTTGTGCTGAAAAGTAGGCTATCCTATAATTAAAAAGAAAAATATCTGATTAGGACATTTCTGCAACATTTAATGTTTAGAATATCAGTATGATTGGAAAATTGGGAAAAGGAAGTGAGGGTCTTGAAGAAGATTTTAATTGTAGAGGACGATCAGCTTTTGAATCGGACCTTGGCATATAATCTGACCTCTGATGGATATGAGGTCATTTCTGTTTTTAATTTTGACAGCGCGGTAAGAAAGCTACGGGAAAATGAATTTGATGTGGCACTGTTGGATATTAACCTCCCCGATGGCAGCGGACTGGATCTGTGTGAAGAAATCCGGAATCGCGGTCAGCATACCTATATCATCTTTATCACAGCCAATGATAAGGAGAGCGATATGCTCAAGGGATATGAAGTCGGCGGTGCGGATTATGTGACCAAACCATTTTCTGTGACGGTGCTTTGCAAAAAAGTAGCGGCGGTTTTTGCAAATCTGGAACTGCGGACACCCCGGCATGATCTGTTTGATGATGGCTTTCTGAAAATCGACTTTTCCGAACAAAGTGCGTCCCTTGCCGGAGAATCCCTGGACTTTACACCGAAGGAATACCGCACCCTGTTCCTGTTCGTAAAGAATCCCCGGATTATTCTGACCAAGCGGCAGATTTTAGAGAAGCTGTGGGACATTGATGGGGACTTTGTGGATGAGCATACGCTGACGACGATCATCAGCCGTATCCGCAAAAAAATCGAAACAGACGAGAGGAAATATATTAAGACAGCTTATGGAATGGGCTATCAGTGGATCGGCGGTGAGCCTCGATGAAGCTGCAAAATTTATCTGTCAGGGCATTTTTGAGAAAAATTGTGGCGGGGACTCTGCTCACTGCCGCTTTGCTGCTGTTGATTTTTTTCCTGTTGACGAAAGATGTGCGTGTTGTCATCTGCGGCATTATTTTGACAGCTGCATTTTACATTTGGGGCATGGTTTTTCTGCACTATTTTCAAAAGAAACTTTCTCTGTTCACCGATGGTTTGTGCCAGACATTGGATCACATGATGGACAGTACAGACCGGCCCCAGGTAGACTATGAAGCGGAAACACTGCTGTCTCGGATCAGCCATCGTCTGGAACGGCTCTATAATGTGATGCAGAAAACCAGACATACGGCAGAGGGAGAAAAGGAAGAACTGCAATCCCTGGTATCGGATATTTCCCACCAGACCAAAACCCCCATCGCAAATTTGAAGCTAATCAACGATACGATGCTGACAAGGCCATTGACAGAAGAAAAGCGCAAGGAGTTTTTGCAGGCCACAGGCACACAGCTGGATAAACTGGATTTTCTCATTCAGGGAATGGTGAAAACTTCCCGTCTGGAAACGGGGGTCATTACGCTGGAGAAACAAGATGCTGTGATCGGGGATACGCTGGTGAGCGCCATCAATGGTGTTTTGGCTCCGATGGAACAAAAAGAGATCAGCCTGTCGGTGGACTGCCCATCTGATCTGACAATATCCCATGACAGCCGCTGGACTTCCGAAGCATTGTTTAACATTCTGGATAATGCGGTAAAGTACACCTCTGCCGGTGGCAGCATCCAGGTAAGGGTACGGGATTGGGAAATGTATTTGAGGATAGATGTGACGGATACAGGCAGAGGCATCCCGGAACATTCTCAGGGCACGATCTTCAAACGCTTCTATCGGGATGAAGCGGTGCATGATATAGATGGGGTCGGAATCGGCTTATACCTTGCCCGTGAGATCATTACCATGCAGGGCGGCTATATTACCGTTGAGTCTAAAGTTGGGGAAGGATCAACTTTTTCCGTGTTCCTGCCCATAAAATAATTCTGAGGCAGTCTGTTTTGGCAGGCTGCCTTTTTTGAAAAATTTTTAGAGGACAATGGATTTTAGGACAATTCTGCAACATTTGGGATTTATGCTGACAGCAACATTATGAAATTGGAGGTGGCCTTATGGAAATCACAAAGACATTACTCATCAATGCAGCTTGCTTGCTGATCCCGCCGGTCGTTGTTGTTCTGCTGCTCCGGCACTTCTTTCCAAGAAAAATCAGATGGTCGGCTGGTGTGGTGGCTCTGGTAGATCTGGTGATCTTCTGGACAGATATTTCTTATTATGAGAGCGTTTGGCTGACGCTGTTTTTTGTTGTAATTCAGTTAGCAATGGTTTTGCTTATATCTATCCGGCTTTATAAAAAAGACACACGAAAATGAATTGTCCTAAAATTGAAGCAATTCACCCTTAAACTGTTGAGCCTTTGGGATATTTCTGCAACATTTGGGGGTTAGGATGACAGCGAAAGGAGTGAATGGCTATGACATTACCATTTGAAAATGACACCAATAGTTTTATTAAAAAATTAGCGTCCGCTCAATTAAAAAAAGAGCGTTTGAAGAAGATTTTTACGATTGTTGCAATTTCATTAGCAACATTTTTGATGGCATCTGTATTGCTTCTGGTTTCTGGAATTATTACAGTGAACCAAAATGGAGGTAATAACATTACGGGTTCCTATCATGCTCTTATTTCCAGCATAGAAAAAGAACAATATCAAAAATTGTCTGATGATGTGCGAGTGGATTTATGCGGATTCACAGCTTCTATTGGTAGTGTTAAATCTGGAAAAGATCGTCTTAATATTTCGTATTCCAACAATGATGCACTTACATTAAATGGGCTATCTGTTTCCGAGGGGAAAATGCCAGAGAAAGATAATGAAATACTGATTGAACAAGAATACTTAATTCGGCAGAAGATAAATGCAAAAATTGGAGATACCATTTTATTGCCAGACCCAAACAACGGCGAGGAAAAATCCTTTATTATAACAGGATACTTGAAAACAGGGGCTAAAGGCACTGACCGCTCATTATATGCAGCTATGGTTTCTGAAGAATATTTCTTAAAAATGGATGGATGGAATAACTTTTCACCGGCAGTAATGCTTCGCGTAAATTTAGATGCAAAGACGAACTCTGAGGATGTAAAAAATTTCATATCAGAGATAGCGGCTGATGCAGGTTGTAAAGCGACTCCTTCTTATAATGAAGCGTATTTGAATCTTAGCCAGCCTTCGGTATTGATGGTTATGGCGGCCGTTGCTGGGCTGGTTGTTATCGTAATCGCTGGTATTTTGGTAATATACAATATTTTCTATATTTCCATTATCAATTCAATTAAAGAATATGGACAGCTTCGCACAATAGGGATGACAGCAAAACAGATTCAAAGACTTGTTCTTAGAGAGGGAACTTTGCTGATGTTACCTGCAATTCCTGTTGGACTAATTGCGGGAATTGTAGTGGCTTATATTTTAATTCCGCATGGATTTGAATTATGGAATGTGCTATGGATATGCCCGATTGTTGTTGCGTTAACCTATGCCACTGTGCGCCTATCCATCAAAAAACCTGCTAAAATTGCCGCGACCGTTTCACCCATAGAGGCTTCCCGCTATGAACAAAATAATCAACCCAAATGTAAACATAGGCAGCACAAACTAACGCCGGGGTCTTTGGCAGTAAATCAAGCTCTGCGTTATAAGAAAAAGAATATACTGACAGTCGCCTCTCTTGTCTGAACTGCACCCCATTTGTTAGACAGTATGATATACTATCTAACAAGTGGGGTGTTTTGCTATGCCAAAAGGAGTACCAAACAAACGATATACGCCGGAGTTCAAGAGAATGATTGTAGAAACCATGGAAAAAGAACATCTGAGTATCTATGCAGCGATGCAGGAATTCGGAATTAACGACCATAAAATTATAGAGCGTTGGGAACGCATTTATTTGGAAGAAGGGCCGGAAGGGTTAGCCATCGAACGGCGTGGCCGCAGCAGTAAGGGTCGTCCGCCAAAGCAGTTGCCGAAGCAGGTAGAAGAAGATCTGCTGGCAGAAGTCCAGCGGTTGCGTGCGGAGAATGACTACCTAAAAAACTTGCAAGCCTTGGTTTTGGAAGACGAGCGACGCCAGCACAGAAAACGCAGGTAGTTCAGAAGCTAAGGCAAAAACACGCACTCAGTATTCTGCTCTCAATCGCTCAACTGCCCCGTGCATCTTTCTACTATCATTTGAAGCAGATGCAGAAAGAAGACAAATATGCATCTGTTAAGGAAGAAATCACAACGATTTACCACGAAAACAGGGGCCGGTACGGCTATCGCCGGATCACGGCAGAACTTCGCAAGCGTAAATTCTCTGTGAACCACAAGACTGTCCAGCGGCTTATGAAAGAGTTGGGCTTAGTTTGCCGTGTCAGGATGAAGAAGTACCGCTCTTATAAGGGAGAAGTGGGCAAAATTGCGCCAAATCTGTTAAACCGGGACTTCCACGCCGAAAAGCCGAACCAGAAGTGGGTCACCGATGTGACAGAGTTCAGTTTGTTTGGAGAGAAGCTCTATCTCTCTCCCATCCTTGATCTGTGCAGCAGCGATCTGGTCAGTTACACCATATCGGATCGTCCTGCACTCAGCATGGTAACCACCATGCTGGACGAGGCGTTTGCAAAGATCCCGGCCGAAACAAACCTGATTCTCCATTCTGACCAGGGCTGGCAGTACCAACACAAACAATACCAACAGATGCTCCGGGAGAAAGGTGTTCGCCAGAGCATGAGCCGCAAGGGAAACTGTCTGGACAATGCTGTGATAGAAAATTTCTTCGGGCTGCTCAAAAGTGAGCTGCTGTATTTGCAGGAGTTCCGCTCCATGGAACACTTCAAACTGGAACTGATCGAATATCTAGATTACTACAACAACCGCAGGATCAAGGCAAAGCTAAAGGGCTTGCCGCCTGCTCTTCACAGACAGCAAGCCCTTTCGGCTGCTTGAACAATTTTTGCTTCAGAATATTGTCTAACTTTTTGGGGTCACTTCAGTCTTGACTGGCGTTTTACTGTTAGGTTTATCTTCTGTCCTTTCTTCTATAAATGCAAAAGATATGTCTTTATCTGGGTTTGCAAGAGGACAGTTCATTTTAAGGATCTCAAATCAGGAGCTAATGGAAAATCCTTTGGAGATTTTACAAAAATCAAGTCCTTTTACGGAGGAAGTGGAAAAAGAACTCTCACAATTATCAGGTGTGCAAAGGATTATGAACGATCAGCATCTACCAGTTTCCTATGATTTGCAAGCAATAGAATCAGATGCTGAAATTGTAGGATTTGAGAAAGCAGATATGACTTTGCTGCAAAGCTGTATCTTAAATGGAGAAATATCAGATTATGAGCAAATGGCAACTGAAAATCAGATGGTTATTGGCCGGCCAAATGACTTTGAGAAATATTTTGGTATTCGTCCAGAAGTCGGCTCGTCGGTGCCCCTAAAGATTTTTGATGGTGAGAATACGAAGAATCTGGAATTTGAGATTGCGGCAGTTCTTGACGAAAGTAAGATTGGAAATAATGGCGATAAAATAGATATGTTGTTATTACCGGTTGATTCAATGCAAAAAATTGCACACAGCAACTTAACATATCAGTATGTAATTTGCGTAGAGGATTCTCTTGAACAGCAAGCAGAAAATGAAATAGACCAAATCGTATCAGATAATCCACGACTGAGTATTGATTCTCTTTCTGCTGCGATTGCCCAAAATGAAAACTTCTTGCAGGGAACACAGTTAGCCCTTGCAATAGCCATTGTTTTAATTGGTTGTTTTTCTGTGATGAATTTGCTAAATACAATTTTGACGGGAATTATTGTAAGGCGTAAGGAGTTTTCTCTCATGCGTTCAGTGGGAATGTCTCAAAAACAATTATCCGTGATGGTTCATAAAGAGGGATTGATTGTAGTTGGTATTGGACTTATATTATCTGTGATAATTGGTGGAGGAATTGGATATGTTCTTTGCTCATTTTTGAAAAACAACCTAATGAACTATTTGAATTATCAATTTCCATTGGGTATTACAATCTTGTATTGTGTGATTGTTATTTTATGTAGTGTGCTGATTACAACAGGAGCCTTAAAGCAGCAAAACAAGTTATCAATGATGGAAGCACTTCGGTAATCAATGAATTGTCCTAAAATTGAAGCAATTCACCATGGATTTTTATAGCGTTTAGGACAATTCTGCAACATTTGCCCTTTACCCTATACTCAACAAATTAAGAAAGGCAGGTAACTGTTATGAAAATTTTGCAGACAACTGATCTTAAAAAATACTACGGCACAGAGCCGAACATTACCCGCGCCCTGGATGGCGTGAACTTCTCTGTGGAGGAGGGCGAATTTGTGGCGGTGGTCGGCACTTCCGGCTCCGGTAAGTCCACCCTGCTTCACATGATGGGCGGCCTGGATACCCCCACTTCCGGCAGCGTGATGGTGCGGGATAAGGAGCTGGCGAAGATGAACGATGAGCAGCTTACCATCTTCCGCCGCCGCAATATCGGCTTTATTTTCCAGAACTATAATCTGGTGCCGATCCTAAATGTTCATGAGAACATCGTTTTGCCCGTGGAACTGGATGGGGATACGGTGGATCAGAAATTCATGGCGGATGTGGTGTCCATGCTGGGACTGGAGGATAAGCTGAAGAATATGCCAAACAACCTCTCCGGTGGCCAGCAGCAGCGTGTGGCTATCGCCCGCGCTCTGGTGTCAAAACCCGCTATCGTCCTTGCCGATGAACCCACCGGAAACCTGGACAGCAGGACCAGCGCCGATGTGCTGGGGCTTTTGCAGAGAACGAGTCGTGAATTTAACCAGACGCTGGTAATGATCACACATAATGATGCCATTGCCCAGCTTGCAGACCGTATCGTGCGGATTGAGGATGGCAAAATCGTTGGATAAAGGAGGTGGCAGACATGACATTGCCTTTTGAAAATGATACAGGGCCGGTTATTAAAAAATTGGCGTCACGAAGTATTCAAACAGATAAGCGGCGCAACCTGTTTGTGATCGTAACGATTGCTCTGGCAGCCGCTTTGATGGCAGCGATTTTTTGTGCAGGAGCGGGAAGTGACAGAAAACTGGAGGCGGACATTCGGGGACAGTATCAGGCGGTTGTGGTGAATTGTGACCGTGATACGATTGAAAGACTGAAAGACTGCCCGGAAGTGGAACGCTGGGGCCTTTCCCAGAATTACGGTTCTGCCCGCTATGGTGACAGCGTTCTGACTGTGGAGTATGCGGATGCCAACTGGATGGAATTGGGGAAGAAGCCTTCCTTTACTGGGACACTTCCGCAGGCTGCCAATGAAATTCTGGTAGAACGGGCATTTCTTGATTATTTTGAAATCCCCACAGAAATCGGGCAGACCATAGAAGTGAATCTTGGAAACGGAAAGCAGACCTATACCGTCAGCGGTATCATGGATGTGGAGAATGACTCCCGTATGTTCCAGCTTTATGTATCTGAAGCATTTGTGGAGGAGATGGCACAGGGGGAGCCGCTGTTTGAATTTCGGCTTCGTTATACTGGTGCTGATAGTATGGAGCTGGAGCAGCTCAAGGCGGATATTGCAGCATTCCTTTCTGCCAACGATGTCTCAGAGGATCAGATTTTTTACAGTTCCAACTATTTCGATATGCAGGGCTTTAAGTCCGGCGTGATGAAATATTACATTCCCGTGGCAATCCTTTTGCTGATTGCCTGTGCCGTGGTCATTTACAGTATCTTTTTCATTTCCGTAAAGGGCAAAATGCGGGAATATGGACGCCTGAAAGTGATTGGCACAACACCAAAACAGATCCGGCGGATCGTGCGGCGGGAGGGATTGCTGTTATCTCTTTGCGGTATCCCGCTGGGGCTTTTGGTTGGAGGGGCCATCGGGTTTGCCATTTTCCCGGCACATTGGAGCTGGATGGGCAATCTGCCCTATCTGGCTGCGACCGCAGCAGCCTGCGCCCTGACGGTATTTCTGTCCATTCATGCGCCTGTCCGCATGGCGGCGAGGGTATCCCCAATCGAAGCGGTCCGCTCCAGTGGTTATGAAACGGCAACAGACCGGAAAGATCAGAAAAACCACCGCATTACGCCGTTCTCTATGGCACAGATGAACTTTAGGCGGAGCAGGAAAAAGACGGTCATCACTCTGGTATCTTTGGGATTGACGGGTGTGTTTCTGGTAACAGCCGCTACGGTACTTAACTCCATCAGTCCCGAAAAGATGGCGATAGAAGCTATGGGAGATCACTGCAACTATGAGGTCAGCTGGATGGATTCGGGAGGCGCGGAAGGATTGCCTGCCATCGCACGGGAAAATCCACTGACAGAAGAACTTCGTCAGGAACTTCTTGCCATAGATGGTGTGGAATCTATCACCAGCCATGAAGTAACATCCGCAACGGTGAAATTCCCCCAGGAAAGTGTTGCATTAAAGTTCCCTGTATTTGACAGAGAGCAGATGGAACAATGGCTGCCGGAGGAAAATCTGGAACAGGGCAGCGCAGATTATGAGGAGCTTGCCGCAAACAACGGTGTGGTCGTGACAGATTCGGAAGATCATCTTTTAAGTATGTTTTATGGCTATACGCCTGCTGTCGGGGATGTGCTGACCTTTGAATCCATGGATGGTAAGGCCATAGAAGTAACGGTCATGGGGATTGCGAAACCGTCAGTGACATCAGGCACCGGCGCATGGGGCCTGTTTACCCTTACAGAAGAACTGGCCGATCAGCTCTACCCGGACATTGAGAACAGAGAGGCTGTTTGGAATGTCCATACCTCGGAGGACTCGGATGCGCTCAGGGCGTCTATTTTCAGCCTGCTGGAAAATCCGGTGCTGACGGTCTTTTCCAGAGCAGACCATGCGGCATCCCTGGAATCGCAGCTAAAGATGATGACCCGCGGTGTTTATCTGCTGCTGGCATTCCTGTTTGTGTTCTCCATGGTAAATCTTGTCAACACCCTGATGACCAATCTGCTGGCAAGGCAGCAGGAGCTTGGGATTTTGCAGTCTGTGGGAATGACCGGAAAGCAGGTTTCCCGTATGCTGATTGCAGAATGCCTGTGGTACGCAGGGGTTACGGTATTTTTGTCAGTTGGCATTGGCGGAATCCTGGGCTGGATCTTTGACTATGTGATCAGCAGTTTTAATATTTTCGGGGAACTGTCCTATCAATTCCCTTTGATGGAAACGGTTGTTTTTGTTCTGGCACTTTTGGTCGTGACCGGAATCTTCTCTGTGGTTGCTGTCCGTTACTCTAAACGGCTTTCCCTTGTAGAGCGGATCAAGACCATGGACTAACCAGAGGCGGCGGCTTCCGATGTGAAGCCGCCGCTTTGCTGACAGCAGAAATATAGGACTTAAAGGAGATGATCAAAATGACAGTACCATTTGAAAATGATACAGGAAATATTGTCAGGAAACTGGCAAGAAAAAGTTTGAAAAGTGAGAAGCGTCGGAATCTCATGGTGGTGATCGCCGTTGCGCTGGCATCCTGTCTGATTTGTTTTTCGATTGTGATGGCTTTGTCTACCCGGCAGATAGAGAAAAATCATGTGGAGGATACCTATGAGGCGGTCTATACCAGGATTACCGAAGAAGATGTGTCCACCCTGAAGGGGCTGGATGACTTCTCAAGGGTAGGAGAGTATTATATGCTGGCTGTGGAACCTGCGGAGCAGGGATACAATGCCTCCTATATTTATTGTGATGAGGAAACCATGTATATTGCCCGTGACCAGATGAAGTTGCTGGAAGGCCGACTGCCCCAAAAGGAGGATGAGGTGGTGGTGAGCCGTTATTTCCTTTCCAACTATGGTGCAGACGCCGGGATAGGTGAAAAGGTTATGCTAAGCAGCGAGAGCTTTCACGGAGAATACACGGTGACTGGCATTATGGAAGGCTATAAGGAAAAAGAGGTAAATGGATCTTCCATCCTTCTTTCCAAAGAAGCCCTGAAAGGATGGAGCGGCTATGATCCCGCTGATTATCGTGCCTATGTACATTTTAAGAATGAGCAGCAAATGGATGAAACAGAGCTGACTGCCCGCAGCCGGGAGATTGCCAAGGAATATCAGCTGGAAATGCCGATCATGAACCTCAGCTATATGAAGTTCTATAAGCAGCCTGTGAATGTCAGTATGCTGGCGCTGGTTGCCGGAATTGCAGTTCTGGTTATCATCGGAGGGTATGTTGTGATACAAAGTATCTTCCGAATTTCTATCAATGACAAAATCCAAAGCTATGGACAACTGCGGACCATCGGCACAACGCCAAAACAGATCCGGAGTATTGTCAAAAAGGAAGGCCGTTTCTTAGGATGGGCTGGTATCGGAATCGGTATTTTGCTGGGATGTGCAGCCGGGTTTGCGCTGTTTTCCCGTGGGTTTAATCTGCTATTTTATGCAGCCGCGATTGTTTTGACTGCGCTGCTTGGCAGGTTTATGGTATCCATTGCGATCCGCAGACCGGTAAAGATTGCCGCCGGTATCTCCCCGATTGAAGCGGTCCGCTTTGCCGGCAGTCAGAGCGGAAATGCCCACACCCATAAGAAGAATATGCGGTTAAATCCCCTCTCCATGGGAATTGCAAATTTCAGGCGTGACCGTAAAAAGACCATCAGCATCGTGGCTTCCCTAAGTCTGGGCGGGGTGATCCTTTTGGTGACAGCCTCTATTCTTCTGGTTCGTTCGCCGGAGCGGATCGCAAGGCAGTTTTTCCCGGATGGGGATTATAAAATCTATATGAACTCTGAAAAAACAGAATATGAGGTAATGTCGGAGGGAAATCCTTTGAATGAAGCGCTTCGGCAGGAGGTGCTGGCTGTGGACGGCGTGACAGATGTGATCGAGAATCGTCAGGCGGTTCATGTGCGGTTTGAGAATGAGGAGAGTTCTTCCGGCGGAATGTGCGATCTGTTGAGTGATAGAAACAGGGATCAGATGGAAGCGGCGCTTGTGTCCGGAACTTTACCTCAAGATTCCCATAGTATTGCACTGGATATGGAATATGCAGAAGATATGATTGGTGTAGATGTGGGGTCAGTTATAAAACTTACCATAGGGGATCAAGAGATTCCTGTCACTGTTTCCGGTCTGTTCCTAAACGACGGGCTTAAAAATGGTCATGGTCCTCTGGCATTGGACAGCACCTGCATGGTTGCAACCAAAGAGCTGTTTCAGGAAGCAATGCCCATGATCGATTGCTTTGATTATTCTTGGAGCATTGTCAGTGATCCCCAAAAGGCAGAGCAGATTGAAAACAGTCTGAGTGCGATCATTTCTTCTAATCCCGACCTTGCACTGGACACCATTGGGAT
>ERZ791915.1803-NODE-1803-length-15015-cov-8.741243_pt1 | contig 15015 bp, 11 predicted proteins | sample MGYA00510139_ERZ791915 | MGnify/ENA primary metagenome ERZ791915 (study PRJEB30046, sample SAMN00792117) | human gut metagenome | study: EMG produced TPA metagenomics assembly of the A metagenome-wide association study of gut microbiota in type 2... | reverse complement strand
AGAATTTTGGCAAATTCGCCGGCATTACCATCACTTCGCTGGTGCATAACAATATCGGGCATGATCTAATCGTGCATATCGTCTACGACGAGCTGTTGCCGGAGGATATGGAAAAATTACAGCAGATGGAAGTACTGTATCGTAACCTGACACTGCACTTTTACCAGATCACAAGTACCGAAGGTATGACCTTCGTAGTACCGCCGGGGCATATCACGCAGGCTATGTATTACCGCTATCTGTTTGCTGCGCTGCTGTCGCCGGAGATAACAAGGATCATCTATCTGGACGCGGACATCATCTGCAAGGGCGACATTTTGCCTTTGTGGCAGACGGACTTGCAGGGCAAGGTTTTAGGCGCCGTCCGTGACTGGGGCGAAGCCAAAAGCTGTGACCGTATCGGTCTGAAAAATGGTCGTTATTTCAATTCCGGTGTGCTGCTGATGGATCTGACTAAGTGGAGGCAGCAAAAATTGACGCAGCAGCTGTTCCAGTGGCTGGCGCAGGTAGGCAGCACAAAGATACTCTGGGGCGATCAGGACGCGCTTAACGGCGTTCTTGACGGCGATTTTATCGAACTGCCCAAAAAGTATAACTGCATCGTTATCAATAACACGGTGTTGAAGGCAGCAGGGGAAGATGTGATCGTGCATTATATCGACTACGTGAAGCCCTGGCATATTTACTATTACGACAGTGATGAAAAAAAGCTGTATTGGCAGTATGTCAAAAAGTCGCTGTGGAGCGATTTACAACCGCTGGATGGGAATACGGTAGAAACGGCGCTGCTGACGGCGCGTTTGCTGCATAACCGCGGCGAGTATCAGAAGGCGTCCTCGTATTACGAAGCAGTGCTGAAATACCTGCTGGGAGATAAATATTTTTAAAATAGGCAAGAAGAAATAAAGACAAATCAAATTACAAAAACCTAGGGAAGAAGGATGAAAATGAGTAGAAAACAAATGCTGACAAAAAAGGTGGCCCATACCTTACTGGCCATGTCGATAGTATCGGCCAGCGGGCTGAACCTGTGGGCTGGCACCGCCTGGGCTGCTGCCGACGGAACTGATGGTAATGATGATATTCGCAATGGTGTTACGATCAGTGATGCTTATAACGAAACTGTAGAGGGTACAGCTGGTACAGACGGTTCCCAGGGTACTGATGCAAATGACGATGGCGGTAATGGCGGCAAAGGCGGTAATGCCAGCCTTAGCGGAACTTTGACTGTTAACGATAGCAGTAAAGATGCTATCTTAACAGTGCAGGGTGGCAAAGGCGGTAATGGCGGGGACAATTCTGTCAATACTGATAGCAGTACCGGCAACGGCAGTACTGGTGGTAATTCCGAGCTGCAGCTTACTGTTGCTGGGGAGGTGCAGACAAGGGCGCTGCAACTGACAGCTTTAGCTGGGCACGGTGGTGATGGTGGCGATGCGGGTAACGGAACCCCTCCGGTGAAAGGTGCTGTTTTGGGTGGCGGTGGTGACGGTGGCGATGCTGCTGCAGGCATAGCCATAACTGATGGCAGTCTGAAGGCAGACATCATTACACTGACTGCTACTGCCGGTAGTGCTGGCAGTTATGGATATGCTAAGGGCTGGGGGCAGGATAACCAAGGCAGTAATGGTGCTAAAGCCGGTACTGCCTCTATTAAGGGCCTTGTTTTGAGCGGTCAGCAGGCAGAGGTAAAGGTGACAAATGATATTGTGATCACCGGTACAGGTGGTAGAGGCGGTGGCGGCGGTTCTAATTATGGCTCAGTCGGACTGGCTGCTGTGGGCGGCGCGGCCGAAGCCTATGGCCTGGTAGCTGCAGGTAACGGCGCTTACGATGTACAGTTTGCGGACTTGACGCTGACGGCTACCGGCGGTACTGGCGGTGCTGGCGGTTTTGCTAATATTTTCTACACTCTTACGACTAATAATAGTCAGGGTGATCCTTATCTGAGTACTGACGGTGCTGACGGCGGCAGTGCTGTAGGTAAAGGCCTGCTTGTAGAAAGCGGTGTTGTACAGCTGACAGCTAATAATATTACCAGTACGGCGGCTGGCGGGAATGGTGGCGATGCTGGTCGTAATAATACAGCTAATAGGCAAGATGCTGCTGCTAAGGTGGCTAACGCCGGGCAGGGCGGAATGGCTTCTGCAACAGGTATCGCTGTTACAGGAGGCTTGACGGATAAGCTGTTGGTAGGAGGAGTTAATGCTTTGGCGATTGGCGGTTTTGGTGGCAACGGTGCCAGTGGCAGCTCTGATGATTTGCATGATGGTGCTGATGGTGACCAAGGAAGCGTTGGCGGTGCTGGCGGTGAAGCCTATGCTTATGGTCTGTTCAGCAGCAGCAGTACGAAAATAACAGCTGACAGTATAACTGCGGAAGCTGCCGGCAGAAATGGTGGTAACGGCGGTCAGGGTGGTGACAGTTATACTTATAGTGGTGTCGTTGCCGGTTCTGGTGCTAAAGGCAGTAATGGTGGTGGCGGCAGCAATACCTATGCTTATGGTATTTGGGGCAGCAGTGTTGCAGAAGTTACTGCAGGCAGTATCAGCGCGAAAGCGACAGGTGGAACTGGCGGAATTGGCGGAACTGGCGGCAGAGGTAGTACAGGCGGTACAGGCGGCAAAGGTGGTAGTGGCGGTCAGGCAATGGCTTATGGCGTGTATGGCAGCGGTAATACGCTTATTACTGCCGATAACATCAGTGTTGAGGTAACAGGCGGTGCCGGTGGTCAGGGTGGACGCGGTGGTTCTGGTAATGATGGTGTATCTGGCAGCTCAGCTAGTTCGACTAACCCTGGTACCGTTGGCGGTATTGGAGGCAGTGGTGCCGAGGGTGGTAGTGGCGGCACTGGTGGATTGGCAACTGCCTACGGTCTGCACAGCAGCGGCGGGATCACCATATTGACCGCAGAGAATATCAATGTTCAAGCAACAGGTGGTGCTGGTGGTCAGGGCGGTACCGGTGGTCAGGGTGGACGCGGTGGTTCTGGCGGTTATGGTAATTCAAGTTTTGTTGGCGGTGATGGCGGCATTGGTGGAACTGGCGATGATGGTGGTGATGGTGGTGATGGCGGCAGCGCTGTGGCCTATGGCCTGCACAGCAGTGGCGGCATCACGCTTCTGACAGCAGACAGCATAACTGCCCAGGCCAGTGGCGGCACTGGTGGTACTGGCGGTACTGGTGGTACTGGTGGTACTGGTGGTGATGGCGGTTATAATTATGGTGCGGGCGAGGGGCAAAAAGGTGTACAAGGTGCCAGCGGTACACAAGGCGCTGACGGACAGAATGGCGCGCAGGCTGAAGCCTATGGCGTATATGCCGAAAATGGCGCTGTGGTTACTTTGAGCGCCAAGACTGATGGCGGTGCTATCACTATCGGCGTTAAAGCCGATAATGCTTTGGCAACGAAAGCCTATGCTATTTATGCCGATAAGGCGACAGTGTTGTTTAACGATAACGCTGTTTTAAACAGCGACGGCTCGTCTACTGATAATGATGTTATTACTTACCTGAACAATGCGACTTTGGGCTTTGGTACTCCAAGTGAAGGGCAAAATGTGGGCCGCACTATTACCGGCGGTACTTTACAGCTTGAGGGCAGCAATACCTTTAAAGTTGCTACTGACCTTGCTAATAACAAGGCTGACAGCTTTACTTTCAATAGTCTGTCCGGCGGCACGGCAACGCAGTACATCGCCGTTGGTTATGACAAAGCCTTTGACGGCAGCAAGCTGGACAGCTTTATCGGCGATGTGACGGTGCTGACGATAACTAATTTAGGTGCTGACCAGAACTTAAATAATTTTGTTGGTAAGGAAAGCGAAATGGACGACCCGCTGACGAGATTCCTGGCAACGCCGACAGTAGCAGTGGATGGCAATGATGTCAAAATTACCAAAATAGACTTTGAAGAAGCTGGCGCTTCCGAAACGGTAATGACGGCTGCTGACGCGCAGATGTCGATAGCGAACCTGTGGCGCGTTGAAGGCAACAACCTGATGAAACGCATGGGTGATCTGCGCAGCGACCCGGAAGCTGCTGAGGGCGGCGTCTGGGCCCGTTACTACCGGGGCGAGCTGAATGCCGACAGTGCTTACGACCGCAGCTTTGACCAGGACTACACGGCCTTCCAGGGCGGTATCGACAAGGTGCAGGACTATAAGGGCGGCAAGCTCTATACAGGTATCGCCGTCAACCGTATCGACAGCAATGCCGGCTACAACAGCGGCAGCGGCGATATGAGCAGCACCGGCGTAGGCTTATATGCCAGCTGGCTGGGCAATAAAGGCCATTATCTGGACGTGATCGCCCGTGGCAGCAAGCTTGCCAACGACTTTAAGCTGGTAGACAAAAGCGGCAATACGGCTAAAGGTGATTACGATACCTGGGCTTACGGTATCAGCGCCGAATACGGCTACAGGCAAGAGCTGCAGGGCGGCTGGTTCGTAGAACCGCAGGCAGAATTGAGTCTGGGACGTATCGGTAGTGCCGATTATACCATGTCCAACGGTACGGAGATCAGTCAGGACGCAGTCAACAGCGCTGTGACCCGTTTAGGTGTTTTGAGTGGTAAAGAATTTACCATGAATGGACGTCAGGGCAATGCCTATCTTAAAGCCTCACTGCTGCATGACTTTGGCGGCAACGGCGGCGGAGCTGCATATTACAACGGCAGAAGCACCGTTGTGGAAAGCGCCGATATGAGCGGTACTTGGTATGAAATTGGTCTGGGTGCTAATCTGGGCCTTGCCAAAAACAGCAACCTGTATTTTGACGCTTTAAAAACCTTTGGCGGCGACCTGCGTACGGAATGGCAGTTCAACGCCGGGTTGAGATTTACATTCTAAGCGGCAGCGCAGTGCTGTAAAAGCAGCTGTAATATAAAAGGTCCTGACAGTTAAACTGTCAGGACCTTTGTTTTTTCCATTTACAGCACTTTACCCAGCAGATTCAGTACGTTTTTGTGGGTGATCTTCTCGATAGTGCTGTCGCTGTAATTTTTGCTTTGCAGGTATTCTACCAGCGGTTTGTAATCCTGCACGCCGTGGATGTTATACGGCGGATGGCTGATGCCGTCAAAGTCGCTGCCGAAGCCGATATGGTCATCGTTGCCCAAAAGGTTCAGCATATAGTCGATATGGCGGTAAACGCTGTCGATGCAGGCGTTGTTGTAATCTTCTTCCAGAAACTGCCCGGCGAAGGTGATGCCGATCAGGCCGTCATTAGCGTTGATGGCTTTGATCTGGTCGTCATCAAGGTTGCGCGGATGGCTGCACAGGGCTTTGGCGTTGGAGTGGGTGGCGATGATCGGTTTGGTAGAAGTTTCGATCACGTCCCAGAAGCCGGCCGTAGCGATGTGGGAAACGTCGACCAGCATACCCAGACGGTTCATTTCGGCAACGACCTTACGGCCAAAGGTGGTCAGGCCGCCGCCGCTGCATTCTTCGTTGACGCCGTCGGCAATGTCGTTGCGGTTGCTCCAGGTCAGAGTCATGGCGCGCAGTCCCAGTTCATACAGCACACGCAGCGCTTCCAGGCTGCCGTCGATGGCGCCGCCTTCTTCGATCGCCAGCAGGGTAGCCGCCTTGTGATTGAGCACATCGGCAGCATCGGCTTTCGTCAGTACGGGCAGTACGTCGATGCCGTTGGCCTGCAGTGCTTTAAGCTCCTGCTGGTATTTATCCAGCAGGCACATGGTATAGCGCAGGCCGCCGTAATAACGGAATTCGTGGGTCGGTACGAAGATGGCGCAGAATTGCAGGCCGCCGCCCAGCTCGATCTGACGTTTGATGTCAAAATGCTGGTCGTTGTCGTACAGGGAAGTTCCTTTTTTGTACAGCTCGGTCAGGGTGTCGCAGTGACAGTCGCAGATGAACATGGTTTACACATCCTTTCTAAAATAAGAATAGCCGCCCGCAGGCAGCTATTCTGTCTGTTGCTATAAGTTTTTATTAACCTCTGTAATAATAGAAGAAGGTCATACCGATGTTAACGAGCATGGCGCCAGCCATCGGGATAGCAGTACGTTTGACCAGGTCGAACGGAGAAACGCCGCCCATGCCGGAGGAAACGACGATAACTGCGGTGATCGGTGACCAGTTACGGGCGATAGATGCTGCAAAGTGCATCGGCAGCAGCATCAGTACCGGATGGATACCGGTTTGCGCTGCAACAGCCGGAGTCAGTGCCGCAAAGGCAAAGAACGGTGCGTTGCCGCTGCCCATAACAACGGCGGAGAAGGCGATGATAGCAACCATAACGAGCATCATCGACATCGGGCCGAAGCCGAAGCCCTGGCTGCCGGAGATCAGAGAGTTGATAGTGCCCATGGACAACAGGCCCTGAGCAAAAGTCTGACCGGCAACGATCAAAGTGATAACGTTAGCCATCTGCATACCCAAGCCGTCGAAGAAGGTCTGGATATCGCCCATGACTTTTTTGCCGTCATGCCAGCGCATATATTCGCAGCAGGCACCGATAAAAAGACCGATGAACATAGCCATAACGATGTTCATTTTGATAGAGGTGATCCACAGCGGGCTGAAGGAAAGGATCAAAGCCAGCGGGATGACAGGCAGGACTGCATACCACAGCGGAGCGCTGTCAGCCGGATCATCTTCGGCAGGTTTTTCAACTTCCATCGGCTGGACGATATGTCCGTCGCGTTTATCCATATATTTTTGCGTGAAATAGTGCAGGGTGCCGACAACTACAAAAGCCACCAAAACGATGGGGACCTGATAGTCAGTCCAGTAAACTACCGGGTTCAGGCCTGCGGTTTCAGCAGACAGGATCGTACCGGTATCACTGGGGCTCCAGTCAAAGCACAGCGTCGTAGCAACGGCTGCCGTAGCAGACAGGCGGCTGACGCCAAGTCCGATCAGGATCGGGAACATGGTGACCATCAAAAGCATGGCCAGGCCGGAAGCGCTGTTGATGCACAGGCCGATAAGCATGCCGACGATCCAGGTGCCGGATAAAACGATATAAGGTGATTTGAGCGCCAGCAGCGGACGGATGGTGAGACGAACCAGAGAACGGGAAGCGCCGATTTTGTCCATATAACGGGCAAAAGCGCCGACCGCCATAATGTTCATGCCCAGCTTGCCGGCATTGGAGCTCATGGTAGCACGGATAAATTCAAATGCATCAAAGAAAGTAGAGCCTGTAGCGGCTTTGGCAGGTAAAATAGTACCATAGCCGAAAACGGCGGCGATGTACATTAAGATCATACCGCCTAAGAATAAGACCGGTTGTGGTTTGTACTTTTTGTAGATCAGAAAGCCAACCCAAAAAGTAACGAGAGCAGAGATAACTAAACCCATTGGTGCAACACCCTTTCTTCATATAAATGTCTTTCATTGACTAAAGTATAGCATTTACATATTGCGGAAGGCAAGCACAGCAGCAACGATAGCTGACAAAATTACAGAAAATTTTGTCTAAATAAAGACGTTGTAATATTTTTGTATTTATTTCCAGAACATAAAAGGACGTTCTTCCGCAGAAGAACGTCCTTGGGATTAACAGTGATATTTTATCTTTGCACGCCTGCTTCAGCAGCAACTGCATGCTGTACGTAAATTGCCTGTACTGCGGCGTTGCGGCCGATACCCTGCAGGTGACCTATGGTTTTGATGCCCATTTTTTCGATCAGGGATTTCCAGGAATCTTCTTCGTCACCATACATGTCGTTGTTGGCATGGTCGCCGGCAACGATCATCAGCGGGAACATATGCACGGTTTTGTAACCGCGTGCTTTGATCTGTTCCAGCACTTCGTCAACATTAGGGGTATCTACTTCTTCAACAGTGCCTACTACTACGGGCAGACCCATTTTATCAAAGGTTTCCTGCAGCATTTTGTAGGTGTTGCCGAAGGACTGGTTGTTGTCACGGGGAGAACCGTGGCCCATCAGCACAACGCCTTCGCCTTTGCCCAGGGTCGGGAATTGAGTAGCCACAGCGGAAGCGGCGATAGCAAAGTCGTTTTTACCGACCATCAGAGGATCGCTGACAACGATGCGATCAAAGTCGCCTTTGAATTTATCGACAGTAGTCAGGACTTTTTGTTCGTATTCTTCGCCGTGCAGCAGATGGGTCGGCTGTACGAGGATATCTTTATAGCCGGCTTTTTTCAGTTCTTTTAAGGTCGCAGGCAGGTCATTGACTTTGATGCCTTTATTTTTTTCCAAACGTTCCATAATGATGTAGGAAGTAAAAGCGCGTTTAAAATCACGGTTCGGAAAAGCTTTGGCAACGGCTTCTTCGATACCGCCGATATCTTTGGTGCGGGTATCGTCGAAGGTAGAGCCGAAGCTGACTACTACTACGGCTTTGTCGTTCTGCGGCGCTTTAGCAGCAGAAGCTCCCATAGTTCCTAATGCAAAAACCATCATTGAAGCCATAACTAACATTGAAAGCAGTTTTTTCATAAATGATTCCTCTTTCCTCTGATTATTTTCTGAATAGGTAATAAAAAACCATCCGTGAAAATCAGGATGGTGATAAAAACATGGTCAGGTTGGAACCATGATCTTTCCCCGTCCTTCGCAGGTCACTAAGATCGCGATGCAGGTAGTTCTTCTGGCTTGATTTCATCGCTTGGCCTTCCTTCCCAGAATTTTCCAGTGGTTTTATAGGCTTTGCTCCATCTTACAGCGGCGGGACCGCGCCGGCATTGAACCGGACTTCTCTGTTATTCCTTACGGAACCTGCATTACCGTATTCAGTTTGATATACTAAATTATAACATTTTTAAATAGAGTGTCAAGTAAAATAGGAAAAATGTTATTAATATATTCTGACACAAAAAAAATACCCTCCTAATAGTTGGACAAGGAGGGCAGGTCGTTATTAAGTTAATTTTTGGCGGCTTTATCCAGATCCTGAACGAAAGCATTGGCAACACGCTGCCACATATTGGTAGTATCACTATCTTCGGCCCGGCTGCGTGAATCGCGGAGGCTGAAGATTATTTTTCCGGTTGCAGGATCGAACAGGTGGAAAGCCACATCGACGTAGGCATCATAAACTGTACGTGCCGGGACGTATTCGTAAACAGTTCGCTGGGCATCCCTTTCAATCCAGTTGCCTTTATTGTCTTTTACTTTTTCTTTGTAATATCTGGTACGGGGTTCTTCATGTGCAGGGATGATGCGTTTGTTATAACCAAATTTGTGGGCGATTATTTTCAAATCAGCGGTTACAGCAGGTGCTATTTTGGTAGATATATCCGTGTAAGTTCCGCTTAAAGCATCTTTAGTCAATTGCGAAGCATCTTCTTTGGTGATAGAAAGATTTGATTCGATACTTGTGTCAAAAGTATAATCTTTTTTTATGAAAGCCTTTTGCAAAGCACTGATTATTTTTTCGGTTGCCATATCGTCAACAGTAAAATTGCTGCCGACTGGGTCCACTACACTTACAGAGACCAGATTGATACGGTGAAGTTTATTAAAATCATAATTGGGGTTGGCCCATTTCGTTTTGTCGGCATGGGCTGCCAGCGGCAGTGCCAGCATGGCAATGGCTACAGTAAGTAAAACAAATAGTTTTTTCATCATTATCAAACAGCTCCTTTAAAGTTTAAGAGTTTTTGATCAGTTTTTTGATGCCCGCAAAGGTTTCCGGGCTGATAACGTGCTCGATGCGGCAGGCGTCTTTTTCTGCTATTGTGGCAGGAACACCCAGATTTTCACATAAGAAACGTGTCAATAAACGATGTCTTTCCAAAACGGCATTGGCTTTGGCCAGGCCTGTTTCCGTCAGCACGATATTGCCGTCAGCTTCCATCAGAATATAGTTTTCACGTTTTAAAATACTCATGGCCCGGCTGACGCTGGCTTTGGTAAAATTCATGTACGTTGCGATATCGATAGAACGCACATTGCCGTTTTTTTGCTGCAGCATCAGGATGGTTTCCAAATAGTTTTCTCCAGATTCCTGTAAAATCATAACAAGTCCTCCGCAGGCCCAAAGGCCGTTTATTGATAATGTATCCAAATATGACCGGAAAACATCAGTGAGCAGCTAAGGATAAGCAATAAGAATATTCCGGCAAATATTGTCAATACTATTTTAACATTATAAAAAGCCGCGGGCAAGTATAGGCGCAGAGAAGATAAAAAGACCTGAAGCTTTATGCTTCAGGTACAATAAAAAACACTGTTTAGTAGCGTTCATAAGTACGTTTGGTCAAAATCAGGGTTTTCTCAAGGACAGAAGAAAATAATCCTGCCGTTAAAGCTGTAAAAATCATTCCGGGCAGGGCCGCCGCCAGAAGGGGATAAACTGCTTTGCCGATAACAAGACTGAGCGCAAGGCGTGCTGCGGCAGAGGCCAGCGGTCCAGATAACAGGTAGAAGACTTTGCTTTTACCTAAAACTGCATATAATAAGGCAACGACTATCCTGAAAAGCATTGCGATAAGGACGTTGAAAATAGTTTGCGTACCTAAAAGTAAACCGCCGGCAGAGGCCAGCAGACCGGCCAGCAGGTATTTTTTGATGCCAAAAACACCGCAGATGGCGACGGCCAGCGGTGCCGAAAGCTGAAATTCACTGCCTGGAATGAAGCTGGGCAGTTTAAAAGCACCGCTGACGGCGATAAAGGCTGCCAATAAAGCAATTTCGCTGATTGCGCGGATTTTAAAAGTAGACATGCAGATCACCTTAGTTATGGTTAACCATAGAATGTATTTTGGTTTACGATAATAGTATATAAAACTCAGGACACGTATGTCAACCTTGATGCCAGAAAAAGTTAACCTAAGAAAAGTATGACTGCAGATAAAGTTTCGTGTACAATAAAGTTATGAAGAAGGGAGCATCGAAAATGTTGGATTTTATTGAAGCCGGGCAGGATGTCTGGCAGACTTTGCAGCTGACGGACAAACCAGTCGTTTTATATGGCATGGGCAATGGCGCCGATCAGATCATTGACTGGTGTGACAGCCATAAAGTAGAGGTTGCCGGTGTTTTTGCCAGTGACGAGTTTGTTCGTGGGCAGGTCTTTCGCGGTTACAGGGTCGAGACTTATGATGCTGTCAAGGAACGTCTGGGGGATTTTTTGCTCGTGATTGCCTTTGCCTCAGAGTCGCCCGCGGTTTTACAACGCTTTCAAGAGCTGAGTCTGCTGCATGAGACCGTAGCGCCGCATTTGCCGCTGTTTCCCGGAGATGAAACAGTTTCGTTTGACTGGCTGCAGCGGCACCAGCAGGAATTGCAGCAGGTATATGACAAATTGGCTGACGACTGGTCCCGTAAGGTTTTTGCGGCGGCGCTGAATTATAAGCTGAGCGGGAAGCTGCATTATTTATGGCAAAGTGATACGGAGCGCTTGGAAGACCTGCAGAGCATCTTCAGCTGGAGCGAGACAGAAACGTATGCCGACTTAGGCGCTTATAATGGCGATACGATCAGAGAATTTTTACAGCTGACGCATAGTAAATATAATAGGATTTTTGCGGCAGAGCCGGACAGACGCAATTATAAAAAGCTGGCGGCTTATGTAGAAGCCAGCGGTCTGACAAATATTAAAATTTTTGAAAGGGCCATTTGGAAAGAGTGTACCGAATTATCTTTTTCCGACAGCGGCGGACGTCAGTCGACATTACTGGCAGGTCAGCGGCGGACAGTGCAGGCGGCCGATATCGATACGCTGCTGCAGGGCGAGCGCGCTACTTATATTAAAATGGATGTGGAAGGTGCCGAGCTGGAGGCTCTGGCAGGCGGCAGCGAGCAGATACGGCGCAATCGGCCTAAATTATTTATCGCTGCTTATCATCATGATGTTGACATGTTTTTATTGCCGCTGTTTTTATGGCGGTTAGTACCTGAATATAAGGTTTATCTGCGCAAGCATCCCTATGTGCCGGCATGGGAATTGAATTTTCTGGTGACGCTATAGAGCGGGACATTAAAAATCCCATAGGGTCAAAAGTGTCGTATTGTCAATTGACAATGGAATGTTTTTTAAATAAGGCGTAAATGTGACATAAATTTTAATTTTTTGTAAAACTTTTTTTCTAATGTAAGCAGGAATTTTACAAAGCCGGGCGAACTTTAAGGGTAGTATGACAACACAAAGGAGTGGATGTTTGATGAAAAACGCAAAATGGTTGTGCACTGCAGCAGCAGTTCTGGCATTATCCGTAGCAGTTGCCGGCTGTGGCGGCAGCGGTGATAAGAAGGCTGCAGATTCTAAAGGTGGTCCTAAAGGCGACGTTATGGTTTATACCTCTATTTATCCTGATATCATCGATAAAATGTGTAAACCGAATGTAGCTAAAGCATTCCCTGATATGAAAGTTACCTGGTTCCAGGGTGGTACTGAAAAAGTAATCACCAAAATCACCGGCGAGATCAAAGCCAACAAGATCGGCACCGACGTTTTGATGGTTGCTGATCCTTCCTACTATCTGACTTTGCAGGATCAGGGCCTGCTGCTGGATTATGTTTCCCCGAACCTGAAAGATGTCATCACCGATAAAGACAAAAACGGTGCCTGGTCTTCTGTTCGTGTCTGCAACATGATCATTGCTTATAACTCTGATAAACTGAAACCTGAAGATGCTCCGAAATCCTGGAAAGATCTGACCGATCCGAAATGGAAAGGTAAAATCGCCATGCCGAATCCGATGCTTTCCGGTACTGCTTATGTAGCAGTTGGCGCTTTGGCTGACAAATATGGCTGGGAATATTTCGATCAATTGAAAGCTAACGGTATCCGCGTTGAAGAAGGCAATTCTGCTATCCAAAACAAACTGCTGACCGGCGAATATGCTGCAGCAATGATTCTGGAAGAAAATATCCTCAAACTGGCTAATACTAAAAATGAGCCTTTGAAAGTTTCCTATCCTGAAGACGGCGTTATCATCATTCCGTCTCCGATTGCTATTTTCAAAGCAACCAAAAATCCTGAAGGCGCTAAAGCCCTCGTTGACTGGTGGCTGTCCAAAGACGGTCAGCAGGCAGTCGTTCAAGGCTGGATGCATTCCGTACGCGGCGACGTAGAACCGCCTAAAGGCGCTCCTGCTCTGAAAACTTTCGCCGATAAAGCTATTAAAGTAAACTGGGAAAAACTTGCTAAAGAAAATGCTCAGATCAAAGAGGCTTTCCGCGTAAGAGTTATGGAATAGTTCTTATTAAAATTTCTTGGGTAACAATTTTTAAGGGATCAGGGGTCGTTTTTGACGATCCCTGTTTTCCAATTTCTTTACAGGAAAAACCTGTAAATGATTTTTCACCGGGTTGAACACCGGGGAAAGGAGCCATAGTGGGGTCTTTACCTAGATTTAACAGTAAATTCATAGTCATTGCTATTTCCGTTATTTTATTATTATATTTTGTAGTTTTCCCGATGGGTATACTGCTTTATGACAGTGTTATGGTTGATGGAGCTATTAATTTCGGTAATTATGCCGATGTTTACAGTCAGGATGTTAACTGGCGTGCATTGTCCAATACTGTTCAGCTGTCGCTTTTAGTTATGGTAGCCAGTGTTATTATTACTTTCCCACTGGCCTGGCTCGTTGGCCGTACTGATATGCCCGGTAAGAAAACATACCGGACCTTACTGGTTGCCAGCTATATGATCCCTCCTTATGTGGGTGCGATCGCCTGGGTACAGCTTTTAAATCCCAGCGTCGGGTATTTGAATTCGATTTTTAAGTGGATTCTGCAGCTGCAGCAATCTCCATTTGATATTTATACTATGGGCGGCCTGGCCTGGGTGCTGACCCTGTTTTATTCGCCTTTTGCTTTTATTACCATTTCCCGGGCAATGGAAAAAATGGACCCGACGCTGGAAGAAGCGGCCCGTGTTTCCGGTGCTTCGCCGCTGCGGACCCTGATCGATGTGACGCTGCCTTTGATGGCGCCGAGTATTCTGGCAGGCGGTCTGCTGGTCTTTATTGCTGCCGGCTCCTGCTTCGGTATTCCCGCTATTGTTGGTATGCCTGGTAATATCGAGGTTATGACGACACGTATCGTAACCTATATTTATATGGGCAACGACGAGGGTATCCGTGACGCTACGGCTTTAGCCGCATCGTTGATGTTCCTGGCTAACTTCTTACTGTTCTTTATGACCTGGATGCTGGGCCGCAAGGATTATACGACCATCAGCGGTAAAAGCACACGTCCGAACATCGTAGAGCTGGGCAAATGGAAATGGCCTGCCTTCTGCGGTGTAGGTTTATATGCGTTCATCGCGGTAATTTTACCGTTAGGTTCTATTTTGCTGACTTCGCTTTTAAAGAGTATGTCGCGCGGCGTTACCTGGTCGAATATCGGCTTTGATGCCTGGGAACCGGTTATTACCAGCAGCCAGTATATGGAGAGCATCTGGAACTCGGTAGTGTATGGCGTCATTGCCGCTACTATCGGTACCATACTTTCTGTATTTATTGCTTATCTGGCAGTTAAAACAAAAGTCAAAGGCCGCAGCTTCCCGGATCTGCTGACCGTTATCGGCGGTTCTACCCCGAGTATCGTTATTGCTCTGGCTCTTGTTATCACCTTCTCCGGTAATTTCGGTCTCAATCTGTATTCGTCGATGTGGATTCTGGTCGTCAGCTATCTGGTCAAATATATGACCATGTCTGTGCGCACGATCGCGGCTTCGTTGAGTCAGGTGCATGTTTCTCTGGAAGAAGCTGCGCTCAATTCCGGTGCCAGCTGGATCAGAACCTGTAAAGATATTATTATGCCGTTGATCGCTCCGTCCATCATCGCCGGTTGGTTCCTGATCTTTATGCCGTCCTTCTACGAGCTGACGATGTCACTCCTTTTGTACGGCGCAGAAACTAAAACCATCGGTGTTTTGCTGTACGAGCTGCAAACTTATGCAGATACACAAAATGCTTCTGTCTTGTCAGTAATCATTTTGACTATCGTTTTGGTCGGTAACCTGATCCTCAACAAACTGACCAAAGGCAATGTTGGAATTTAAAGAAGGAGTGGAATAAATTGGCACAAGTACGTATTGAACATGTATTTAAACGTTTCGG
>ERZ791915.1793-NODE-1793-length-15080-cov-2.497903_pt1 | contig 15080 bp, 16 predicted proteins | sample MGYA00510139_ERZ791915 | MGnify/ENA primary metagenome ERZ791915 (study PRJEB30046, sample SAMN00792117) | human gut metagenome | study: EMG produced TPA metagenomics assembly of the A metagenome-wide association study of gut microbiota in type 2... | reverse complement strand
ACATTAAGAACTTCTAATTTGCTTCCAAAGTCACAAATAGATATGTTTTTGTACAATTTTGCCATATCCAAAATTTGATTTCTCCATTTGGCACCTGACCTTTCAAAAAAAACAACTACCGGGTGAACCGGTAGTTGTCTGAAATCTCTTTTATAAAATTGTCCTGTCTTATTTAATTGAACAGATTCTTAAAGAAATCTGCAATAGAGGAAAACAGGTTGGAGAAAAAGCTTCCTATCTTATCAAAGATGCCGTCTGCACCAAGGTTTTCAATCTTGTCATAAATGGATTTTGCCTGATTTACAAGGCTGTCTACATCAAGATCCAGATTGCCAATCTTCTTTAACAGGTCTAATAACTGCTCTTTCTGCTCTTCTGTCAGTGCAACATCAAATTTATCTGCTGCTTCATCAATGGCATCACGGATACTTGCATCATCCGTAAGATTGTTTTCTGCCATCTGCTGTTTTAAGTATGCAACCAGTCCTTCTACGGATTCTGCATCTGCACCAGTGCTGCTCTCTAACTGTCCGGTTAAAACCAGCTCATTTAATGCAGTATCTACATTTTCCTGTGGAAGTTCTTTTCCGGTAATCTCCTGGTATGCCTTAAACACACCTACCAGAGCTGCTGTTCCGGAAATATTCTGTGGTCCTGCAACAATTATGTCCGCATCTTCAATTCCGGCTGTTACCAGTGCATTCTTATACATACCAACTGTACAGTATGAAATATTCTTGGTGGAAATATTGATTCCATTTCCTTTATCTTTCTTTACGATTACTACAGAAGACCAGGATTTACTTCCAATCTGTGAAGATGGAATATATGCATCCAGATACTGGTGTTCTTCGGAATTGTTTACTGTAACTACATCATAATTATCAAGCTGTGCAGGATCAATGCCCATCAGACTTAATACTGTATTCTTCTGCTCCTCAGACAGATCAGCACCCAGTGCCAGATATGGTTTATCGCTTTCTTTGATCACGACATTGTCATCTGCCTTATCTTCTGCCGCTGCCGGATTATCTGCAGCTGCTCCACTTTCCGGAGTGCCGGCTGCTGCTCCACTATCTGTATTGGCTGCTGCATCGGAACCGTTGTTCTCTCCGCCTGCTGCAGTACCATTTTCCGATGATGTCTCTGTAGACAGTGTTCCTGTCACTTCTGCTGCGGATGCCTGAAATGGCACTCCAAGAAACAGCATACATGCCAATCCCATTCCCATTATTTTTTTGATATGTTTTTTCATTTTTTCCTCCTTTTCAGGCAAGGTGAACATTCATCCATGCCAGAATATCATGATATACAACATCACGGTCTGTCTCATTTAAGATTTCGTGACGGTCGTTGTCATATAATTTCCAGGTAATATCCTCTTTGCCGGCTGCGTCAAATTTATTATATACCTTCTTTACGCCGCTGCCGCAGCCTCCCACCGGATCCATTGCTCCCGATACAAAGAATAACGGAAGACTCTTTGGAACTGCTTCAATATTTTCCTGCTGGTTGTCAAAAAGAACTGCCTCAAACAGTCCCATATAAGCATTTACCGTAAATACAAACGTGCATTTCGGGTCTGCATAATAGGTTTTTACTATTCCTTCATCCTTGGTCAGCCAGCTATTGGAAGCATCTTTTCCTGTCAGGTCAAACTGATGATAGTATTTATCATAAGATAATTTCTGTAATAATTTACTTCTGTGATGCCAGCCGAAAAATGCTGCCTGCAGCTTTGCAATAAACATGGCAAGCTTTGTGGTATTGTCCGGAATACAGCCAGTTCCCATAATTATAGCACCGGTAAGCCCCTCTCCATGTATCGCCAGATATTTCCGAAGCATATAAGAACCCATGCTGTGTCCTAACATAAAATAAGGCACACCCGGATGCTCTTTCCGTGTTATCTCCCGGAGTGTATGCATATCAGCAACCACCGTATCGCTGGGATGCTCTGCAAAATATCCCCATTCATCCTTAGATACAACGGATTCGCCGTGTCCGATATGATCATGACCTACCACCAGAAAACCATTGTCATTTAAAAATTCTGCAAAAGCCTGGTAGCGCTCAATATATTCCACCATACCATGTGTTATCTGTAAAATTGCACGATACTTTCCATCTTCCGGAGTCCATCGTACTGCATGAACTGTGGTTCGTCCATCTGCGGAAGGGAAAGAAAATACTTCCTCTTTCGTCATATAATATACCCCCTGTATGTTATAAATCCCTTATATTTTACAATGATTCTGCACTTTTTACAACCGAAGCGTCCTGCAAAAACCATAATACTCTATTAAATTTTTCTTAAATCCCTAAAGTTTTACCTAAAACGCCGTATTATTGCCTGCACACTTTCTCTTCCACTGTAAGTGTCCACTGCCGGCTCATAAACGGCTGCAAACTGTATGCTGTTTTCTTTTCCATGCATAGCTGCATCCACTTCTTCACTGCCAAACTTTTCACTGAGAAATGTAAGAAATTTTTCCACTTCTCCAAAATAGACTCCTGCCACCGGATTCCCCTTTGAATCCAACAAATGAAGCTTTAACACATTCCGGTTTACGCCCACTATACCGGCTCTCGTAATCTTAATATTACGGTCTGCAAATACCGGTCTGGTATTGGACTTTCCGCAAGGCTCCAGCACACTTAACTGCCGGATGGTATCTACCGTAAAATAGGACATCGGAAGCACCGCATCCAGCCTTACCACCTCTGCCATATCTTCTTCGGAAAGTTCTGCCTTCTGGTTAAGCTGTTCCCGCAATTTATCAATATCTTCTTCCCGCATGGAAAGTCCTGCTGCCATAGGATGTCCGCCGTATTTTGTAAACAGCTCCGCCACTTCCGTCATTTTATCAAACATGGAATAGGCTTCGATGGAACGACCGGAGCCTTTGACTCCTTCTTCTCCTCTGGTCAGTACAAATACCGGTCTCTGATAGGCTTCCCGGATTCTTCCGGCAATGATTCCAGCAAGGCTCTCATGGCATTCCGGAAGGTAAACCACTAATACTTTATCTTTTTCCCGGCCTTCCTTTCCAATCTGTTCCAATGCCTTCTGTGTCTCCTGCTGTGTCATATATTTCCGGCTTTCGTTAAGCTCCACCAATTCGCCTGCCAGTGCAGAAGCCTTTACTTCATCCCGCTCAAGCAGCAGCTCCAGGGAACGCTTTGCTGTATCCAGCCTGCCGCTGGCATTGATACATGGCCCCAATACAAAGCCGATATGATATGCACTCAACGGCTTGTCAGAAAGCTTGTTTTTTGCAATCAACGCTTTCATTCCGGGATTCTTCGTATGCTCTAACGCTTTTAACCCAAGCTTTACCAAAATACGGTTCTCTCCGGTTAAGTCCATGACATCCCCCACCGTTGCAAAGCCTGCATTTTCAATAAAAATATCTGCTTCTACCACCGGAATATCCATTCTCTCATAAAGCACCTGCACCAGTTTCCACGCCACTACTGCTCCGCAGATTCCTTTGCATGGATACAGGCAGTCATTTTGTTTGGGATTTACAATGGCATCCGCATTGCTCCGTAAAAATTCCTTTCCCTGTTCTGTATTGCGATAAGGAATCTCATGGTGGTCTGTTACTACAACGGTCATTCCTTTTTCCTTTGCAAAATTAATCTCATTGATTGCAGCAATTCCATTGTCACAGGTAATCAAAAGTTCTTTTCCAGCGGACAATGCCTGCTCGATTAAATGCTCATTGATTCCATAACCATCTTTCATCCGGTCCGGGATTGCAGCATCCACATTGCCGCCGCACCGGCGGATTCCCTCTAACAAAATATAGGCTGCATTGACACCATCAATATCATAATCACCAATGATACGCATGGCCTTTTTCCCTGCAATGCCCTCTGCAATAATTTCTGCAGCTTTATCCACATCCTTTAATAAATGAGGATTATGTAATGCCTCTTTTCCACCATACAAATATTCTGTAATTTCTTTTTCGTCTATTATATCCCGGTTTCTTATAATCCGGGCAATCAGTGGGTCAATTCCATATTTCTTTGCCATTTCCATGAAATTGCCGCCCTTTCTGATTTCAATCCATTTCTCCATGAAGCTTTCTCTGCCTTATCTATTCATATTCCACATTTATGAGCACCAGTCCCTTTGCTGCTGCCACTGGTCCTGCCAGACTGCGGTTTCTACCATCTAATATTTCTTTCATCTCACGAACTTCCCGCTTTCCCGTTCCAACTTCTAACAGTGTTCCAGTAAGGATTCGCACCATGTTCTGTAAAAATCCATTTCCGGTAAAAGAAATGTCAAGTTCATCCTTTTTCTCTTCCAAGCGAATCTCATAAATCGTCCGTACTGCCGATTTTTTGAAATGACGGTTGCCGCAAAAAGAAGTAAAATCGTGGGTTCCAATCAGCACTTCCGCCGCTGCCTTCATTTTGTTAATATTCAGGTTTTCTGCCACCGGTGTTACATATTTTCTCCGGAATACATCCGGCTTCTCTCCTAAAAAAATGCGATAACAATAAGTCTTTTTTACTGCGTTTAATCTGCTGTGAAACCGGAGTGGTACTTCGGATACCTCCAATACCACAATATCCTCCGGCAGATACTGGTTGCAGTACCGCTTTATCTCTTCCGGTTCATATGCACTCTGAAGTTTAAAATTTGCCACCTGTCCCATGGCGTGCACGCCTGCATCCGTTCTTCCGGAACCATGAATCTCTATTTCTTCCCCCGTCATTTTCTCCAATACCGACTGCAGCTTTCCCTGAATGGTCTGCCCTGTATTTCCCTGCACCTGCCATCCGCTGTATCTGCTGCCATCATATTGCACTATCATTTTATAATTTGTCATGTTATTTCTCCATTCATTATGCAACAGTATAACACGTTTTTCTCCATTCCGGCATATACTTTATGGAATAAATATCATGAGGTTTCCATATGTCAAACCTTTCTTATATGCAAAAAACCACGGACATGGGGCAACTGCGGATTCATGTCACCACAGAGCGTGGCTTTTTCCCTATTAAAGATGCCTCCATCCGTCTTTCCTATACGGGAAATCCTACTGAAATCATTGAAGAACTATCAACTGACATTTCCGGTCAGACTGCAGCAGTTGAACTGCCGGCTCCCCCCTTAGAATATAGCATGGAACCTTCTGAATTCCAGCCTTACTCGGAATATACCATTCAGGTAAATGCGTCCGGCTACCGTCCCATCAACATTTCCGGAATCTCCGTTCTGCCGGATAAAACTTCCATCCAAAATGTCCGGATGGAAACTGCCACCGTGGAAAATCCCCCGGAACGAAATATTGTTATTACTGCCAACACTCTCTATGGGAATTTTCCGCCGAAAATCCCAGAGGATGAAATCAAGCCGATGAATGAAAGCGGCGAAATTGTCTTAAGCCGTGTTGTCATCCCGGAATATGTCATTGTCCATGACGGACCGCCAAGCGATTCTTCCGCCAACGACTACTATGTCCGCTACCGGGATTACATCAAAAATGTTGCCTCCAGCGAAATCTATGCTACCTGGCCGGATGCAGCTCTCCGTGCAAATATTTTAGCCATTATGTCCTTTACCCTGAACCGTGTATATACGGAGTGGTACCGGAACAAAGGCTATGATTTTACCATTACTTCTTCCACCGCCTTTGACCACAAATTTGTCTACGGCAGAAACATCTTTTCCAACATTTCCAATATCGTCGATGAGATGTTTAACAGCTCCCTTCCCCGTCCGAACGTCCGCCAGCCAATTCTGACACAGTACTGTGACGGGCAGCGGGTAAGCTGCCCGAACTGGATGACTCAGTGGGGGTCGAAATACTTAGCCGACCAGGGATATTCCACCATTGAGATTCTGCGCTACTATTACGGCAGCAGTATGTATATCAACACGGCGGATGAAATCAGTGGTGTACCTGCTTCCTGGCCGGGCAGCAACCTTGAGATTGGTTCTACCGGGGATAAGGTGCGGATGCTACAGGAGCAGCTGAACCGGATTGCACGTAACTATCCTGCGCTTCCGACTATTACCGTGGATGGCATTTATGGTCCTGCCACCAAAGCTGCCGTAGAAAAATTCCAGTCCATCTTTGGGCTTCCAGTTACCGGAATTGTGGATTTCCGTACCTGGTACCGTATTTCCGAAATTTATGTGGCAGTTTCCAGAATTGCAGAATTGTATCAATAAATTTCATAACTTAAACCTTTTCTGGAATTCTTTTTACCACAAACCCATAGTAATTATGAAAATACAATGCTATACTAAATGCATATTACGAATTTACTGGAGGGAAAAATAATGCATACATTTCAACCATATCCAATTGACCTCGTGGAAATGAATCCGTTTACTAAAATCGGCAAAGAATGGATGTTAATCACAGCAGGTGATGAGAAGAAAGCAAATACAATGACTGCAAGCTGGGGCGGTGTTGGTGTCCTCTGGGGCAAAAATGTTGTCTACATCTTTGTAAGAGATACACGCTATACCAAAGAATTTATTGATAATGGAGAGACATTTTCACTGACCTTTTTAGATGAGTCCAATAAAGGAGCTTTAAAATATCTTGGAGCTGTTTCCGGACGTGATGAAAATAAAATTGAGAATGCAAGAATGCATCTTGATTACTGCAAGGACACACCTTATATTGACGAAGGAAATCTGGTATTTATCTGCCGTAAATTATCTGCTACAAAGATGATTCCGGACCAGTTTATTGATTCTTCTATCGAAAGCAGCTGGTATGCCGATGGCAACCTTCACACCATGTATGTAGGTGAAATCTTAGAAGTACTTGCCCGCTAAGCTACTCGCGTAACCATGGGAAACTTGCTTTGCACGTTTCCAGCAGTTATCGCGGTGCTCGCCAAATCTGCATATGCAGGCATGCGATTTCTCTCGCTACTCATGTAAAATACCCGGCGGCGGTTCTTTTCAGACTCATCTAAAAAGGAACCACTGCCGGGCATTTTTTTGCCATCATTTTACTTATGAATAATATCATAATGTGCCTGTACGGCAGCATCGATTTTTCTCTGGTCTCCCGTTTCAATTGCTTCTGCAATCTGTACATGAAGCTTCCACATTTTTTCAAATTTTTCTGCATCTGCATTTTCCCAGCCTTTTCGGATACTTTCCTTATAAATTTCAGAAAATACCTGCATAATCGCAATCATGAAGCGGTTGCCGGAACCTAATATTAATTTCTGATGGAACTCCCGGTCAATCTCATAGCTTCTCTGCTGGTCAGCATTCTGCATAGATTCTGCCAGTGCTTTTAACTCCGCAAAATCCTGTTTACCCATGTTTTGAGCCGCAAGAAGACCTATTGTGTATTCTAAAAGGCAGCGTGCCTCTGCAAGCTCATCCTTATCTACCTGCTGCAATAGCAGCATCATATTAATTACTTCTGAAAGGCTTTTTTCCATGTTGCAGCAAATATAATTGCCGGAGCCCTGCTGGCTTTCAATCAATCCGATATTCTCCATACTCTTTAATGCTTCCCGGATAGATGGACGTGACATACCAAGTGTTTCTGCCATTTCACGTTCTGTTGGCAGCTTGCTTCCTACCTGAAACTCCCCGCTCCGTATTCCATCTTTTACGAATGCCATTACTCTCTTATACTCTCTGTCCTTCATCTGAATCTCCTTTCATCCCTTGCAAAATTATTGTATCATAAATACATCAATAAAAATTAGCAAATACAGTTGCTGCTGCTACTGTCAGAAGTCCTGCTACTGCAATGGCAAGGCTGCTCATTGCTCCTTCTACTTCTCCCATTTCCATGGCCCGGGCGGTTCCGATTGCATGGGCGGAAGTACCGAGTGCCAGTCCTTTTGCCACCGGCTCTTCTATATGAAATACACGGCATACCACTTCTGCAATCATATTTCAAGACTCCGGTAATGATAATTACTGCCACCGTAATCGTTACGATTCCTCCAAGTTCTTCAGATACTCCCATTCCAATTGCTGTGGTAATGGATTTTGGCAGAAGGGTTACATATTCCTCATGATTCAGATGAAATATCACCGCAAAAAGAAGCACACTTCCCATACTTGCAATGACACCGGATATAATTCCTGCTACAATGGCACTTTTATGTTTCTTTAACAATTCCAGCTGCTCATACAACGGAACAGCAAGACATACCGTTGCCGGGGTTAAAAGATAGCTTAAATACTTTGCTCCTTCATAATAACTGTCATAATCAATTCTGCCTACACTTAATACAACCATAACAAAAATAATAGAAATCAAAAGTGGATTAAACAGCGCCAGCTTTAATTTACGCTTTAACAGTGCTCCGATTTCATATCCAATGAGACTGATTACTACACCAAAGAAAAGGGTATCTCCTGCAAAATTATTCATTTTCTTCTTTCTCCCTTCCCTTTCGTATCACATTCTGTGTCACTCTTCCGGTCACGACCATAACAATAATCGTCGTAAGTACTGTAATGACAATCACCGGCACAATAGTCGGACGCAGAACGCTCCAGGAGTCCAGAAGTCCTACTGCTGCCGGAATAAACATCACCGGCATAATTTCAATTAAGAATATCGCAGTGTCCTTCACCTGTTCTATCTTAACGATACCCGTTACCAGAGCAAGCAGCATTAACACCAGTCCGTAAATGCTTGCAGGAACCGGTAATGGCAGCACCATATGCAGAATTTCTCCAGCAAAAGAAATTGCCAGAATTAAAAAAAACTGTCTAAAATACTTCATTTCTAAATCCTCCGATTGGTATTACCAATCAAAGAGTATAATACAAAAGAAGTAAAAAGACAAGTTTTATTTAAGAATTTTTTCTAAGAATTAGAACCTGCGATCAACTCATCCAGAGTACCAAAATGGTAGCCCATCTCTTCCCACTTTGTAAGTAGTTCATCTAATATTTCACCATTGGTCTTTGAAGTATTGTGCAGCAGCACTATAGCTCCCGGATGAATACGTCCGGTGAGTTTTTCAAAGGCCTCTTCTTTTGTTGGCTGATTATCCGGGTCCCAGTCCACATAGGCAAGACTCCAGAAAAAAGTATAATAACCTAATTCTTTTGCCATTTTCAGATTTGATTCACTGTATTTCCCCTGAGGCGGCCGGTAAAATTTAACCATCTCCTTGTCTGTAATCTCTTCATAAAGTAACTTGACATCTTCAACTTCCTTTTGAAATGACGATACATCTGCAATTTCTGACATATCCGGATGATGATAAGTATGGTTTCCTACGGTATGACCTTCTTCCACCATTTTCCTTACCAGATCCGGACTGGTCTCTAAGAAATGCCCTACTACAAAGAAGGTCGCCTTTACATCATGCTTTTTCAATGCTTCCAGTATCTTCTCCGTATTTCCATTCTCATAGCCGCAGTCAAAGGTCAGGTAAATCACCTTATCATCGCCATTACCAATAAAATATGTATTATATTTCCGCAATTCTTCCGGTGTGGCATTTCCGGTTGGCTGTGTCCCCGATTCACCAAATCCAAGTCCCCAGTTCTCTGTTGTAGATGCCACTGCATTTACTCCCAGTAAGCCACCATTCTGCCAGTTTTTTACCAGCACTGCGCTCCCACGGCCTGCACAAAATACCAATGCCAGCATTACCGCCACTGCCAGTATCCTTTTCCATTTTTTCATAAAAAAGCCTCATATACTCTTTCTAAAGTATATGAGACTTCTTTTATCTCATGCTTTTCATTTTAGTTCTTTCAGTCATTTACTCTACTGCCTTGAATGCTTCCTCTAAGTCTTCAATAATATCGTCGATATTTTCTGTTCCGATAGAAAGGCGGATGGTATTCGGTTTGATTCCCTGCTCTTCTAATTCTTCTGCGCTAAGCTGGGAATGTGTGGTTGATGCAGGATGAATCACCAGGGATTTTACATCTGCAACATTTGCCAGTAAGGAGAAGATTTCCAGATTGTCGATGAAATCTTTTGCCTTTCTGTCATCACCTTTGATTTCAAAGGTAAAAATAGAACCGCCACCGTTCGGGAAGTATTTCTTATATAATTCCTGCTGCTTTGGATCTGTACTTACTGCAGGATGATTTACACGCTCCACCTGTGGATGGTTATTTAAGAACTCTACTACCTTCAATGCATTCTGTACATGACGTTCTACTCTTAAGGATAATGTCTCTAATCCCTGTAAGAAGATAAATGCATGGAACGGAGATAAAGTTGCTCCGGTATCACGAAGTAAGATTGCACGAATCTTGGTTACAAATGCTGCCGGTCCTACTGCCTTGGTAAAGCTAATGCCATGATAACTTGGATTTGGCTCAGTTAAAGATGCAAATTTTCCACTTGCCTCCCAATCAAATTTTCCGCTGTCTACGATAACTCCACCAATTGTTGTTCCGTGTCCACCAATGAATTTTGTTGCAGAATGTACCACGATGTCTGCGCCATACTCAATCGGACGAACCAGATAAGGTGTTGCAAAAGTGTTATCTACGACTAATGGAATCTTGTGTGCATGTGCTACTTTTGCGATGGCTTCAATATCAGCTACGTCTGAGTTAGGATTTCCTAATGTCTCAATATATAAAGCTTTTGTATTGTCTTTGATTGCTGCTTCAAATGCTTCCGGCTCCGGCTCAACGAAGGTTGTTGTAATGCCGTACTGTGGAAGTGTATGCTCCAACAGGTTATAAGAACCACCATAGATATTCTTTGCAGCTACAATATGGTCACCATTCTGTGCAAGATTTTCAATCGTATAAGTAATTGCTGCTGCTCCAGATGCTACTGCCAACGCTGCAACTCCACCCTCTAATGCTGCAATTCTCTTCTCAAATACATCTTCTGTCGGATTCGTAAGTCTTCCATAAATATTTCCTGCATCTGCAAGACCAAATCTTGCTTCCGCATGGTCGCTGTTGCGGAATACATAGGATGATGTCTGATAAATAGGGACTGCTCTTGCATCTGTCACCGGATCCGGATTTTCCTGTCCTACATGTAACTGTAAAGTTTCAAATTTTAAATTACGTTCTGCTCTGCTTTTCTTTGTGCTCATCTTCTTTTTCTCCGTTCTGTTATTTATTTCTGTCACTCTGATGTTACATCAGATTTTTTCTATTCTACTGCAAATTACTCTGTAAATAAAGCTGTTGAATAATATCTGTCTCCATTGTCCGGTAATAAAGCTACAATTGTTTTTCCTTTATTTTCAGGTCTCTTTGCCAGTTCAATTGCTGCATAAGCTGCTGCTCCGGAAGAAATTCCTACTAATACGCCCTCTTTGTGTGCAATTTCTTTTGCCACACGGAAAGCATCTTCGTTCTCTACCGGAAATACCTCATCATATACTTTGGTGTTTAATACATCCGGTACGAATCCTGCACCGATACCCTGAATCTTATGTGCTCCACTCTTACCTTCGGATAATACCGGTGAAGATGCCGGCTCTACTGCTACAACTTTAACATCTGCTTTCTGCTCTTTTAAGTATTCACCAGTTCCTGTTACGGTTCCACCTGTACCAACTCCTGCTACGAAGATGTCTACTGCTCCGTCCGTATCTTTCCAGATTTCCGGTCCTGTTGTCTCTTTGTGTACTTTTGGATTTGCAGGGTTTACAAACTGTCCCGGAATAAAGCTGTTTGGAATCTCTTTTGCAAGTTCATCCGCTTTTGCAATTGCACCTTTCATTCCTTTGCTTGCTTCTGTCAGAACAATTTCTGCACCGTAAGCCTTTAAGATGTTTCTACGTTCAACACTCATGGATTCCGGCATAGTAAGAATGATACGGTATCCCTTGGCTGCTGCAAGTGCTGCAAGACCAATTCCTGTATTTCCGGATGTCGGCTCGATGATAACAGAACCTTCTTTTAACTGTCCTTTTGCTTCTGCATCTTCAATCATTGCTTTTGCAATACGGTCCTTTACGCTTCCTGCCGGATTGAAATATTCCAGTTTGAAAAGTAATTTTGCTTCTAAGTTATATGCCTTTTCTAAATTAACTGCCTCGATTAATGGTGTATTTCCAATCAGTCCTAATGTTCCTTTATAAATGTTTGCCATGATAATAATCTCCTTTTCCCTAAATTCATATATTTCCTATCTGTTTGATATGGATTAAGTATAATATAAAACGATGTGTACCAATTGTCAAGACTTTTTTCAAATAAATTATTTAAAATATTTTGTTTCATTGGTACACATCGACCTCGTCCATTTAAATGACATAATCGCTGCTGATATCCTGCTGCCATTCCATCAAATCCTCTAACGTATACTTGTCTACTACACTCTTAATCGCATCGTTTAATTCTTTCCAGATACGAAGTGTTACACATTCTGCCTGACGCTCACAGGTGTTCACATCATCCTCAAGACACGATACCGGTGCAAGACTTCCTTCTACCTGACGTAATATCATCCCTATCGTATATTCCTTCGGTGTCTTTGATAAACGATATCCTCCCTGGGGGCCTCTGATGCTCTTAACAAACCCTGCCCGTACCAGTGTAGAAATAATCTGTTCCAAGTATTTCATGGAAATATCCTGACGTTCCGCAACATCTTTAAGACGTACCGGTTCAACTTCATCATTCATTGCTATATCAAGAAGAAGTCGGACAGCATAACGTCCCTTTGTTGAAATCTTCATACTGTACCTCCATTTCTATTTGTCTATGGGTACAGTATATTCCTTTTTTCCTACTATGTCAATATGGATATGTTGTTTTTAATATTCTTCCTCTTCTTCACCCTCAGAGATGTCGTTCTTCGGCTTCTTTAAGCCTTCAATGACAATGCCATTCTTCTCAGCATAATCCCAAAGTGCAGCATGAATACCTTCTTCTGCCAGAAGGGAACAATGCACTTTAACCGGTGGAAGTCCGTCTAATGCTTCCATTACTGCTTTATTGGTTACAAGTAATGCTTCCTGTACGGTCTTTCCCTTTACCAGTTCTGTTGCCATACTGCTGGTTGCAACTGCAGCACCACAGCCAAAGGTCTTAAACTTACAGTCCTGAATCACACCATTATCATCAATATCAAGATAGATTCGCATGATATCACCGCATTTTGCATTTCCTACTGTTCCTACTCCGCTGGCATTTTCAATCTCCCCTACATTTCTCGGATTCTGAAAATGATCCATAACTTTTTCACTATACATAATCGTTACTCCTTTTCTTCTCTATTACTGCTGGTTCTTTACAAAATCTTCGTATAACGGTGACATGCTGCGTAAATGTGCAACAATCTCTTTGATTGCATCTACCGTGGTGTCAATCTGCTCTTTGGTGGTATCTGCGCCTAAAGTCAGGCGGAGTGAGCCATGTGCAATCTCATGTGGCAGACCAATTGCCAGCAATACATGAGACGGGTCTAAGGAACCGGAAGTACATGCTGAACCGGAGGATGCACAAATCCCCTTCATATCTAACATAATCAGCATGGATTCTCCCTCCACAAAACGGAAGCATGCATTGACATTATTGGCAAGACGATGCTCTCTGTCTCCATTGATTTTCACATATGGGATTTCCTTTTCAAAACGGGAAATCATATAATCTCTCAATTCTCTTTCTCTTGCAGTACGCTCTTCCATGGAAGCAAATGCCAGTTCTGCAGCTTTACCGAAGCCTACGATTCCCGGTACATTTTCCGTTCCGGCTCTTCTCTTTCTCTCCTGTGCACCACCATGTACAAAGGAGCGGATTTTTACACCTTTTCTGATATAGAGGAAACCGATTCCCTTTGGTCCGTTTAATTTATGGCCACTGCTGCTTAACATATCAATATTCATTTCATCTACCTGGATTGGCTCCTGACCAAATGCCTGTACTGCATCAGTATGGAATAAAACTCCATGTGCCTTGGCAATTGCACCAATCTCTGCAATCGGCTCGATGGTACCGATTTCATTGTTGGCAAACATAATAGAAATCAGAATGGTATCCGGACGGATTGCAGCTTCTACATCTGCCGGATTGATACGTCCATTCTCATCCACATCAAGATAAGTTACCTCAAAGCCCTGTCTTTCCAACCATTCACAGGTATGAAGAATTGCATGATGCTCAATCTTACTGGTGATGATATGTTTTCCTTTTTCTTTATAAGCTTCTGCTGTTGCTTTCAGTGCCCAGTTATCAGATTCACTTCCACCTGCCGTAAAATATATTTCTTCCGGTTTCGCACCGATTCCTGCTGCAATAATATCTCTGGCCCTTGTTACTGCCTTGCGGCTTTCCTCACCTAATGCATAAATGGTAGATGCATTTCCATAATACTGGGTAAAATAAGGAAGCATTGCCTCCACTACCCGCTCGTCCGTTCTTGTTGTTGCCGCATTGTCCAGATAGATTAATTCCATCGGTTTTCCTCCTTTATCAATTTGCTTTATCAGCTATTTTCGTCCTATTTCCAAGTAATTCAGTCGGAACTAAGAATAACACCTTAGGAATAGTATGTCAATCTTCTGCCTGGATTTATTCCTTTTGTACTTTTATTTATCCAAGAGGATTAAAAGGGGAAAGGGCAGCTTTCGCTGCCCTTTCCATCTATCCTCTTATTTCAGACGATATACATTATAAAAACTAAACTCTCCTGTTTGCAGTTTTGCTCTGCTTAGACTCTTTTACGTCTTCTGTAAAGTACAACTACCGCTGCTCCTGCAACGAATAACAATACTACCATACATGCAATCGGAGTATTATCTCCTGTCTTAACCTGCTTCTCTGCTGTTACAGCAGGTGTTGCATTCGGAGTTGTAGATGCTGCTGGTTTCATATCTGTATTGCTAAGTACAATAACATACTCAGATGCATGTGAGAATTTGAAATCAACGGTTCCGTCTGCATTTACCTTTACAGCCTGAACATATTCTAATGCTCCGGTCTTTTCATTATAATAGTAAAGGTTTGCATATTTTCCACTGTTCTCTGCACCAACGTTGACACGAAGTGTAGCATCAAATCCAAATGCTCCGTCATGTGCCAGTGAAAGTTCAATGGTCTTGTTGTCTCCAGCTAATGCTTTAATCTTATCAGCCGGAATGCTGCTCTTACCTACGGTTACACCGAGGTC
>ERZ791915.1782-NODE-1782-length-15143-cov-2.805143_pt1 | contig 15143 bp, 7 predicted proteins | sample MGYA00510139_ERZ791915 | MGnify/ENA primary metagenome ERZ791915 (study PRJEB30046, sample SAMN00792117) | human gut metagenome | study: EMG produced TPA metagenomics assembly of the A metagenome-wide association study of gut microbiota in type 2... | reverse complement strand
AAGAACCCTGATCAATCATCTTAATATTTACTCTTGCATCTGCTAAAGCTGAGAATAAAATTGCTGCAGTTCCTCTTGCACTCTTCATTCCTCTACCAACTACTGCTATAAGTGCAAGATTGCTTTCGATATAAATCTGATCAGGATGTACTCTGCTCTTAATCTCGTCAATAATAGCTGTTTCCTTGCCTGCTAATGCTTCAGTTGCAATTACAACGCTCATTGTATCTACACCTGATGGCATATGTTCAAAACTTACATTGCTCTTTTCTAATGCACGAAGAACGTTTCTACCAAATCCAACTTCGCTGTTCATCTTGTCTTTTTCAATATTGATTACAGACATACCTTTTTTACCTGCAATACCTGTAATAATATGTTCACAAGGTTCTGCTGTTTCTGATACAATCATTGTTCCTCTATCCTGCGGGCAATTAGTATTCTTTATATTTACAGGAATACCTGCTGCTCTTACTGGGAAAATAGCATCTTCATGAAGTACAGTTGCACCCATATATGCTAATTCTCTAAGTTCACTATATGTAATTGTGTTAATTGGAGCCGGATTGTTAACAATTCTAGGATCACAAATAAGGCATCCGCTAACATCTGTCCAGTTTTCATAAATCTTAGCTTCTGCTGCTCTGGCAATAATAGACCCTGTTACGTCAGAACCTCCACGTGAAAATGTTTTGATTGTTCCATTTGGCATTGAGCCATAGAATCCCGGTACTACTGCTTTTTCTGTTGTTGCAAGCTTTGGAATTAATTTTTCTGCTGTTTTGTCCCAGTCAAACTGTCCCATATCATCAAAGAAAATATATTTTGCAGCATCAATAAATTCAAAGCCTAAATACTTAGCTAAAACCTTACTGTTAAGAAATTCACCACGGCTGGCTGCATAATCACGGCCTGCCATATGTGAAAAAGCTCCCTTTATAATTTCAAAATCTTCCTCTAAAGAAAAATCTTCAATTCCTAAGTCCATAATAATGTTATTATATCTGTCCTTAATCATCTGGAACTGCTCATCAAAGTTCTGTCCTTCTGATGCCATTTCATAGCATTTGTAAAGCATATCTGTTACTTTAATGTCTTCCACATATCTTTTTCCCGGTGCAGATGCTACAACAAAACGTCTTGTTGGATCATCTAATATTATTTCTGCAACCTTTTTAAACTGCTTAGCGTCAGCTAATGAACTTCCCCCAAACTTAACAACCTTTGTTTCCTTCATGTTATATTTTCCCCTTAATCTTATTTTATATTATGCGGTTATATGAGATATAGTTAATAAAATTAACCTTCTATTCTAATTCTAGAGATTACTGTGCCTAATTCATCTGCTTTTTTTGCAAACGTAGCTTCACTAATCTTTTCTGTAATAAATCCAAATTCTCCATCAATGTTAGCATCAACATATTCAACATTGCCAAATACCTTTTCAATGTCTTCTTTTGAACTACTACTTCTAACAAAGAATTTCTTCTTTGACTTTGAAAAATCTTCTAATTCTAATTTTTCTTCATCCCACATTACTGTTGTTGATACATTAAGATGTCTTACACTATCTACCACGTCAGACACAACTGCGCTGGCTGTTGGAAGCTTTCCTGCACCACTACCGATAAATACTAAGTCGCCTACCATATTTCCACGTACAAGTATTCCGTTTACAACACCACTAACGTTAAATAATGGATGATCCGGTGCCAAAAGTCTAGGTGCTACAGATGCAACTACCTGATTATCCTCGTTCTTGCACTTACCTAATAACTTAATTGATCGTCCCATAGCCTTAGCATATTTAAAATCTTCTGCTGTAATTTTTGAAATTCCTTCTGTATAAATTTCTTCAAAGTTTACAGTTTTACCTTTTGCTAAAGATGCTAATATAGCAATCTTTCTAACTGCGTCATAGCCTTCGATATCAGCTTCAGGATTTCTTTCAGCATAGCCTAAATCCTGTGCCTGTTTTAAAGTGCTGTCAAAGTCAGCTCCTTCTTTGTCCATTTTTGTTAAAATGTAATTTGTTGTACCATTTAAGATACCTGTTATTTCACATATCTTATCAGCTGTAATATGCATGTTAAGTGGACGTATAATAGGGATTCCACCACCTACTGCAGCTTCAAACAAAAAGTTTCTGTTATGCTGCTGGGCAATCTTAATTAATTCTGCACCATATTTTGCAACAAGTTCTTTGTTTGATGTACAAACACTCTTGCCTGCTTCTAATGCCGACTTAACAAAATCGTATGATGGTTTAAGTCCTCCCATTACTTCTATAATAACCTCAACTTCAGGGTCATTTAAAATAATATTGTAATCATGAACTAATACATTCTCACAAGGATCTCCTGGAAACTCTCTTAAATCAAGTACATATTTTATATCAATTTCCTGTCCTGCTTTGTTTGTAATTAATTCTTTGTTCTCTTTAATAATCTGGAATACTCCTGAACCTACTGTTCCGTATCCTAAAATTGCCACTTTTATCATGTTTATTCCTCGCTTGTTAAAGTTTAGTTTATTTTACCATTGAATAATAGCACGGTTAATGGTAATCCGCAACAAAAATTAGTTATCTTTCTTAATATTAATCCATTTTAAGTATGCATTTATAAAGGGATCAATGTAACCATCCATTACTTTTCCAACGTCTGTTATCTCCTGATTTGTTCTGTGATCCTTTACCATTGTATATGGTTGCATAACGTAAGAACGTATCTGACTGCCCCATCCAATCTCTTTTACTTCTCCTCTAATTCCTGAACGTTTTTCCTCTTCTTCCTGTTTTTTTAGAACATAAAGTTTAGCTTTTAACATCTTCATAGCCTTATCTTTATTCTGAAGCTGAGATCTTTCATTCTGACACTGCACAACAATTCCTGTAGGGTTATGTGTTATTCTTACCGCCGATGATGTTTTGTTAATGTGCTGTCCACCGGCACCACTTGAACGGTAAGTATCAATTCTAATGTCATCATCATTTATTTCAACATCAAGGTCTTCCTCAATATCAGGCATTACATCACATGAAGCAAAAGAAGTCTGTCTTTTTCCTGCTGCATTAAAAGGAGATATTCTAACTAGTCTGTGAACTCCTTTTTCTGATTTCAAATAACCATATGCGTTTTCGCCGTTAACCTGAAATGTTATGGACTTTATTCCTGCCTCGTCTCCATCAAGGAAATCAAGTACTTCTGTTTTATATCCCTTACTTTCTGCCCAACGGGTATACATTCTATATAACATACTTGCCCAGTCACAAGACTCTGTCCCCCCTGCTCCTGCATTAATTTTTACAATGGCATTGTTTTTGTCATATTCTCCTGACAAAAGAGTCTCTATTTTAGTTTTTTCAAATTCATCTATAAACTCTTTCGTTTCCTGCTCAACTTCTTCTACTATTGAAGCATCATTTTCCTCTTCACCCATTTCAATTAAAGTTCCAAGATCTTCATATTTCTGCTGAAGGTGTTCAATGGTTTCAAGGCCGTCTTTTAATTGTTTTAATTCTTTTGTTATTTCCTGAGACCTTGTTAAATTATCCCAAAATCCCTGTTCTTCCATTATTCCTTCAATTTCTTCTATTCTTTCTTTTTTTGCCTGTATGTCAAAGGCTTTGCGCAGTTCTTCCAATTGATCTGCATATTGATTCCATTGATATTTGTATTGTTCAAGTTCTACCACGTCATACCTCAATCTTACTTTTTCTAAATTTTTAAAAAAGAAAGGAGTCGTCTAAAGCAACCCCTTTCTTTATAATTCAAGCCGTTTTATTAAGCCTTACGTCCACAACAGTTTTTATACTTCTTTCCTGAACCACATGGACAAGGATCATTTGGATAAATCTTTTCAGATTCTCTGTGTTTAGTCTTGCTAACACCTGTATCATCCTTGTTTGTTCCTGTAACTTCTGCCACCTCTTCACGTTCAACTTTCTGTTCAACCTGAATATGATATAAAGTCTTAACAGTTTCAACTTTGATACCTTCAATCATGTCATTAAACATTTCAAAGCCCTGAATCTTGTATTCAACAGCAGGATCTCTCTGACCATAAGCCATAAGACCAATACCCTGTTTCAACTGTTCCATATCATCTAAGTGATCCATCCACTTTCTGTCGATTACTCTTAACAGAACGATTCTTTCTAATTCTCTAATATGTTCAGGTTCTGGGAACTCAGCTTCCTTAGCTTCGTAAAGCTTAACTGCAGCTTCCTTCAATAACTGTTTAAATTCAGCTTTTGAAAGATGTTCAATCTCGCTCTTTGGAATTTCAAGTTTTACAGGAATAATTTCAAATAATGACTGACTTAAACCTGCCACATCCCAATCCTTAGTCTCCTGATCATCGCCAACAAACATGTCAACCTGAGATTCAATTACTTCATTCATCATCTTGATAATTGCATCTCTCATATTCTCGCCGTTAAGAACTCTTGCTCTTTCAGCGTATATAATCTCTCTCTGGTCATTGTTAACCTTATCATATTCCATAAGGTTCTTTCTTATGCCAAAGTTATTTCCTTCTATCTTCTTCTGTGCTCTTTCAATAGTCTTAGTTAATGACTTATGGTGAATTTCTTCATTCTCTGGAACACCTAATGCATTAAAGATTGACATAAGCTTCTCTGAAGCAAACAATCTCATAATATCATCTTCCAATGAAATGTAAAACTTAGATTCACCAACATCACCCTGACGACCTGAACGACCTCTTAACTGGTTATCGATACGTCTTGATTCATGTCTTTCTGTACCTATAATCTTAAGACCGCCTGCTGCTCTTGCAGCATCATCAAGCTTAATATCAGTACCACGGCCTGCCATATTAGTAGCAATAGTTACTGCTCCATGTTGACCTGCCTGAGCAACGATTTCTGCTTCCTTCTCGTGGAATTTAGCATTTAATACATTGTGTGGAATACCTCTCTTCTTAAGCAAAGCACTGATTTCTTCTGAAGAATCAATGTTAATCGTACCAACCAATACAGGCTGTCCCTTTGCATGTGATTCAACAATGTCTTCTATAACTGCATGAAGTTTCTCTTTCTTAGTCTTAAACATTGCATCTTCATGGTCAATTCTTGCAATTGGCTTGTTTGTTGGAATTTCAACAACGTCCATACTATAAATATCTCTAAATTCTTTTTCTTCTGTTAAGGCTGTACCTGTCATACCTGCCTTCTTGTCATATTTGTTAAAGAAGTTCTGGAATGTAATTGTTGCAAGAGTCTTGCTTTCTCTGTTAACTTTTACATGTTCCTTTGCTTCAATAGCCTGATGTAAACCATCAGAATATCTACGGCCCGGCATAATACGTCCTGTAAATTCATCTACAATAAGTACTTCATCATCCTTAACTACATAGTCCTGATCTCTATGCATAAGGTTATGTGCTCTTAATGCCAAAATAACATTGTGCTGAAGTTCTAAGTTTTCAGCATCAGCATAGTTGTCAATGTGGAAGAATTTTTCAACTTTTTCAATACCCTGTGCTGTCAAAGTAACAATCTTGTCCTTTTCATTTACAAGGAAGTCTCCATCTTCTTCAATATCAACACCCATAATGGCATCCATCTTGCTAAGTTCAGGATTAGCTGTGCCACGTTCCATCTGTCTTGCAAGAATGTCACACATTTCATATAACTTAGTTGACTTACCACTCTGTCCGGAAATAATAAGAGGTGTTCTTGCCTCATCAATAAGAACCGAGTCAACTTCGTCGATAATACAGTAATGAAGTCCACGCTGAACTAACTGCTCTTTGTAAACAACCATGTTATCTCTTAAGTAGTCAAATCCTAATTCGTTATTTGTAATATATGTGATGTCACAGTTATAGGCCGCTTTCTTTTCTTCATGTTCCATATCTGAAAGAACACAGCCTACTGTTAATCCCAAAAATCTGTGAACCTGTCCCATCCACTCAGCATCTCGGGTAGCAAGGTATTCGTTAACTGTTACGATATGAACGCCCTTGCCTTCCAATGCATTAAGATATGCAGGCAACAAACATGTCTGTGTCTTACCTTCACCGGTTTTCATTTCTGCGATACGTCCCTGATGTAAGATAATACCACCCTGTAGCTGACATGGATAATGTTCTGTTCCAAGTGTTCTTCTTGTTGCTTCTCTAACTAAGGCAAATGCCTCAGGAAGCAAATCGTCTAAAGTTTCACCTTTCTGTAATCTATTTCTAAATTCTGTTGTCTTAGCCTTCATCTCGTCATCGGTAAGTTTTTCCATCTCCGGCTTAAGGCTTAAGATCTTCTCTATTGTATGATTATGTCTTTTTAATTCACGCTGACTATGCGTTCCTACGATTTTATTAATTACGCCCATGGTAATCTCCTCAAATATATTTGTTGTAAAATACAACACGCTAAGGAATATAATACCATTTAAATCGGTTTTATTCAATACAAGTATGTGTTATTTATTTGTTAAAAAAGTGTAAACATAGGCATTTCATAACTTTTGTTCTTATAAACGGAAAAAAGAATCCCTAACTGATATATTTCAACCAATCAGGGACTCTTATTAGATATTATTTAGTTTTCTTAGTTACTTTTTATCTTTTAGTCAAGTTCAGGTTCTATTAAACCGTATGTATTACCTTTACGTTTGTAAACTACATTAACTTCTTCTGTCTCTGCATTAAGAAATACAAAAAAGTTATGTCCAAGTAATTCCATTTCTACGCAAGCTTCTTCAGGATCCATTGGCTTAATACCAAATCTCTTAGTCTTTTTGATTTTAATCTGATCCTCATCTTCGTCTTCGTAATCAGCTTCAATGTATGTCTCTGTAAAAGCTTCCTTAATTGATTTCTTCTTGTCAATAATCTTATTCTTATACTTAACAAGCTGTCTTTCAATTGTTTCCTCAACCATATCGATTGATACATACATATCATCACTTATTTCTTCCGCTCTGATAATACGTCCTTTGACTGGAATTGTTACCTCCACCTTCTGTTCATTCTTATTAACACTTAATGTAACGTCCACTCTAGTCTCTTCTGCGAAGTATTTATCGAGCTTTCCGATTTTCTCTTCTACTGCACTTCTGATGCCTTCTGTTACTTCAATGTTCTTACCGAAAATCTTAATTTTCATGGTACCACTTCCTTTCGTTAACTAGTAATTAAATTATACCATTTAAGGTGATTTTCCACAAGAAAAAACACACTTTTTTCACTTATTTTTCTCTACTGTTTTTTCGACGCTATTTTTGTATATTTTATACAAATTTAACCCATTTTTAACTATCTGGCACAATTATAGTCAAAAAGTTATTAACATTGTTTTTTCAGTTTTTTTCAATAAAATTCTCCCTTAAAATAGGTTATTAACCCACTTATTAACATTATCAACATAAAAGTGTGTCATTTTATGTAAATCTTTGTCGACAACTGTAAAGAACTAATGTTTTGTTGATATGTTCCAAACTTGTACATTTTACACATAAACTATTGACTTTTTTCTAAAATTCGCCACACTATTTTGCAAAAAAATAAGACCTGTATTGGTTGTTGCCAATTCAGGTCTTGTTTCTGTATTATATTTAATTATCCAATAATTCTTCTAGCTGCACAAGGTGATCCCATACTACTAATTATAATACCTGTTTCTTCGGTTGAAGCATGTATAATCTGTCCACCACCAATGTAAATAGCTACGTGGCTGATTGTAGAACCACCATACTTGTAGAATAACAAGTCACCTGGCTGTAAGCTACTCATTGATACAGCTCTACCGTTGTTAACCTGTGTATATGATGATCTGCTAAGTCCATACCCAAAGTGAGCGTATACTGACATTGTAAATCCTGAACAGTCTGTTCCGTTTGTAAGACTTGCTCCACCGTATACATAAGGGTTACCAAGGAACTGCTTAGCATATGCTACAATTGCTGAACCTGTTCCCGAACCGCTTGAGCTGCTTGATGAGCTACTATAACTCTTCTTGCTTGAACTACTGCTACTTGAACTACTTGATGAACTACTGCTTGATGATGAGTTGCTGTAGTTGCTTCTTGAACTTGAGTTTGAGCTGTTTGAATATGTACCGTCGCTTGAACTCTGGCTGTTATCATTTGATGCCTGCTGTTCCTGCTGTTCAGCCTGCTTTCTTGCCTCTTCTTCAGCTGCCGCTTTTGCTGCCTCACGTTCTTTCTTAATCTTAGCTTTTTCTTCTTTTCTTGTTATAGCTGTTTCCATGTTAATGTTAACATTCGCATACTGTGCTGAAATCCAACCACTAACACCGGCTTTAATTTTAACCTTAATCCATTCGCCAGTCTTGTCAAACTTCTTAATAGTATATGTTTCATTCTTGTAAACGTTAGTTACTACTTTAGAATTAGTATTAGCTTCTGCTCTAACATGGATAGCATCCTTAGCTTCTGCCTGTACATAACCATTATCTAAAGCTCTGCTCTTAGCACTACTTCCTGTTACAAAGAAATCTGACTTAATATAACCTGTACAGTTACCTGATACAATCTTGTACCAACCGTTATTAGTCTTTTCAAGAATTTTTGCACCACTGTTGTTATAAATTTTTCCAACAACCTTAGATTCTGTTGTTGGTTTCTTTCTTACATTAACATAATCTTCTGCACCACCTGAAACCTTAGTAATTGCTATGTTAGCAAATAACTTGTCCTCACTTGATGTTGCTGTATTAGATGTCTGTGTCTTTTCAGTCTGATTTTCTGTCTTTGTTGTCTCATTAGATGTTGCTGTACTATCTGTTGCTTCTGTAGGAAGTAACTTCTCAATATCAGTTTCTTTACCACTATTATTGATGTAATCTTCAACAATAACTGCTGCACCTGCGCTAGGTATTTCTGTTGCTAATTCATCTGCAAACAATGGCATAGACGCTGTGATTGTCATAGATGCCACAAGTGTACCTGCTACAAGTTTCTTAGCATAATTACTTTTCATGAAAATTCTGCCTCCATTTGTTTTAATTCTGTTCTAAAATTTCGGTATACGTTTAAATCCATATCAAGTAAGTATTTTAATACATATTGATTACATATTCAATACATTTTTTAATATAATCTTAAAAATATACCTAAAGTTATTCTCAATTAATTCTAAATATTACAATTTTGTTACAATTATAACAACTCTTATGTAGATTGTCAACATGCACATATTAGCAATTTATTCCTATTTAATTTCATTTCCCGGTTCACTTTTACTTTTTTAATATTAATTTCATAAAAAAAGTAGTACCTAAGTACTATTTTTTCCTATAATTATGGTACTATAGTACCAAGGTACTACTTTTTTCTAATAAATACAGTACCAAGGTACTAAGGTACTTATATGGCACTATCTATTATAAAGGATGATATATTATGAAGAAAACAATATTAATTACAGGAGCTTCCGGAGATATCGGAAGTGAAATTTGCCGTTTTTTTATAAAAAACAATTATAAAGTAATAGGAACTTACAACAAAAATAAAGCTACTATTGAAGCGCTTGCAGAAGAGCTTGGAAGTGATTTTTCTTATTATCAGTGCGACTTATCTGATTTTAATAATGCTGAAAAGCTATTTAATAATTTAGGAGATATTTCCATTGATATTCTTATTAACAATAGTGGAATTTCGGTGTTGGGATTGCTTCAGGATATAACGGATAGTGAATGGATCAGACTTTGGAACACTAATGTTACCTCTGCCATTGCTATGAGCAAAATGATTATTCCTATTTTTCTAAAGCAAGGTTATGGAAAAATAATCAACATTTCTTCTGTTTGGGGGCAGCGCGGTGCTTCCTATGAAGTTTGCTACTCCACAACCAAGGGCGCCATTGATTCTTTCACTAAGGCTCTTGCCAAGGAACTTGCCCCTTCAAACATTCAGGTTAACGCTGTTTCCTGTGGAATAATAGACACCAAAATGAATGGACATCTTACACAGGAAGATGTTGACTCTATTATAGAAGAAATACCTGCATCAAGACTTGGCACAACTGAAGATGTTGCAAATGCTGTATATGGTCTTGTTAATTCAGGCTCCTATGTTACAGGACAAATTATTACCGTTGACGGCGGATGGCAGGTATAATTTTTTTTATTTTCAAGTTTCATCGTTATTAAGTCAAATCATGATATGGTACAAGTTATTGTTTTACGCGATACTCATTCGCATTTTGCGTACGCTACATGCCCATGACGCGCTGTGGCGCTATGCATTAAGGACGAAATACAACTGTTGGCGAGCAAGTTCTCCACGTCTGTATTTCGTCCTTAATTTGCATTGCTTGTAGGAACGCGCAAATTATTATTTAAGTTCGGTTATTCTTCTTTTTAATATTTTTCTTTCTCACCATTTTCGTAAGATTGGATTCTTGCTGTATCTCCTGATGAAGTAACTGAATCTCCCTTATCGTTTATGACGTGTGTAATCTGACCCTGACCGTTAAGTTTTACAGTTACAATATTTCTAATTTCTACTCCATCCTTGTCAGGAATCTCTGCTCCACTGAATATTTCTATGTTCGCATCTCTATTGTAACAATAAATTCCAAGTCCACAGCCGTAAAAATCATTAACTTCATCGTCTATTTTAAATGATGCATAACCTTTCACCTTACCATTATGGCTCATATAATATTTCTGGTTAGGTGCATCGTAAGGCATTTCGCTTTGATAGAAGTATAGCTTACCGCCATTACCATTCCATATGGTCTGATATTCCTGAAAATGTTCAACAAACAATCCATACATTGTAACATTGTCACCATTTATCACAATACCATTAGGTGCTGTATTCATATCCCAGCCTACATTGTCTCCGTGGTCAGCTCTCCAAACCCAGAAATTGTCTCCAATTACATCATTACTGTTAATGGTAACGCAATTCTTAACTTTGCCCTTGTAATTTGCGCCTCCTACTCTAAAGTACACATCACTAAAGCAAATAGGGTTGTCGCTATGGGAAACTTCTGCTTTTTCATTTCCAACTTTAAGCAATGTTTCTGACTGCTTATCCCCTGCTTCAAATAAAACTCCGCACACTTTAATTCCATCTACATCTGATGTTACCATACATGCATTTCCATTAGTTGAAACAAGAGTAGCAAGTCCCATGCCGTATATAATAGTATCTTTTTCTTCTACAGTAATAGGTTTGTCTAAAGTATAAATTCCAGGTGTCAAAAGAAGATTTTTTCCTTCTTTAAGAGCCTTGTTAATTGTATCTGCGTTATCCTTTTGGGCATCTGCCACGTAAAACATATTCAGGCTATAAAAAGTACCTTTAACTCCGTTCTCCCACGAAATTCCCTGACATTCTGTTCGTTTTTCAGGAACCATAACGCCATATCCATTGTCCTCATCATAAACCAAATAAGGCTTCTCCTGAATCTTTGGAACTGTTTCTTCTTTAGTATATGGTTCATATGGCCATCCGCCTGTAGGAATAGTATCAACATTTACACCTGCAAAAACCATATTCCACACGCCATTTTCAAAATATCCCCAATTGTTATTTCTAAAAAGATACTGTTGCTGTGAGCCTGAGGAAACCATCTTTTCCACTTTGCAGTCTGCCATAAAGCCACCGGATGACCAGCCCTCGCCATCGCTTAAAACAATACCGTCATTAAAATTAACACGTCTAAGAGATACTGCCTGTGAATTAGCCCACATACAGTAATCATTTACCGAAAAATTCTCTGCACTTCTCCAGAAATTGCAGGTAGCATTGTGAAACATCCAATCTGCATTAACCCATAATTTATTAATATTAGTATCTGTAGGCAAAATTCCAAGTCCCATAACCTGTGTATAAAATCCTACATTAATTTCCAATGAAGTTCCATAATCTCCCGGCTTAAAAAGTAATGCATATCTTTCATCTCCAAACTGGTTAGATTCCTGTCTTGCAAAAATCTGACTTGCTTTTTTCTGAATTTCATCCTTATTGTCTGTAGGAGAAAATACATATGTATTCTTTCCTAAAACACTATCATCCTTTACCGGCTCTCCGTCAGACTTAAATTCAATATTATTTTCAACTTTATTTTCTGTTGTTTCCACCTGAGTTGTTGTCTGTTGCTGCTTTTTCTCATTGTTACAGCCAATAAGTCCTGTTGACAATGTAACTAAAGCTACTGTTATTAATAAAGCTTTTAGTTGCTTTCTCATACTTTTATTACTTCTCCTCATCCTTTTTTTGTTGCATATTAATTGCATAAACGCTATGTCTTGATGTAACAAAAAGAGTATTACGCTTAATTCCTCCAAAATCAAAAGTTGTAGGTCTTTCCGGAACCCTGATAATATCTATTAACTTTCCATCCTTATAAACCTTAATGTTATCATCACCAACATAGATTTTTTCGTCAAACTTCTTAACCCTAAAGTCACCCTCTTCAATAATAACCTGAGGGTTTGTTAATAAGCCTTCTTTGTTAATGTCACATTGGAAAACTCTCTTATACATTTCATCAACTGAATATAATTTACGTCCCGGCTTTGATCTTGAAAGATTGTTAGCTCTAATCAAATCATAGTGACAAGGAATAATTGTTACCCCATCTGGTGCTAAGAATGCTTTTTTCGGATTATACTGAATAACATCCTTAAAGTCTGAACCGTCACGCCATCTGTTTCCCGGATATAAAACTCTTGCCGGCTCTATGTCACCAATGTTTACTTTTTCTAATTTTACACATTCTCTGTTACTGTCAATTGTAAATGCCACAATCTGAGCCTGACTGTTGTACCAGAATCCATAAGATGTTCCATATGAATCCTCCGGCAAAACATTAATGTTAGGTTTTCCATTTATTGTTGCATCTCTTGGAATGGCATACTCGCCAATAACAATAATATTATCCCTTGTATCAAATCCTATAGAATTAATTTTATAAGGAGATTCAAAAATCATAGACAGCTCCAATGTTTCCCTATCCACTCTGTAAATCTGCTTATATAAGCTGTCAAGGAAATAGAAATTGCCCTTTCCGTCACAGCTTCCACCATCAGCAAATTGGAAGCCTGAATACAGCTTTTCTGTTTTTGGCTGTTTCTCGCCTTTTCCTGTTATTTCTATTGAAACTGCCTGCCATGGTCTTATTTCAATGCCGGTATTCACATCTAATAAGAAATTATCCATGGTGTATTTCATCTGTGAAAAATTATGAACATTCAAAAATTTAATATTTTCACAATTCCATGTTTTTACACAATAAGGAAATGGTTTCTGTACAAAAACAGTTCTAAAACAATATGTTGTTGCAAAAGTAATATCCTTACAATTATGTAATTCTATTGGAAGTGCAAACTCACCCTCTGCTTTTTCTTCTTCACTTTGGAAACCATATATTGTTACATTCTTTGCATTTATCATTCTAAGTTCACATCTGCAATGATGCTCTAATGACAGACAATATATTCTTGTAGGAGTTTCAGTATTCTGAATCTGAACACCCACTGAAACATATGGACTTGCTGACCATATATCCTTAAAGGTTCCGCCACCTCCGTTACAAATAAGAAGACTTGCATACTGGTAGTCCCATACTTTCTTAAGGTCTGCATCTCTGCATCTCCCCTCATCATATGGCTGTTCAAAAGCTCCTGTCATCTTTACAAGGTTACCGTGACCGCCAAAGAATTTCACATCATTCATATATGAATTTTTGTTACTCATCCATTTAACGCCACAGGCTCTTGGATTTCGTCCACCTGTATTAACACCAAGACCGAACAGAATATTTCTTTCCTTTGAAGTTTCAATAAAAGCCTTAGCCTTGCCAAATCCTGTAAACTTTTCAGAATTTTCTTTTAAAATAAGTTGCGTTGAAACCGGATTCATTCCTATAAGAGATGTATTTTCTTTTAACTTAATTGTATCTGAAAAAATATATTCACCCTGTGGAAAATATATTGTTTCATATTTTTCAATTGCCTCTTTTAAAGCCTGTGTGTCATCAGTTACACCATCACCTTTAAGTCCTACTTCCTTGGCATTAACCCAAGTTAACATATCAGGCAACGGCTGTATGTCTGTTTTTAAGATTCTATAATCTACGTCTTTTGCATATCTGTAAATCTGGTCGTGAATCTGTTTATCGTGATAAATATCGCTAACTGTAGTTCCATGAATGTATTTCTTTATAATGCACTGATAATCTTCATTAGCAATCTGTCTGCCACTGCTCTTATATTCAACAACATTTTCCACTGCCTTAAGCTGACAATTTTTAACATAAACCTGTGTTAGTGAGTTGTTGTCCATTGCCACATTTAAAATACAATTCATATCTTCAAAAACAGAATTTTCTATATATATTTTTTCGAAATAATCATCATCAACTTCAATAAATTTAGCTGTATTAACACAATGGGTACGAATAATATTAAAGCCTGCCTCTCTTGTCTTAATTGCTCCAACGGTCTGCCCGAAAAATCTTGTATCAACCATTACAAAAGGCCAGCCCGGAGAGCACTTTGTTGTTATAATTCCGTACTTTCCTCCGTTAATATAGATGTCTTCCATTTCATTTCCAACATCATAAATGCCTGCCATACCTGACTGCACATTGATGTCAATATGGTTAATAAAACAGTGCTGTGCGTAATGAGTTCTAAAAGCTACTGCATATTCATTGCCCTGACCAAGGCTTACATTAATATTGGAAATGGCACTGTAAAAAGTTCCCGGATTGGCATCTGCAATTTCCGCCTCATTCTCTTTTAGTTCGTTAACAAACCAAAATAAATATTTAAATCCACCCTTGTTCTCAGGATGTGGTTCATTAAATCCTTCTGCATTATCTTTTAATATAAAATGTGGTCTGTTGTCACCGTATCCTATAAGTCTGACTGCCTTTGGCACATAAATAGTCTTGCTTAACAAATACTCACCTTCAGGTATAAAAAGAACACCATAACCGGCCTTATCCACAACCGTCTTTATGGCGTTCTGTAATTCATTAGACACATCGATGCTGCCGTCGTTTTTTACATTAAAAAACTCCTCTGTAAAATAGACAGCATTACAGTCTCTTATTTCTTCTTTGTAAAATGATATTCCGTTCATATTAATCTCCATTCCGCCGCCTTTCAGTTGGCGGCACAAATAGTAATGAAA
>ERZ791915.1766-NODE-1766-length-15201-cov-3.452727_pt1 | contig 15201 bp, 9 predicted proteins | sample MGYA00510139_ERZ791915 | MGnify/ENA primary metagenome ERZ791915 (study PRJEB30046, sample SAMN00792117) | human gut metagenome | study: EMG produced TPA metagenomics assembly of the A metagenome-wide association study of gut microbiota in type 2... | reverse complement strand
ACCAAAAAAACCGCCGAGGTGCAGGGCGCGGAAATTGCCCAGCGCGGCGCCCTTGTTGCCGCAATCCAAGGCAAGGCCCGCGATATGGATTATAAGGCGGCGTTTCAGAGCGTGGCGGAGGAGGTTGCCTACACATGGTTCAACCGCATGGCCGCCATCCGCTTCATGGAAGTCAACGATTATCTGCCCTCCCGCATCCGGGTGCTTTCCTCTGAAAACCCCGGAAAGCTGGAGCCGGATTTTGTCACCACGCCCTTTGACGCCGGTTTGGACCTGACGCCCGCCGAGCGCGACCGCGTGCTGCGGCTGAAAGACGAAAACAGGCTGGACGAGCTGTTCCGCATGCTGTTCATCAAGCAGTGCAACAAGCTGCACGAGCTTCTGCCGGAGCTGTTCGAGGCCACCAGCGACTACACCGAGCTGCTGCTGACGCTCTCGTTTACGGACAAGGACGGCGTGGTCTATCACCTGACCCACGACATCCCCGAAAGCGATTTTGACATCGCCCACACCGACGGGAACGGCAAAACGCCCGGGCAGGTGGAGATCATCGGGTGGCTGTACCAGTATTACAACACCGAGCCGAAGGACGAGGTGTTTGCGCTGCTGAAAAAGAACGTCAAAATCACAAAAGAGCGCATCCCCGCCGCCACCCAGCTTTTCACGCCGGACTGGATCGTCCGCTACATGGTGGAAAATTCGCTGGGCAGGCTTTTTGTGAACGCGCAGTGCTCCGTGGGCAGCGAGCAGCGGACGGAAGCGGAGCGGATTGAAAAAGAAAAAGAGCTTGCCGGGAAAATGGGCTGGAAGTACTATCTGCCCGAAGCCGAACAGACACCCGAGGTCCGCGCCCGGCTGGCCGCCGCCCGCACATCACAAGCCACGGATTTTCAGGTCGAAGACCTGAAAATCATCGACCCCTGCATGGGCTCCGGCCATATACTGGTTTACGCCTTTGATGTGCTGATGCAGATCTACGAGGCGCAGGGCTACACCCAGCGCGACGCCGCCCGGCTGATCGTGGAGAAGAACCTCTGCGGCCTGGACATCGACCGGCGCGCCTATCAGCTTGCCTGTTTTGCCGTGATGATGAAGGCGCGGCAGTACAACCGCCGCATTCTGAACGGCGGGGTGCGGCCGAACCTGTACGCCATCGGGGACAGCGCCGCCATGACCGGCGGGGTGCTGGATTTTATTGCGAACGGCAGTGAAACGCTGCGGGCGGACCTGCAATCCATTGCGGACGATCTGGCCGATGCGAAGGAGTACGGAAGCATCATCGACGTGTCTCCCGTGGATTTCGACGCCCTGCTGGCGCGGTTTGAGGAGATTCGCGCCGGAGATTATAAAGACCTTTTTGAGGCCGCCAGCCGTCAGCTTGCTCTGAACACAGTCCTCCCGCTGGTGCGGCAGGCGCAGGTTATGGCGCAAAAGTATGATGTGGTGGTGACGAACCCACCGTATATGGGGGCCAGTGGCATGAGCGCACATCTTGCGCAGTATGTCAAAGAGCATTTCCCAAATGCAAAAGCTGACTTGTTCTCGTGTTTTATCGAACGAGGATTTTTGTTCTCAAAGGCACATGGCTTTGTTTCGATGATTACAATGGAAAGTTGGATGTTCCTATCAAGTTTTGAAAAACTACGCCAAAACATTGTAAATACACATACTATTGTCAACATGGTTCACATGCCTTATTTAGGTAAAGGGGGAACAAGTCTAGGTATTAATTTTGGTACAGCAGCAGTCATTTTTAACAACTATTATTGCAAGGAGTATAATTCTCAGTTTGACTACATTTGCTATTACGAAACAGATGAAACGGGTGTTCCTTTTGCATTTCCAACTATAAATAAACGGTATAAAACAGCTAGAGCCGCTAATTTCTCCAAAATCCCCGGCTCGCCCATCGCCTATTGGGTGAGTGAAAAGTTTATTAGCATTTTCGATTTCCCAAAACTCGGAACAATATCAAAAGCTCGTCGAGGACTTGAAACGGGGGATAACGAAAGATATCTAAAATACTGGAGTGAAATATGCTTTCCTAATATTGATATAAGCTGTAGGTCTATTAGAGATTTTTCAAAGTGCTGGCTACCTCATAATAAAGGTGGAAATAATCGAAATTGGTATGGTAATTGTGAATTGGTTGTATGGTTCTATCAAGATGGTGCAGATATACGGAAGAAGGGGGCACTTAATGGCTATGATGTATATTGCAAAGAAGGAATAACATGGACTGCATTAACAAGTGCTAAGAATTCATTTCGTTTTACGCCAGTTGGACACACATTCGACTCAAATAAAGGTCCACTAATTCCCAAAGATGACCATAATGATATTTTTTATCTTCTTGGCTTTTTGACAACACCTGTTGCGCAAACGATAATTAAAATTCTTAACCCCACGATTTCGTTGCAAAATGGAGATATAGATAATCTTCCTATTTATATAAATCCAAAATCACAGGAAACTGTGGATTCTATTGTTAAAAACAATATTTCTTTATCCCAAAAAGATTGGGACTCCTATGAAACGTCATGGGACTTCAAAAAGCATCCGCTAGTATAGCAGCTACATGTAAAGGAGCAATACTATGAAGGGAAATTTGCGGAATTTGTGGGAAAAGTATAAAAATTTAAATGAAAGCTATTATCATATCCCTATTGGCACCAACGAGCAATTATTGGGGAGAGAGGAGCCGAAGCAGAATTTTTCCGCTGATGCCTGTCGTGCTTTTATCAAAAAGCATTTTGATGGTGGAAATAAACTCGAAGCAATGGAATTGCCTTTTAAGTATGAGTGGGCGCAGAACGGAAAACATCAACATACAGTTGCTTTATATCTAATGGGGCTTGTGTTGGAAAAGGCGTTTAACAATAGCCTGCATCGAAATTTATCTAAAATTATTGCTGATATAGACAGTTGTATAAATTGTACTGGGTATGATAAAAAATGGAAAGACAATTCAAAAGGATGGTATGATTACCGATACACATGGTTTTTAACCTGCCTGTACCATGACACAGCAAGCTGCATTGAAAGCTCCGAAGAGTGTTACTGCCTAATTGAACAGAAAAAGCAAATAGATTTTTTCCTTGAAAGTAATGATGTGCAATATACTCCGTACACATATACCCCAGCCAAACCAAACGTTTCTCTTACTCGTTTTTCAGAAGAACTAATCAAAAACTATTTTTCTTATCGGATGGATAATGGATGTTTGGATCACGGTATCGTTGCTGGCTATTTGCTATTTGATAAGCTCCACAAAAATTTCAACAAAAAAACGTGCGGCCATGATTGGAAAACAACTCCTGTGAAGGAGTATACCGACGACGACCATTTCGACCTAAAATATCGCTTGACGCACCTTGATCACTTTGCCCACATTGCCGATGCAATCATTTGCCATAATCTTTGGATGAGTTATGATGATGCTACTGACGAAAAATATCGTAAATATGGCCTAAATCCTTTGATTGTTAAAGACAATCCGGGCAACGTCCTATCTCTGTCAAGCCATCCTTTGCAATTCATGCTGTGTCTGCTGGATACTATTGAGCCAATTAAACGATTCGCAAGCGAAACAATGAGTGCCCAGGAAGTTCTTGAAAATATTTTTATCAAAGCAAAAAACAATAATCCCAAAGGGATAGCAATTGCATGGACAGAAAAACTTCGAAAACAGGAAAAGTTTTATAAATGGCTGTGTGATATTCAGGAGCTTCCAAAATGGATGAGAGTAGCCGTATCGTCTTGCAGGCATTCCAAGGGAGGGGATTGCTGTGTCAAAATTACTTTCCGATAAATTCTCCGTCTGGCAGGCGGAATGTGAAACCCGGTTCCAGCAGCTCAAGGCCAACGAGGAGGAGCTGAACCGCATCTTCATCGGCATCTACGGCCTGCAGGACGAGCTGACGCCCGAGGTGGCCGACAAGGACGTTACGGTCCATCGAATTTTCCGCACAAAGGACGACGTGCCTGAAAGCATGAAGGGCAGCGCCTATGTGCGCACCCTGCGGGATGAGATCGTCTCGCTGCTCTCCTACGCCGTTGGCTGCATGTTCGGCCGCTATTCGCTGGATGTGGAGGGCCTTGCCTACGCGGGCGGCGATTTCAGTGAGCAGTGGGCAGTGGTCAGTGGCCAGTATTATAAGCGGGAGGCCGTGGAGTATTATGTCGGTAAAGAGTTACAAAGAGCTCTTGGTATGGCAGAAAGCGATGCTGTTGACGGAGGAAACGTATCGGCTGGCAAAGCTGCTGCCGCGGGAAGAGTTGTACGCTTTGTCCGGCCAGATGCGCAGAGCGGCGGTGTCGATCCCCTCCAATATCGCAGAGGGACAAGCGCGAAGCTCTACGAAGGAATTTGTAAACTTTCTCTCGATTGCACGGGGCTCGACGGCGGAGCTGGAAACACAGCTTACGATTTGTGTTCGCCTGAAATACTTGCAGCAATCACAAACGGGTCCGGCGCTGAGCTTGTGCAGCGAGGTTGGAAAGATGCTGAACGCCTTGATTGGAAAGCTGTCCGCTGCGCACTGACCACTGACCGCTTCTGCCCCGACGCGGACAACTGCATCCCCGTCACCGATGAGGAATACTTTCCGGACGACGTCGTGGGCCGTCTGGTGGAATTCGTCCGGGTGGTGTACGGCGCGGATACGCTGGAGGAAAATCTGGACTTTATCGCAGGAGCCCTCGGCAATAAGGGCGCAACCAGCCGCGAGGTCATCCGCAATTACTTTTTGAACGATTTCATCAAGGACCACAATAAGACTTATCAGAAGCGCCCCATCTACTGGATGTTCGACAGCGGAAAAATGAACGGCTTCAAGGCGCTGGTTTACATGCACCGCTGGAACGCCGACACCACGGGCAACGTCCGCGTGGAGTACCTGCACCGCATTCAGCGCGTTTACGAAAGCGAGATAAGCCGCATGCAGGACGTCATCGACAACAGCCCGAATGCCCGCGAGGCGTCCGCCGCGCAGAAGCGCAAGGACAAGCTGGCGAAGCAGCTGAAGGAGACCCGGGACTACGACGCAAAAATCGCCCACCTGGCCCTCGCCCGCATCGGCATCGACCTGGACGACGGCGTGAAGGTGAACTACGAAAAGGTACAGACCGGGCCGGACGGAAAAAAGCTTGCGATTTTAACGGCGCTCAAATAAAAACGGCGCCCCAATATTTTATCGAACTCTAAGGCGGTACTACTATGGCGGAACTGAACTTGAAACAGATAACGGACAAGCTGAACGCGGAGTTTGCCGGGGACGTGCGCAAGCTGGTGTTCTGGTATGACGCGGGCGCGGAGTTCGCCGGCGATGTCGATGCGCTGGGGCTGGAAAACGCCAAAGTGCTGCATCTTGCGCCGGACAACCAGTTTTACACGAAATACTTTCTGGAGTGTGTGGACCGGGAAACGAATTACCTGGTTTATGCGCCCTTTGCAAAGCCGGCCCTGCGGGAGAACCACCTTGCAGATACGATACGGTATTCCAAAGAATTTTTTGCAGACCGCGCCTCGCTGCTCTGCCTTGATCTCGGCATCGGCGAGCAGCATAAGCCCGTGATCCAGCAGTACATAAAATTCTTTGCCAGCCGGGAGCGGACACAGCGGTTTTACGAGCTGGAGCTGGAAACGTGGAGCCCCAGCACGATCGAGACCGCGCTCATGAGCGTGCTGTGCAAAAGCAAAACCGCCTCGTTTGAGGAGGCCGTCCGCTGCATCCTCACGGAGGATGGGCTTGAAGACAACAAATATCTGGCGGAGCTTGAAAAGTACGGCCTGCTCCCCGCGTTCTGGCGGCACGTTGAAGAAGCCTTTGGCTACAGCGACCCGAAGCCGACGCTTGAAAAGCTTGTGATGGCGTGCTTTGCCACCTATGCCGCCCGCAGCATATCCGCGGAGCTTCCCCGGGCGTGGAAGCCGTTCGTCACCTGCAAGTCCGGCAACATCGTTGCGTTTTTGGACCATCTGATGAACAGCTATCTTTATGCGGACCGCTTTGACGCGCTTTCCGCGCTTGCCTATGAGGCCCTTGGCGCCGCCGGGCAGCTTGCAAGGCTGCCCGTGGAAGCGCTGGTGGGATGCTGCGCCTTCGCGGGCGTTGACCGGCGGCTGATCGCGTGGCTCCGGGGACGGCTGGAGAGCGAGGACCTTGACGCAAGGCTGGACGGAAAGTCCATTCCGGAAATCTGCGCGCTGCGGCGCAGGCTGCACTTCGGCCGGCAGTTCCGCAGCGAGTATTTTATTCTTGAAAACGCGTTCGGCATCATGGCGCACGGAAGCTATACGCCTGTTTCCGGTATTGCGGAAGCCGTCCGGCAATACATCGAGCGGGATGAAGCGGTTGACCGCCACTACCGGTACTTTTACCTTTATTTCGACCGCCTGGAAAACAGCGCGGATTTCGAGCGGCTGCGGGATTTGACAGAGAATATTTATACCAACGATTATCTTAATAAGCAGCTTGTCGGCTGGAACCGGAGCTTCACGGAAGCGATCGGCAAAACCGGCCTGCCGCGCCAGCTTGATTTTTATTCCCGCTGTGTGCGCACCGCCCGGGAACGCACCGTTGTTATTATCTCGGACGCTTTGCGCTACGAGGTTGGACGAACGCTTTTTGAACGGCTTCAGGCGGACGAGAAATGCACCGCGACGCTTTCCGCAATGCAGGCGGTTCTGCCTTCTTATACGCGGTTCGGCATGGCGGCGCTGCTGCCCCACAAAAGAATCGAGCTTTGCCCCGACCTTCGTGTGACGGTGGACGGGAAGCCGACCGACGACCTCAAACAGCGCGAGGCGGTTTTGCAGGCCGCCCAGCCGAACAGCCGCTGCCTCCGGTTTGACGATATCCGGTCCATGAAGGTAGCGGAGCTGCGGGAGATATTCACCGGGCAGGACGTGGTGTATGTTTACCACAACCAAATCGACGCCCGCGGCGACAAGGCGAGCACGGAAAACGAGGTCTTTGCCGCCTGTGAGGAAGCGGTTGACGAAATTTTTGCCCTTATCAAGCGCCTGACGGTGAGTGCAAACACCATTCACTACATTATCACTGCGGACCACGGTTTTCTTTACAAGCGCGATAAGCTGCAGGAGAGCGACAAAATCGGCGGCATCCCGGGCGCCGGACGCAGGTTTGCACTCAGTGCACAAGCGGTTCAGGCGGACGGGGTGGCGAGCCTTCCGCTCGCCGCAGTCACAAACGCGGAAGATGCCCGAAATGTGTATTTTCCCCTTGGGAGCGACCTCTTTAAGGCGGCCGGTTCCGGGCTCAACTACGTTCATGGCGGCAGCTCCCCGCAGGAGCTGATTATCCCGCTGCTGGACGTAAAAACGGAAAAAGGACGCCGGGACACGTCGGTTGCGCAGATCGCGCTTGTCAGCCTGACCACCAAAATTACCAATCTGATCACCACGCTCGATTTCGTACAGACCGAACCGGTCAGCGATGTGGTGAAGGAAACAGCCTACCGGCTCTGTTTCATCTCGGATGATAACGAGAAAATCTCCAACGAGAACATCTACCTTGCCGACAAAAAGGATACGGACACCGCAAAGCGCGTTTTCCGGCTGCGGTTCTCGTTCAAGAACAAAAAGTACGATAAAGGCCGGAAATATTACCTCGTTGCCTTCGACGACAAAAACGGTCTTGAGGCCTTGCGGCAGGAAATCATCATGGACATCGCTTTCGCGGATGATTTCGGTTTTGGATTCTAAGATGGGAGGATGAAAAGCGATGGATGAATTTGAACAGATGGAGCAGCACGAAATTCCGGAGGACCACCCTCTCGAAGAAAGCCCCGGCGAAACACTCGACCGCAAGCTCCGCGCCTGTTTTGACGGCAAAATCGTCCGCAAGGACCTCACCAAGTCGATCAAAGAGGGCGCGAATGTACCCGTTTACGTTCTGGAATTCCTGCTTGGGCAATATTGCAGCTCGGACGATCCAAATGTGATCGACGAGGGGATCCGCAACGTCAAGAAGATTCTGGCGGATAACTTTGTCCGTCCGGACGAAGCGCAGAAGATCCTCTCCATTCTGCGCGAGCGCGGCGGTTATACGGTGATTGATAAACTGACCGTCAAGCTGAATATCCGGGAAGACCGTTATGAGGCGGAGTTTTCCAATCTTGGCATCAAGAATATCCCGATTCTGCCGGAATATGCTTCCAGGTACGACCGTCTGCTTTGCGGCGGTATCTGGTGTATTGTCCAGCTGGACTATGAGTTCATGGAGGAGGACAAGAAGGTCAGCCCGATCCGCATTCGCAAGCTCACGCCGATTCAGATGCCGCACATCGACATGGAAGAAGTAAAAAACGGGCGCAAAGCCTTTACCAGGGAAGAATGGCTTTCGATTATGCTGCGCTCCACCGGCATGGAGCCGGACAATTTTTCGGAGCGTGTGAAGTGGCTGCTGCTGGCGCGTATGATCCCTCTGGTGGAAAACAATTTCAACTACTGCGAGCTTGGGCCGCGCAGCACCGGTAAATCTCATATCTACAAGGAAATTTCACCAAACAGCATTCTTGTTTCCGGCGGCCAGACCTCCGTTGCCAACCTGTTCTACAACATCGGTACAAAGACGGTAGGGCTTGTTGGTATGTGGGACTGTGTGGCGTTCGACGAAATTGCCGGCATCAACTTCAAGGACAAGGACGGCGTGCAGATCATGAAGGACTACATGGCGTCCGGCTCCTTTGCCCGCGGCAAGGAAGAAAAGTCGGCGTCTGCCTCGATGGTCTTCGTCGGCAATATCAACCAGGATGTTTCCGTTCTGCTCAAGACCTCGCACCTGTTTGAACCATTCCCGGATGCAATGGCCTACGATACGGCGTTTCTTGACCGTATTCACTGCTACCTTCCCGGGTGGGAAATCCCGAAGTTCCGTCCGAACAGCTTCACCAACGACTATGGCTTCATTACCGATTATCTCTCAGAATTTTTGCGGGAGCTTCGTAAAGAATCATTCGGTGATGCGCTGGACAAGTATTTCAAACTCGGCGGCAACCTCAACCAGCGCGATACGATCGCCGTGCGCAAGATGGTTTCCGGCATGCTGAAGCTGCTCTATCCGGACGGAGATTTTGGCAAGGAAGAAGTCCGCGAAGTGCTCACCTTTGCGCTGGAAATGCGCCGCCGCGTCAAAGAACAGCTCAAGAAAATCGGCGGCATGGAGTTCTACGACGTGAATTTCTCGTTTATCGACAACGACAGCTTTGAAGAGACCTTTGTTTCCGTTCCGGAACAAGGCGGCGGCAAACTGATTCCGGACGGCATGTGCAAGCCCGGCCATATCTATACGATTTCCCGTGGTAAGAGCGGCATGATCGGTATCTATCGCCTGGAAACGCAAATGCTGCCCGGCAACGGCAAGCTGGAGCGCACAGGGCTTGGCACAGACCGGGAGGCAAAGGAAGCAACCAATACGGCGTTCAATTATCTCAAGGCCAATGCCAACGCCATCAGCGGGAATATCAGCACGGCGAACAAGGACTATATCATCAACTACCAGGACCTGAACGGCATCGGTATCACAAAGCACCTTGCGCTTCCAACCGTCATCGCAATTTGTTCCGTTGCACTTGCCCGTCCGGTTGTGACCGGTTTGGCGGTCCTGGGGGACATCAGCATCAGCGGTACGATCCTGAAAGTCGAAGACCTCGCCAACGTGCTTCAGGTATGCCTTGACAGCGGCGCGAAGAAGGTTCTGCTGCCGATCACCTCCGCTGCTGACATCGGCAGCGTTCCCTCCGAGCTGGTCGGCGCGTTCAGCCTGATTTTTTATTCCACCCCGCAGGAAGCGGTGTTCAAGGCTCTCGGCGTAGACTAGGGAGGCGGCAATATGTTTGAAGATGATTTTTCAAAAATGCTTCGTGATTACCCGGAGGCGGTCGCGGATACAAAGGTTTTTGCCGGCTTGATGAAAGACCTCTTTCCTGGGCAGCAGATGCAGATCAACCTCATAAATACAACGTATGCGCTTGGCATTGCCGGTGAAATTGCGGATGCCGCGCATATCAACAATGCCTTTGCGTTCCGGTTTGTAAAACGTCTGGTAGATGAATATGGCGTCAGCCGGCTGAATGCGGATTGGGCGGTTTCTGTCTGGTGCGTCTGCTACGGGCAAAGGCTGCTGCATAAGCCCTGTGATATTCAAATCAGCCGTGCAAAAAGCGGCGCGCCTCCGGCAATCAGGGAAAACAGCCATCCGGACGAAGGCAGGCAGTACGGTGATCTTTTCCGCTATACAAAAATCGACGGTGGATACGGTGTCACCGGTTTTTCCGGGCAGAACAAGAAAACCATTATTTTTTCAAGCCGATACAACAATCAAACCGTAAAGCAGATCATGCCACATTCCTTTGCAGGGTGTGAAGTGTGTGAAGCGGTGATGACGGATGGCATCGAGATTATCGGCGAGAGCGCGTTTGACGGCTGCTCCGGGCTAAAGCAGGTGATTTTTCCAAACACGCTCAAGGAAATTGGGAATGATGCGTTTCGTTCCTGCCCGGAACTGATTACGGCAGTGCTGCCGCAAGGGGTGGAGCAGCTTGGCAAATATGCATTTTCCGGCTCCGGCCTCAAAACAATTATGATTCCGCACTCTGTGTATTGGGTCGGTGAGGGCGTCTATGCAGACTGCAAACGGCTGGACCATGTGGCTGTGCCGGATAATATCATTTCCATTCCGGACAGGATGTTCAGCGGCTGCGGCAGCCTGAGTGAGATCAAGCTGCCGGAAACGGCAGACCGTATCGGTACCGGTGCGTTTGAAAATTGCAGCAGCCTGCAATCCATTGTGATTCCTGAGTCGGTGCGTTCCATTGGCGAAAATGCTTTTGGTGGAACACATCCGAAGTTTACGCTGCTTTGCCACCGCCTTTCTGAAGCGGAAAGATATGCAAGAAGCCATAATATTACGTTCCAGATCATTTACTGAGGTGTGCCTATGGGATTGCTTGACTTATTCAAACCTCAACCGAAAATGCCGATGATACAGAGTATCCTGCCGGCGGCGGCTGTTCAGGAAATTTTGCGTGGACGGTTGCCAATTTTGAACACGAATAAGATTTTCTTGAAATCCGGTGAACAGTGTCATTACATCGACAAGGCAATCTATGAAAAGAAGACGGTCCGCAAGCGGTATGTGCGGCGGAACTCAGGCTATTCCGCACCCGGACTTTTCAAAGGGACGCGTGTCAACTTCGGCCGAGGGAGAACCGATCAGGTGGATAACGTCACCTATCAAACTCTGCGTGGAATCCTGTATATTACCAACCGCAGAATCATCTTTCAAGGCGATCAGGAGGGGTTCGATGTGAAAGCGGATGATCTCGTTGCAATTACTCCTTACAGCAATTGCGTGGAGCTTCAGACGAGCAAGATGCATTACAAAATTTTTGTCCCCGACGGCAATGTAACGCAAGCTGTTTTGCAGCTGATACAATAGGAGGGATGAATGTGGACGGGCAGTTAAAAACAGGAACTTTCCTGACAGCGGAAAGCTCCAACAAATACAAAGTGATTTCCTTACTTGGCGCAGGCGGGCAAGGCGAAGTCTACGACGTGGAGTGCGGTGGAAAGCACTATGCGCTCAAGTGGTATTTCAAACACATGGCGACAAAATCGCAAAAAGAGATCCTGGACAATTTAATCACCAGAGGCGCGCCGGATGCTTCGTTCCTCTGGCCGTTGGACTTGATTTTTAAAGGATATGGGGAATCCTTTGGTTACATCATGCCGCTGCGGCCGAAGAAATTCAAGAGCATCGTGGATATGATGAAGCGACGTGCGGAGCCGTCATTTCAAACGCTCTGTAAAGCCGCCTATAACCTGACAAGCAGCTATCAAAAGCTGCATGCAATGGGATACAGCTACCGGGATATTTCGTTTGGAAATATGTTTTTTGATCCGGATACCGGCGAGGTGCTGATCTGCGACAACGACAATGTCTCCGCCAACGGAATTGACAACAGCTCTGTGTACGGAACACCGCGCTTCATGGCGCCGGAAATCGTCATGGGCAGGGCCAGTCCCTCCCGGAACACGGACCTGTATTCGCTGGCAGTTCTATTGTTCTATATGTTTATGATGGGGCATCCGCTGGAAGGAAAGCTGGAAGCTGAGATCAAGTGCATGGACATACATGCTATGAATAAGCTCTACGGTCGGAATCCAATCTTCATCTATGACCCGAACGATAAAAGCAACCGCCCGGTCAAAGGGTATCAGGACAACGTCATTATCTATTGGGAACTGTATCCGCAGACCATTCGCGACCTGTTCACGAAATCTTTTACGGTTGGTCTGACTTTGCCCAATAAGCGCGTGACGGAAAAAGAATGGCTTGAAGCATTCGCAAATCTTCTCTCGGGCATTGTCCTCTGTCCTAAGTGCGGCGCGGAAGTCTTCTTCGATGCGCAGAAGCAGGATAATGGTGTGGCACAGGCTTGCTGGAACTGCAAAGGTACGGTACCCATGCCCGTAACGCTGGCCGCTGGTAAAAGCCGCGTTCTGCTTCAAAAAGGTACGAAGCTCTTTGCCCATCATATCTATGGCAATTTTGATATGAACAGTGTGGTTGGCTCTGTTGTTCAGAATCCGAAGAACCCGAATCTTTGGGGTATCCGCAATGAGAGCACAGAAAATTGGACGTATATTAAACCAGACGGAACACAGGTTCCCGTTGCAATCGGTAAGAGCGCCGCAATCGCAAAGGATGTTCGTATTGACTTCGGCCAGATGACCGGAGAGTTCAAATAAACACGTGAAATTACATAGGGAGGAAATCAAAATGGCAGAAGCATTGAAACGTCCCGGCGGTGAGTTGGCAAGCAGGCCGCTTCACTTTTTTTGGGTGGTTGACTGCTCTGGATCCATGTACGGCGAAAAAATTGGGACGGTCAATCATGCAATCCAGTCCACAATCCCGGAAATGGTCGACGCTGCAAAGGATAATCCTAACGCACAGCTTCTCGTGAGAACGCTGAAATTTTCGACAGGCGCAACTTGGGTTACGCCAACCCCTGTAAACGTTGAAGACTTCGCTTGGGATGATTTGGACGCTGGCGGCGTCACCGATCTTGGCAAGGCGTTTGAAATGTTGGCAGCACAGCTCACAATTCCGCCGATGAGCGACCGTGCGCTTCCACCCGTTATCGTGCTGCTTTCGGATGGCCAGCCGACAGACGATTATAAGAGCGCTCTGGACAGGCTGCTGCATCTGCCCTGGGGTAAAAAAGCAGTCCGAATTGCAATTTCCATCGGTCAGGATGCGGATGATGACGTTCTGCAGCAGTTTACCGGCAACAGCGAACTGGTCTTGCAGGCAAACAACCCGCAGGCGCTTGTAAAGATGATCAAGTGGGCCTCTACTGCAGCTTCTCTGGTGTCCGCTCCGGCAAGCAGGCCGAAAGATATGGATGAGCTTCCAGAGGCAAATGATGCGCCTAATGCGACCAATGCGCCGCTGGTGCTGGATATGAACAACATTCCCGATCCAGGCTCAGTTGGAGCAAATGATGTTTGGTGATTGGAACTTTCTCCAAGAGAGGATGAACGCATCATGAAACAAATAGTATTCGGAGAAAGTGTTCAGGGGGCTTCTCATAAGCGAGTAAATATGGAGTGTCAGGATACCTTCAAGAAGCTTGAATATGATGACGGAACAGTTATCATGGCAATCGCAGATGGGCATGGCAGCAAGGCTTGTCCACATAGTAAATCCGGTTCCAGTATCGCAGTCAATGTTTTCTGCAAGGTTATGGGTGAGTTTTATGCGAATTATGCAGAAAATCTCGAAATGCTGCTGACCTACTTGAACCGTGAAGGTGACACAAAGGTTGCGCAGGAGATTGACGCTGAGTGGAAACGGCGCGTCTTGAAAGTACACACGAAGCAAAAGCGTGAAGTCCCTCTTACCGAAACCGGCGAAAAAAACAAAGCCGAAATCTATAAGCAGTATGGCTCTACACTCGTCGGGATGATGATTACACCGATTTTTATTTTTGCATTTCAACTCGGCGACGGAGATATCAGCATCGTTAGTCGGAATGGTCTCAATCATTTGTTAGAGGGTGAAAAAATCCTCGGCGTGGAAACTCACTCGCTCAGTAAAATCGACTCGTGGAAAAGAGCCGTGTCCGTAGTTCGGCGCAGGACCGCAGACAGTGGCTTTCCGTATATGCTGATGCTTTCCACGGACGGCTTTGCCAACAGTTACAAGAGCGTTGATGACTTCCAGAAAACTTGCTTAGATTATTTTGGCATGATTGAACAATACGGAGCAGGCGCAGTTGCGGCGAACCTAAAAGCGTGGCTTGACGAAACAAGCTCCATGGGATGCGGCGATGATATTACCGTCTTGATTGCTTATTTTATGGACGATGGTGCGCCGGAAAGTGAGGCTACTGCCAGTGAGTGAGTTCAAAGAGGCCGTTGTGCTTATCGCAAAATGCGGCGAGAGTCATAAGAGCTATGGAATACGTATGGAAAAGACCGGGACGGATCGATGGCTCACAACATGGGCATTCCCGATCAAAGACTCGTCTGCAAAACGCGAGGGTTACGATAAAATCCAAGTAAAGGGCGACATTTCATTCTCTGACGATTACCCTGGATGTCCATACTGCGGCGGGCATGGCCTGACATTGTGCCCTTGCGGACATTTGAGCTGTACCATTATGAGAAGCAACGTCTTTACCTGCGAGTGGTGCGGAATGCAAGGGGAAATTGGAAATTATTCGGGAGAAACAATCGTCGCTGGAGCAGACTATTGAGATACAAAGTGATTTTTTCTTACATATACAAACATATATCAAATCAACTGGATTCTTTGGCCTCTTTGCTAAAGCATATATGAGTATGCTGACAAGCGGAATGACATGTATAGAGGGTAACCAGACGCCCACGCCGACGATATGTATATTGGGATATCACTCCAAAGTTTCAACGCGGCTTTTACTGTTCTTTCGTCTTACTTTTTAAGCGTAAAAAGCTGTTTTAGAGGCGCGCAAATATGGGCTTAGAGCGTTTGAGGATTGCTTAAAAGTGAGAGTTATACGTTCACTATCGGGCACTCGGAAAACAATGGCAGAACATGCTCTCAATCCGCCTTTGTTCTGCACTGTGCCTCCCGGATGGCCTGCTGGACATCCAGCCATCGCCCGTATGCCCCGCCATGGAGC
>ERZ791915.1714-NODE-1714-length-15661-cov-3.207036_pt1 | contig 15661 bp, 10 predicted proteins | sample MGYA00510139_ERZ791915 | MGnify/ENA primary metagenome ERZ791915 (study PRJEB30046, sample SAMN00792117) | human gut metagenome | study: EMG produced TPA metagenomics assembly of the A metagenome-wide association study of gut microbiota in type 2... | reverse complement strand
CTTGTTCTTATTATTAAGCATTCCAGTATTGTACCTTTTCATCTGTGCACTTTTTTCGTTAGGAAAGTACAAGAATCCTTATCCTCCTGCAAAAGTACAGCACCGTTTTCTCGTATTATTCACAGTGTTACGCAATGGTAAGGAAGTTGTTCAATCTATAAACCACTTCCTAGATACACAGCTATATCCACGGGACAAATATGACATAGCCATTGCAGCGACGCAATTACCTGAAGAAGATCTTGTTACTTTACTTCAAATGCCAGTCAATATCGTTGTTCCCGACAAAGAGCAATGTACCAAAGTCTATGCCATTCAACAGGTTATGGAACGTTATTCTCCTGCAGAATATGATATGGTTATTATCTTCAATTCAGATAATCGAATCGTACCCAATGCTCTGAATCTATTCAACAATGCATATTATTCTGGATGTGATGCTATCCAAGCACATCGTATGACAGAAAATCTAACTACCAGTATTGCCGTACTCAACGCTACTAGTGAAGAAATCAATAATAATATATTTCGTAAAGCCCATACCCGTATGGGATTCTCTGCAGCATTAATAGGGTCGGCAATGGCATTTGATTTTGCTATGTTTCACGAGATTGCACCTAAATTAAAAGGTTCTGATTTGAGTAAAGCAATGGAAACAGCGCTTTTAAAACAGAATATTTATACCGAATATATGGCAGAAGTGGTCTGTTACAGCAAGAAAGCAGAAAGTACTAACGGATATGAAGCTCAACGCATTGGCTGGCTACGTTCACAATATAGCAGTACAATATTAGCTTTGAAAAATTTGCCTATTACCTTGTTGAGAGGTGAGTGGGACTATGCTCTCAAACTGTTCCAATGGTTAATGCCCTCCCGTTTTCTACTTATAGCTCTTATCACATTATGTGCTATCGGAATAACTTTACTTGATTGGACACTCAGTCTCAAATGGTATGCACTTTTAGCTGTTATTGCTATTACATTTTTAATGGCACTGCCTGATGGAGAAGTAAACAAGCGCTTTAAACATGCAATATGGGCTTTACCTATTCTGGTATTTGCCTCCATATCCAGCCATGTTATGCGTTTCTTTAGATTCAAGAGGAAAAACAAGAAAAAGTAAAAGCTAACAAAGTATTGAAAGTATGAAAATAGCTATTGAGGCTCAACGCATTTTCCGTCTCAACAAACATGGAATGGACTTTGTAGCTTTAGAAACCATTCGTGAGTTGCAAAAGAGAAATGACGGTAACCATTATTTTGTAATCGTCGCTCCAGGTGAAGATCATTGTCTAAAAGAATCGGCTAATCTGTCTATCGTTGAATTAAAATGTCCGTCCTATCCACTTTGGGAACAAATAGCTCTTCCTAAAACCGTAAAACGTTTAGGAGTAGACTTACTACATTGTACTTCAAATACAGCTCCTTTACGATGCCCAGTTCCTCTTGTACTGACACTCCATGATATCATATATCTGGAACCCAGACAATATCGCACTCCATCTCTCTATCAAGAGATGGGGTGGCACTATCGCCGCTTAGTAGTTCCGCATATCCTAAAAGTATGTAAAAAGATTATCACCGTATCACAATTTGAGTGTAATCGAATTCGCCATACTCTAAATATTCCACCTGAACGTATCACAGCCATCTACAACGGTTACAGTACCCATTTTCGCCAGTTATCAGACATAAATATGGATATTGTTCAAAAATATATTCCTCAAAAAGATTTTCTCTTTTTTTTGGGAAATACCGACCCTAAAAAAAATGCAGCACGAACCTTAAAGGCATATAGACTTTATTTAAAGCGCTCCTCAATCAAGCGTCCACTGCTTATCGCTGATTTGAAAGAAGGATACATCGATAGTCTATTGCAGAGAGAAGGAATTTCTGACATCAAATCACATCTATACTATCCAGGGTACATTGATAACCATGATTTAGTAATGCTCTATAACGCTGCCTTTGCTTTTCTTTATCCTTCGCTCCGCGAAAGTTTCGGTATTCCAATGATTGAGGCTATGGCATGCGGAACTCCCATTATAATTGGCAATACTTCTGCAATGCCGGAAGTTGCGGGGGCAGAAGCTTTAATGGTAGATCCACATGAACCGGAAAAGATAGCAGATGCTCTGTTGAAGTTAGAAACAGAAAATGTATTATATCAAAAACAAGTAAACTACGGGCTAATGCGGGCGCAGCAATTTTCATGGGAGAATACAGCCAACGAGTTAGTTCAGCTGTACCGTAACTTACGATTATAAACTTATATAAGCAATCCACGTATATGAAAGCTCTTTTTCTTGTATTTTATGGTTTTCAAGAGTATAACGGCATCAGTAAAAAGATAAGATACCAAATAAATGCCTTGAAAAAATGCGGTTTAGATATCCGAACTTGCTATTATGAGGTCATGCCTGATGGAAACAGACAATGGTTGATAGACGGTAAACTATTAACAAACCTTGGAAGAGGAATAACAGCCAAATTGAAAAAGCGTATTTCTTTTCATCCTATCCTCCAATACATAAAAGAAGAGAACATTTCATTCGTATATATACGATCCTATCATAATGCTAATCCTTTTACAATTCATTTTGTGAAGGAACTGAAAAAGCTGGAAACAACTGTCTTTCTTGAAATACCTACCTATCCTTACGATCAGGAATATTTCTCCACCATGGATAAATTACAACTCTGCACCGATAAACTTTTCCGCCGAACGTTTTGCAAATACATTAATGCTATTGTTACTTTCTCCAATCATACAGAGATTTTTGGACAACGCACTATACGCATATCCAATGGCATAGATTTCAACAACATACCGGTACGGAAGGCAGTACACGATATTAGCAAGGAACTTCATCTGATAGGTGTAGCCGAGATACATTTCTGGCATGGCTTCGACCGCTTGATTAAGGGGTTAGGACAATATTATAAAAATCATCCGGAATACAAAGTATATTTCCATCTTGTTGGTAATATGAGCGGTGAAAGAGAACGTCGGGAAATAGAAACGCCTATTCGAGAATATGGAATAGAATCATACGTCATCTGTCATGGCGCAAAACATGGCAAAGACTTGGATGCTCTTTTTGAACAAGCTGATTTTGCTATTGGCAGTTTGGCGCGCCACCGTAGTGGCATATATGATATCAAGACATTGAAGAACCGGGAATATGCAGCACGTGGTTTTGCATTCACTTACTCTGAAACTGATAGCGACTTCGACCATATGCCCTATGTAATGAAAACGACTGCTGACGAAAGTCCCGTTGATATATCACAGTTAATAGTTTTCTGCCATTCTCAATCCCTTTCACCGCAGGAGATAAGAGATTCTATCCGGCATCTATCATGGGAAGATCAGATGAATAAAGTTTACAACAAATTAATTTTTCACTAGCAAATGGAAAAAAGGATATAATGGCAACTATCAAACAGCAAATGCTTTCGGGAGTGTTCTATACTGCAATAGCCAAATATTCGGGCATTCTTATCTCTTTAGTAGTGATGGCTGTACTGGCACGCCTGCTCTGTCCTGATGACTTTGGTACCGTAGCGATAGCCACTGTCTTCATTAACTTTTTTAGTATATTTACCAATATCGGCGTATCATCAGCTATTGTACAAAACAAGGAACTAACCTCTAAAGATATCAACCATATTTATATGTTTACAATATGGGTTGGCATAGCATTGAGTGTCATATTTTTCACATCCACCAGACTCATTGCAGGCTACTATCAAGATGAACGCCTCATTCCTATTTGCCAACTACTATCCATAAACCTCTTTTTTTCATCCGCCGGAATAGTCCCAAACTCACTTTTCTTTAAAGACAAGGATTTCAAGTTTATAGTCTGGCGTACTTTCATCATACAAATTACAGTAGGTGTCATTGCCATCTTGGCAGCTTTATGCGGTGCAGGGCTCTATACATTGCTTATTCAGCCTATTTTATCCAGCGCACTGATATATCTCATTTCGCTAAAAAAATATCCCCAAAAACTACTTTGGACTTTGGGGATTGATAGTTTAAAAAAAATATGGGAATATTCCATGTACCAATTTTTATTCAGCGTAATGAGTTACTTCATCCGTAATTTAGACAAGATGCTTATAGGAAAATACATTGGCATGGCCTCATTAGGTTATTATGAGAAGTCGTACCGACTTATGTCCTTGCCAATACAGAACATCACCTACGTCATTACTCCGGTACTGCATCCCATATTAAGCGACTACCAGAAAGAAAAAGAAAAATTAGCACATATCAATGAACGAATGGTCAGAATGCTGGCACTTATAGGTTTTCCTCTCGGCATATTCCTCTTCTTTTGCGGTCATGAGCTGGTTCTTTCTGTTTTTGGAGACCAGTGGGAACTTTCCATCCCGGCTTTTCAGATTCTTTCGTTGAGTGTTGGCTTTCAAATAGTGATGTCCTCTTCAGGTTCTTTTTTCCAAAGCAGTAACGATACGCGAGGCCTTTTCATCTGCGGTGTTTTCACCGCTATAGTCACTTGTAGTGGTTTTTTAATTTGTATACTCTTCTTCAGATCATTAGAAGCTTTTGCCTATAGCATGCTGGTTTCTTACTTTTTGAGTTTCGTCCAATGTTATTGGCAACTATACCGCTATCAGTTCCGTCGACATCTGTTGCATTTATATAAGCAACTGGTTTCACCGTTTATTCTCAGCTTATTAACGGGAGGACTACTGTACATCCTGTCTTTGGGGACATCAACGCAGAACATTATATTTGCCTTATTCGTAAAAACCACCCTATTCTGCATTCTGTGGGGAGGATATATACAATTAAGGCATGAATATGACATTATCGCCAAAATTAAGCAAATCCTGAGAAGAAAAAGAGACGTTTAAGGCCACTTTACGATGAACAGTTCTGTTCACTCTCTATTATTTAACCTTGGTTTTTCTGTATTTGAAATACCATTTGGAAGGCAAAACAATAAAGGCGAATGCTCCTACTATACTTAGTCCACATCTCTTATGATTCTCCAGCAGTATACTCTTATGGGCATTAATATAATTAAATGCCTGCAAGTAATAAGGCTGGCAATCATTGTACCCAAACATGGAAGCCCTTCCTATCATTAAGTTATAATATTGCAGGCAGTGAACCGTACAACTTCTGTTTAATGTAGGGAATTTCTTTTTCACCTCGATATCAGTTAGATTCAGGCGAAAAGTCATATTACTTAGAAAGTTGCGTATATGCGATTTGTGATACTCCCGCGATAACGAAGCTGTTCTATGAGTATAAATATAAAGTGGTTTATCAAGAATTGTCACAATCTGGCTTTTCAAAAAGACCTCTAAGTTATAAATAAAATCCTCTTCAGTCTTTAGCCCGTCCATAAAGCGAATAGCGTGTTTATCTAAAAGACTTTTCCTATAAATCTTAGTCCAACACTGCGAATAGATCATATTCTTTTCCAACAAATGTTTTAAACCCGCTTCCTGGTCCAGTACGTATTCTCCTCCGGTAGATACTACGTGTGACATGTTTCCCTCTTCGTCAATTTGTAAATACGAGCAACACGCCACATCAGCATCAGCGCGTTTAGCATGGTCAAGCAGCAATTTATACATATCCGGCTCTATCTCGTCATCACTGTCAATAAACGAGATATATTCTCCTAGTGCCAATTCATATCCTTTATTTTTTGCTGTGGCAGGACCCGAATTTTCTATATGGAGACTTTTGACAAACACATATTCTGAAGCATATTTATCACATATTTCAGCAGAAGAATCTTTTGATCCGTCATCAACCAAAATAATTTCCAAATTCTTTTCTGACTGACGCAACACGCTGCTAATGCATCTATCTAGATACTTTTCCGTATTATAGACTGGTATAATAACACTTAGTTTCATAGAGATGTATATATTTGAAAGAAAAAGCATTTATTCTCCATACAAGCAAAAGTACTCAATAAAATCTAAAATAGCTTATCCATCTTAACTTATTTATTTAATGGTAGGGAAAAAGCATGAAAATTAACGAATATTCAGCAAATTAATGATGCAATAGGCGGTTTCCGTTGAATACCTATGGCATCAATCGTATGTGAACAGACCGATGTACAAAATATCTTCAAGCAGGTGTTTCACTTTTCCCTGTATACGAGGGGCTTTTTACTCTATCAAAATATTCAATGGGGACTTGCATAATGCTAAGTTCATAAAAATTAGATAGATTGACTAAATGAAATGTAAAATTAAACTTTTGCTCAATTAATATTATACAATTTTGTATTTCCACACAGATTTAATAAGGAGAAATAAAGCATTTCTAACCGGAATTCGCTATATTTGCAAAATACCGTGCGACAAGAGGTCGTTCAAGTAATTGTTCGAGATTACAATCGAACCTATTGTTCCGTCAATAGTAGCCTACGGAAGCGTGCGTGACTGGCAACGGTCGGGTGCGGAGCCTTTCGGACAACGACGTCCTCTATATGGAAGAGCGTTCTGCGAGGGACATTCAACAGCTGCAAATATCCTGCGGTTGGGATGGCAAGGCTAACCGATATGAACAACAGATGTGAACCGCTGCACCATCGTAACAAATGAAAGGCTTACGGATATTCACAAGCCTTGACCAAAACGGTAAGCAGACAGGATAGCCTTCTGATTATTAGGGCTACACGGATGTAGATCTGCCGGTGGATGGGCGGGTTCTAAGTCGGTCGTGAGTTACTTGTACGAAACTTGGTAAGCCCGTATGTCTCCTGTTTTTTTTTAGAACAGGTAAGCCGCCCGTAAGGAACGCCGAATGATATGCGGGTAAAGGATTGCGGAGAAAGCGAATGCCCCTTGTAATGAGGGGGATAGAGGTTTGAACATCACCTCACGTGAAAACGGGCAGACTTCCGCAGGGTAATTCTTTGCTAAAGGAATGTGGAACTTTTGTAATGAAGAAACAGCAAATGGGAGGAGTGAAAACGAAGTGTGCATCTTCAACCAAAAAGGTAAGCGGCTGGAACAGTATTGACTGGAACAGATGCGAACGCAAGGTGCAAAAGCTGCAAGTCCGCATAGCAAAGGCTCAGAAAGAAAAGAGATATAACAAGGTGCAAGCCCTGCAACATCTCTTGGTTATCTCTTTTGAAGCCAAGGCATTGGCTGTAAAACGGGTAACCTCCAATAAAGGAAAACGAACATCGGGAGTGGATAAAGTAAAATGGACTACTCCTACAGATAAGCTGAACGCAATTCGTTCTTTGAAACGACATGGGTATCGTCCCAGTCCACTGAAAAGAGTGTATATCGCCAAGAGTAACGGGAAGAAACGTCCGCTGGGCATACCGACCATGAGAGATAGAACCATGAAGGCTCTTTATCTCATGGCGTTGGAGCCCGTAACGGAAACCATGGCAGACGGTAATTCTTACGGCTTTCGTAAGTATCGTTGCACCGCCGATGCGATAGATACCCTGCACAGATGGTTAAGCAGAGATTGTTCCCCACAGTGGATACTGGAAGGGGACATCAAAGGATGCTTCGACCACATCAACCATAAATGGCTCCTCGGTAACGTACGAACAGACAAGACCGTACTCAGCAAATGGCTCAAATGTGGTGTGGTGTTCAATAAATTGCTTACTCCCACTGTGGAGGGCACCCCGCAAGGAGGCATCATCTCACCGACTTTAGCGAACGCCACGCTGGACGGAATGGAAAAGCGGCTGGAAGAAAGATATGCCAAAAGGTATATAAACGGAAAGCTATACTACCCGAAAGTGCATCTGGTAAGGTATGCCGATGATTTTTGCGTCATGGCAGACAAGCGGGAGACACTAGAAGAGATTCAGGTATTGCTAACTGAATTCCTGGAAAAAAGAGGATTGACACTCTCGCAGGAGAAGACAAAGATAACGCGTGTGAAGGACGGTTCTGACTTTCTTGGCTTTAATGTCCGGAAGTACAACGGCACATTATTAATCAAGCCATCGAAAAAGAGTCAGAAACGGTTCACAGAGAAGTTGCATGATATTATATTTAGTCATAAATCGGTATCACAGCAGGTTCTGATAGAAGAACTCAACCCCGTATTAAGAGGCTGGGGAAACTACTACAAGCATGTAGTATCAAAGCGGGTGTTCAGCAAAACAGACCACATCTTGACCTTGCAGTTAAAGAGATGGTCGTATAGAAGGCATACCAACAAGTCGAGGAGATGGATAAAGGACAAATACTTTATCAAGGCAGGTGCAAGAGACTGGACGTTCGGCTTCAATTATGAGGATTGCGGGAAAAAGCATACCTTTGTATTGATAAAGCTGGCAGACATACCGATTGAACGGTACATCAAGGTAAAGAAGGATGCCAATCCGTTTGACCCGACTTGGGATGCCTACTTTGAAAGGCGACAAAAGAAAGGTTGCCGTGTTCGTCCCGTGAAAGCGGGTACTTTATCGGAAAGCGTATGAATAGTGTGACTGAGCCGATTTAATTTTATGAGAATTAAATTTTGAATTATCGGAGCTGTATGCGGGGAAACTCGCACGTACAGTTCTTAATGGAGAAAGCGGCGGAAACGCCGCCGACCTACATAACAAGCAAATCCAAACAATGAATAATTGCATCGTAAATAACAGTTCGCAGCCCAAAGTATCTGTTATCATCCCTATTTATAATACAGAAAGTTACCTGCAACAGGCACTGGACAGTATATGTAACCAAAGCTTACCTGAGCTGGAGATTATTCTTATAAATGATGGCTCTACGGACAATAGCCAGAATATCATTGAAGAGTATACTCGGAAAGATGCCAGAATATCCTATCGCGTTCAGCCCAACCAAGGACAGGGTGTGGCACGCAATAACGGGCTACAACTGGCGAAAGGGAAATATATTTATTTCATGGACAGCGATGACGTATTAGTTGAGAACGCATTGAAACACTGCTATGAAAAGTGTGAACAAAATAAACTTGACTTTGTCTTTTTTGATGCGGAAACGATCAGTGAAGATCCTGAAAAAGTACCTACTTTCAATTATTGTAGAAAAGAAGTGATCAGTGAAGACAAAATATGGAATGGGATTGAACTTCTGAAACACGAATTAGAACATAATTTCTTTATAGTCGCCCCATGGCTATACTTTACCAATCATGATTTTCTCAAAAAGAACTTTGGCGGATTCCCCTCGGGAATTATTCATGAAGACCATATTTTCGCAATGCAAATAGCACTAAATGCGCAACGCGTATATTACATTTCACACCCCTATTTTAAACGCAGAGTACGAGCTCTGTCAACTATGACCAGCCAGTTCAGCATGCGCAACATTGAAGGATACACCACCGTCTGCACCCAAATAAACGAGTGGTCGCGGCAGCATCAGGAATGGTCTCCCATCATTAAACTTTATTTAGTCGAAACCCTCAGCTCTGTCATTTGGTTAGGGCACCAAATGACCTTGCTTGAAAAAATAGAAACCGCATGCCGTTTCCGGCGTTTACATCTGTCAAAATACGTTGCATTTAAAAAGTGGTTTGTATTTTGGCTCAAATAAAAACTAAAAGTCCAAATGAATAAATACTACATAAAATTCGGAATTTCCCAAAAGAGCAACGCAGGTTCCAAGGCCATGAAAGACATTATGCTTTTATTGGAAGTTCAAGGGTATAAACCCGTATTATCATTGCCAACAACAGCCAATAAAATCATCAAGCTCATAGATATCCCCATACTGCTGCTCACATTAATATTCAAAATAAGGAAGAATGGCAGTATCATTTACTTTATACCCAGTAACATTCTGAGGATAAAATTCTTAAAAGCATTTAGAAAAGTCATAGGATTTAAGCTGATTTGTTTTATCAACGATATTGAATCCATGCGAATGGAAAAGAGTGAAAAATATACTCATGCCGAAATAAACAGTATTTCAGTTGCTGATATTGTACTGGTACCCAATGATAACTCTGTTCAGATTTTGCGGAATAAGTACCACTTTACCAATCATTTGATTCCTGTAGGAGTTTGGGATTATTTGAATAACTTTAAATATATCGCTTCTGAGCATACTGCAAATATGGCCTTCCATAATAAGTTTGTAGCATTTGCCGGGAATTTGAATAAGGCTCCTTTTATTAGTGAATTATCCTTGGTCAATCTGAATTTCAAAATTTGGGGAAGCAGTACTGAAGAAAAACAAGACAGGAACATAGAACTTATGGGAAAGAAAACTCCTGACGAGTTAATTGAAAATATATCCGGATGCACATGGGGACTTGTTTGGGATGGTACCTCTATCGATACCTGTTGCGGTCTTTTGGGTACCTATTTGCGATTCAATAATTCGCATAAATGCGGATTGTATTTAGCAGCAAGAGTTCCTGTTATCGTTTGGGAAGAGAGTGGTATGGCATCTTTTGTAAACAAATACAAAGTTGGGATATGTGTATCTTCTTTACACGAAGCCGCTGATATTATAAACAGTATGACCCCAAATGAGTATATCATATATCAAAAGAATGTACAATCTATTGGTCCGCTGATTAGTAAAGGGAATTTTTTCTTAGAGGCAATAAAAAAAGCGGAAAAACTTGTAATCTGAACAAATGGAACGAAAAAAGAACATTACATTACTTTGGAGGAAACTTAACTCTTTAGAGTTTGGTAAAGATGTTGTATTGGTACCTTATTATTTGGGGCAAGCCTTGGGATACCAAGTAGAAATCTGTTGTGGCTATTCCGAAGAAGTCGCAACACAAATTTCCAAAGAACAAAAAGAGGATTTACACTTTGTAAAAAGACCGTTAGGATATAGACCACTCCAGCGAATCCCCATTTATGTGAAATACTTGCTACAAAACGCTTCCCGCATCAATCTATTGATGTGCTTTCACTGGCGATTAGAAACATTCGTAAATATCCTTGTTTACAAATTTTTAAATAAGAACGGACTTGTTTATATTAAATTAGACACAGAATCAGGTAAAGAATGGGATTTGTCAAGGTGCTCCTTTATAGGTAGAATTATACGAAAAATAGTATATAACAGTTGTCTAAGTAGAGTGAATGTAATTTCATGTGAGACGTCACAACCATATAATTCGTTATGCCATAATAAGGACTTTGGAGATCAACTGAGAAAAAAGCTTGTACTAATGCCCAATGCGTTTGATGAAGCACATCTAAACATATTAGGAATTAAGGAGCGAATGTACGATGAAAAAGAAAACCTAATGATTACCGTAGGACGGTTGGGAACTTCTCAGAAAAATACTGAAATGCTTTTAAAAGCATTAGAAAATGTGGATTTGAAAGAGTGGAAATTTTGTTTTATAGGTCCTATTGAGAAGGATTTCAATAGCATTATAGAACAATTCTACGAAAATTATCCTCTTAAAAGGAGACAAGTTATTTTTATTGGAAAAATCGACAATAAAAAAGAATTATGGGAATGGTATAACAAAGCTAAAATATTTGTGTCCACCTCACGTAGAGAAAGCTATGGGCTAGTATTGAATGAAGCCAAACGATTTAGAAATTACATAGTCAGTACGCGCACCGGAGCTGCTGAAGACCTGATAGAGCAAGGAAAATACGGCTATTTCATAGAGCAGGAAGACAATATTGGTTTGAGCAATGTTCTTTCCCAAATAGTAAACGAGCAAATCAATATCGACGTATATCATAGCTATGATAGCCAAGAACTATCATATCAAAAAATGATTGAAGTACTTCTAAAATTTTTATGTAAATAACCAACACCATGGTCTCCATCATCACCGTCAACTACAACGGCCTTGCCGACACATGCGAAATGATCGCCTCATTCCGTAAGTACGAAACATATCCCTATGAAATCATTATAGTGGACAACGGCTCCCGGAATCCCGAAGCTGACGAAATCAAGATGCGCCACCCCGAAATAAAAGTCGTGCAAAACACCAACACCGGATTTGCCGGAGGCAACAATGCCGGATTAAGAGTCGCTGAAGGCAACTACCTGTTTTTCCTCAACAACGATACAATTATCAAAGGCCCGATACTGGAAACACTCGTCCACCGCCTCGAAGCAGCCCCGGAAAACGGAGGGGTATCCCCTATGCTGAAGTACAGCTATGCACCCGACACACTACAATATGCTGGCTTTACCCCATTCTCACGCATCACGCTACGCAATGCCGCCATGGGCTTTAATGAGAAAGACCAACCCCGCTATCGAATAGCCTGTGAAACCGCCTCCCTACATGGTGCCGCCATGATGGTACGTCGCGATGTCCTGCAACGAGTAGGTCCAATGGCAGAAATTTATTTTCTGTTTTACGAAGAATTTGACTGGTCGGCACAACTGCACCGGGTCGGATACAAATTATGGTATGAACCGAAGGCCGTAGTCTATCATAAAGAAAGCATGACTGCCAAGAAAGGAACTCCTTTAAGAGAATTCTATCTTTCACGCGCCCGCATCCTGTACGCCCGACGGAATATACCGGGAAGTGAAAGAATCCTGTCCTGCCTATACATCACTTTCATTGCTGCACCTAAAAAAACAGCGACTTATCTGTTACATGGCAAATTCCGACTGGCAGTAGCCGTCATCCGTGGAACTTTTTACGGCCTTATTTCATCAAAACAATAAACACCAATTATATCCCAAAAATTACCAAACTTTCCTTCCTTGTATTTTTACCTTTGCCGCCATTTAATCCATTTATTTCAAATTATGAAAAAAATTATCCAATTCATTTAATTTGTCCATCACCAACAAGAATGGTGTAGAAATTTTCAGTGTCCAAACCGAGACCGAACACATGAAACTGGAATTTATCGTATTGGAACTTTTTGCCCGAGGCATAGAGAAGTTACTGGAAGACAAAGGCAACATCAGTACGCGCGTGGAGCGAATGTTAGGAACCCTTCGCGATGTCACCCGACGTTTCAGACACACCCCGGACAAAAAAGGCGAATAAGACTGGCTGACAGATGTTTGTGTATAATAATCGCAATGAGCACTTCGGCACTAGAGCACCGCCAATTGTTAAGTAATAATAAATCACCTTCTTTTGCAAGATGTGCGGTCTTATTCCACAAAACCGCTTTTACGAACATTCTGACAATGGAAGAAACGGACAAGACCGCACATTCCAGCCGTATTATCAATGATTATCTTTGCTGCCGCTAAGAGAAAACGCTACGAAAAAACGCTGTCGCCACACCAAGCAACTCCGCTTTGCGCAACCTTTTCCCACGAACAATCAACTAATAAAAACAACTCAGAATGAAAAGAAACTTTTATCTACAGCACCAGCTCATGGCCATGCACGACCCCCGAATGCAAAACCTGTTCGACGAGGAAGGACCCAGAGGAATAGGAACCTACTGGATCATCGTCGAAAAATTATCCATGCTACCCGATACCAGAGCACAACTGAAATATCTGCGCTCTTCCACGAGCAAAAAGTTGTCGATTACCTACATAGAGAAAATCATCCGCAATTTCCAACTTTTCGCACTCGAAGAAGACGGATCCTTCAGTCCCGAAGAACTGAATCCGGCGAAAAAGAAGGAGAAAAAAACGGCAAAAAATGATAGAGCAAATACCGTTGCTGATGCAAAAAACGACGAAAAGCAGCCAAAAACAGCAGAGGAAAAAACGGAAAATCCGAACGAAAAACAAGCTAACTCGCTAAAAACCAGCACCGATAAAGAAACAAGCCGTGAAGTATTTAAAGAGAATATAAAAGATATAATAACATCATCAGCAAAAGAAGAAGAAACTGCTGCTAATGATGTCGATATCAATCCTCCTGCAAACTATCGGGACGCTTCCGCCGGAAGTCAGGCTTCACTCACCGTCTGCGATGACTTCGGCCGACCGGAAACACCGCTGCGCCCCATACGTCCCTGGCAGGAAGTAGTGGACGGACTGGCCGTGAGAACACCCTGGCTGGAAGCAGCCTGCATACACAGCGGCTACGGAGAGCTGCTGATGCGACACATCGAGGCGGCCGTGGACTGCTTCAAGAAGCATATCGAAGTCTACGACAAATGGCACAACTTGTTGAGCGAAAGCGATGTACGCCGCTATTTCGTGAATTTCACAAATCCCGGACAGCACACTTCGCAAGCCCTGTACGCAACCCTCCTGGCACTCGACGCCAAGCAACAGTCCGCCGCTCCGCCCGACCCTTACCGCTACGAACAGCGCATCGACGGCCGACGCAGCTACCTGGGTTGTCTCATCCCCGACAATGCCCCACCCCGGCCGGACAACGCCGCTTTCTGGAATGAAACCACGAACTCATGGAGATCGTAAATTCACACCGGGCAAAGCAAATGCCACATCCGGGCAAGGCAAACGCCACATCCGGGCAAGGCAAATGCCATACCTGAGCAAGGCAAATGCCACACCTCACACCCATCCAAGTGTGGCATTCGCCCCCACGAAGTGTGGCATTCGAGACGCTGAAGTGTGGCATTTCCAAACGATTTCGCAGACGACTTCACAAATGAAGTCCGCAAACAATTTTCCAAAAATAAATTCAAACAATTCAACAAAAAATGAGAAATTTCCATCAGCACGGCATCGACACCCATGGCCGCACCAGCGGAAAAGTCAAGACCATCTGCCCCCAGTGCAACGACACCCGCGGACACAAAGGCAACAAATCCCTCTCCATCGACCTGGACAAGGGCGTGTGCTACTGCCACCACTGCGGCTACAAGCTCTACGTGCCCGACGATGCCGAAGAACGGGAACGCCAGCAGCGAAAAGAGAATTACAATCGTGCCCGCAAGCTCCCCTCCCACTTCCGCCGCCCCGTCTTCGACCCCAAGCGCACGACCCTCAGCGAGAAGCTGGAGCAATACTGGACGCAGGAACGCTGCCTGGCGCAACGCCTGCTGGCCGACCTGCACATCACCGAAGAACGGGTGAGGCTACCCGAAAGCCGCGAAGAGGAGAACTGTCTCTGCTTCAACTACTTCGAAGGCGGCACGCTCATCAACACCAAGTATCGCAGCGGCCGGAAGCACTTCATGATGGTGAAGGGTGCCGAGCTTATCCCCTACAACATCGACGCCATACTGGACACCCCGGAATGCATCATCACCGAAGGCGAATTCGATGCCGCCGCCTTCATGACCGTCGGCCGGAAGGATGTCATCTCCGTGCCCGCCGGCGCGCAAAGCAACCTCAACTGGATGGATCGCTTCGTAGAAAGCCACTTCGAACCCAAGAAGCTCATCTACATCGCTGTCGACGAGGACAGCTCCGGACGGTTACTGAGCCAGGAACTGGTGCGGCGCCTCGGATCGGACCGCTGCCGCCTGGTGCACTTCGGCCCCGAATGTAAAGACGCCAACGAGCACCTGATAAAGTATGGCGCAGAAAGTCTGCTCATTACGCTGGAACAGGCCGAAGAAATCCCGCTGGAGGGTGTCTTTACCGCCGAAGACCGTCAGGAGCCCCTCCGCACGCTCTTCGAAAACGGCCTGCAACGGGGCGCTGAAACGGGCTGGGACAACCTGGACGAAAACTGCACCTTTGAGACGGGGCGCCTCGCGGTGTGGACGGGACGCACCGGCGAGGGAAAATCGGAATTCATCGACGAACTCGTCCTGCGCCTCTGCCTGCGCCACGAATGGAAAATCGGCTTCTTCAG